>ERZ1023641.115-NODE-115-length-31041-cov-32.823791_pt1 | contig 31041 bp, 30 predicted proteins | sample MGYA00380335_ERZ1023641 | MGnify/ENA primary metagenome ERZ1023641 (study PRJEB33179, sample SAMN07448970) | human gut metagenome | biome: Human-gut; feature: Human associated habitat; material: Faeces | host: Homo sapiens | place: India: Bhopal | collected... | reverse complement strand
AGTATAGGTGGTGATGATAAGGCTCTTATGATTCGTCAGCATCATCCATCTCGATTTTATTCTTGGGGAGAATGGGGTAAGGTATATCAAGATTTGTTTAAGAACTAAAAAGTGAATGATATGAAAAGATTTTTATTTTGTATAGTCATGCTCTTCTGTATGTGCATGGCTATGAATGCTCAGAGACTGAAAACATATTCGGGACCTTATAATGATAGTCGTTATATGGCACTCGATGTGCCTAAAGCAACTTATACCTATAAAAATGCAGAAGATGGCACACGCATTTTCGAAGGCAATTTTACTTGGCAATGTACTCATAGGGCAAACGTAGCTTATGATAGAGCTACAGGCAAATTCCACAATGACAATAAAGTCGGATTGTGGACTTATACTTCCAAAAGTAAGGGAAGAACAACCTCACTGAAAGTAAATTATAACAACCAAGGACGTGTTGAGGGAATCTACGATTACTCTCAAATAGAATACAACTCAAAGACAGGCAAGCAAAAAGTTATTCGGTCACTTAAGGCAAACATAAAAAACGGCAATGCGATAGGGGCAATTTCCGGACATTTAGTTAGTTTTGATGCAAAAGAAGCAGGTGGATATTCGCAAAAGTTGCATATCGGAGATGCTACATTTACTGGACAGACAGATGATTCCGGATATGCTGACGGTCTTTGGAAAATTACGATGAAATATGTAAGTGATGCTGTTGATGTTTTTTATGTCTCGTATAGTCATGGTTCTTTCAAGGAAGCTTACTGTATAGACAATACTACAGGCGATAAAATTGCATACGAAAGCGTAGACATTATAGACGCCATATACAATCTGGTTTCTAACAACAACTCAAATCTGGAAGGATTTGTTTATAGAGGTAGTGTGCCATGGGACGGCATGATACTTGATACAGATGGGGTGAAATATATAAAGGAGCAGACGGCAGAAATTGAGGATTGTGAGATTGTGCCAAAAACCGACTATGAAGGCTACGCCAACGACGAGGCTTTCATATTGGCAAAAAGTCAAGTTCCAAATATCCTTTATAAACTGAATGGCACTGAGTTGAAATGTGTCATAGACGAGTATGGCAATGTAACTGATATACATTTCACAAAATCGCCTACGGACAATGCTGCAAAAGAGGAATTAGTAAGATGTCTTAAATTACTGAAATACAAGCCTGCCAAACGCAAAGGACTTAATGTAAAATGTAAATGGGACTTTTGGTATGACGATAAGTCTTTGGAATAGTAGACTCCATAGTATCTGGTGCAGAGCCAGCCATCTCCTTTTGCTTGCCTGCAGATACTGAAAAACCATCGATACCTTCATAAGGAGACGATAAAGTTTTTGATACTGTTGAACAAATGCTTTCTTTCCCTGGCGGACAAAGTGCTTTGAACTCATATATAAGAATAACCTACAATATCCAGAAAAGGCACAAGAGAGGAGCCTGGAAAGGTAGTTGTAAAGTTTGTTGTAGAAAAAGACGGAAGCATAAGTAACGCCGAGGTAAGCTGATTTGTTGACACAGATTTGGACCATTGAGCTCTGCGATTAGTAAAAAATATGCCCAAATGGAAAAACAACGGAACAGAAGTAAGGGTGTATTATTCTGTCCCTGTGACATTTCGTTTAAAATAATACAAGATTAAGTTATGAAAAATAAATGGCTAACATTTCTAATGTTCCTTTCCATGATACTGACCATATCATGTGCAAAGGATTATAACGCTTTGTTTAAAGAGCGTGTTGCAGAATTGAATAAGGAAGGTAAGTACATCCTTAATCAATACAATGATTCTGTGGGTAAAGAACACTATATCGTTTATATTGATGCAGACAAAATCGTTGTTGACACTTTAGGTGACTCGTTGCAGGTGTATCCATTGGGCAAAGTGGAAACATATCAGTATTTGCCTAATGTGGATTTTAATGATGGTAAGTTCAGTATGGAACGTTATAATAGTACAGATTGTACTATAAAAGCCGATACTGCAAAAAAACAAATAATGGTTAGCGATGACACTTTTTATCCTAAAGGGAAAATTGTAAAATTCTCAGAATTGAAAGCTTACAAAAGAGACTATGTTCTTATTCCTACAACTCAGCAAACTCTCATTGCTTTTTTGAACAAGAAAATGGAAGTTTATACGGGCAATCCCGCAGATATTCGAGAGGACGAGCGAGGTTTTGCTTTGGATTATGTAGGGCAATGTCGCGATTATTTGAGCGGTATGCCGGGAGGTTTACCTGCTGATTTAGTTTTTGAAGTCTGTTCGTATAACGCAAGAATGGATTTTCATGGGAAACTCACCAGCAAATCAAATTTTGTAAACGTCTCTGGAGTAGAGATTCCTGTAACAGCCTTTGGTACACCGGAAATTGACTCCTACTACCAAAAAGTCATAGAAGAATTGCATCCAACCTATTACTGGAACTGCCAGAACTGCTATAAGGTGGTGAAGTCAGAAACAAAACCAGAAAGTGGACTCTGTGAAGCTAACTTCTTTACTGGAAGTATGTCCACTTGGACGTTCCATCGTTGGGTACGTTTATGCAAAGTTGGTTCCGCTCACACTTATCAGTGTCAAAATTGCGGTATTCAAGTTCAGACAAATGATGTGCCTCAAATGGGAGCTTGTCGTGAAGGTGCTAATCATGTTTGGAATCAATTACAATAACAAGAACGAAATATGAAAAAGTCAAATCAATATGTATTGAAGATAGTAGGATGTATGGTGTTTGTCATGATATGTGCCATCATCGTATTTACCTATCAAGATTTTCCTGCACGTCTGATGGCAGCAATACTTGGTGTGGTAATCACTGCAACCATCACAGTTGTCTTGCTCGATGGACAATCCAAGAAGGAGCAGACAGCAAAGCGTAATTCCAAGGTTTTTGAGGAAAAGCTGAAGATTTATCAAAACTTTCTCTCTACTCTTTATGATGTTGTTAAAGACAGAAAATTGACAGAAGAGGAAAAACTCCAGCTTGAGTTCCAGACATCTTTGGTCGCAATGCATTGTAAACCCAAGAGCTTGAACTTGGTAAGCGCAGCTGTTCGAAATGTAATATCCTCTTTCTGCCCGTCTAACGAAAAGGAAAAGCAGAAAAGCCAAGGAAACATCCCACTCTTGGAAAGTTTGTTGGGTGTAGTGGAAGCTTTGAAAATAGACCTTTACGGCGTAGATAAAGAAAAAGATGCAGAGAAGAACGATGATGATTTAAGCAAGATGTTGTTTAGCTCAGATATCAAGAACAAGACTATAAAGAACTTCAAGGAAGCCTATAAAGAAACGGCTGATTCTGATGAAGTGGAGCCTCTTGAAACATGGGAACAAGCGGTTAAAAACTGGCAGGATAAGGGTTGGATAGTCAAGGCCTTGGAAAGCGAAGACTGTCCTTTGCTGATTACTCGTAATGATGGTAATCCAGGAATGATAGACATGGGATTCTATGATAATCATTATTTTATTCAGGCTCGTTATGAAGGTGATTGGAACTTCTCTAAGTGCTTGAAATGGGATAATGGTGGAAGAAGACAACGTGAATTTTGGTGGGAGTATCCTCCTTTGGCAATGGATGTGCCAAGAGGTAGCTTTATCAGTAGATTCAAATCTTCTCCTGAACTTCAGCAATATATTATCAAGAGAGTAGATTATCTGATGGGAGTTCTCCAAAAGGAGCATTGTACTATACAATGGATGAATGCAGTTGGCGAGCATAAGGATTGGAATCTCTTTACGTGGTATTGGTCAACCTTAGCTTGTGAGTACCAAAATGACGAAGAGGGCAAGGTATATATGGATACCATGCCTGATGAGAATGATAAATCTAAGGTCATTGTACAGTTAGGTAATAGAGCCAACAATGTAGAAATGCTCAAGAAAACATTGGAACGTATCGGATGTCCTGAGAAAATCGATAAGATTGATAAAGCGGATTGCTATGTGACATTGGCAACAATAAATTCTTTAGAGCCAGAAATGGTTGGTAAGGAATTAAACGAATGGATAGGTAAGATTTCTGGAAAAAATAAGTCAAACAATTAAAAAAGTTAAGATTATGGGAAGAGTTTTTGCTGTACGCCCTAAGCGTATCAAGAGAACAAATGGACAAGTGTTGACTCCTGAAATGGAGATAACAGTGACAACTAAATCATATACTTGCAATCCATTTTATAATGGAGCGAAAGAGATTCAAGAGCAGTATATGCGTATGTACCAATTCGACTATAAGAAGAGTTGTTGCAGCAAAGCAGATTTTGAGTTTAAGCAATTAGACTGATATTTTAATAAGAGGGTGTATCAGGATTTCTGACACACCCTCTTATTTAAGTTGTCATATAGAATCTTTATCCAACAAGAAATCAAATACGTCCATAAATACGATGCCGTCATCGTTTTGGTATTTCTTGATGAGGTCGCCTGTTATCACATACTTCATAAAACTATCGTCTATACGTAGCAAAGGTAGATATTTGTCTCTATTTACAATCATAACAGAAAAGATTTTTGCGGATTTCCGCAATTTTCTTTCGCAGAATTAACGTTTACGGATTGATATTTTAAGTTCGTTAACTTATAATGGTAAATACAGAATCATCCCTCTCTGAGGGATTTTTCTGCATTTCTATCTTTCTCTTCTCACAAATCGTTTGAGCAGGAAGGTGAGGAAGTAGGGGAAGGTGTAAAACTTACCATTGAAACCGATGTTCTTATTGCAGAGCTTGATGCCGTATCTGATGTCGGGATATTTACCATCTTGTGCTGTTAGCTTGGCGAGCGACTTGGTGGCATTATCCGTGGCTTTTACTTCAACGGGGATGAGCGACTGGGCATCACGAATGAAGAAATCCATCTCTAGGGTAGATTTCTCGTTGCGATAGAAGTAAAGATTATAGCCTTGCTTTACCAGCATGTCTCCAACGATGTTTTCGTAGATGGCGCCCTTGTAGGTACCATAGTTCTTGTTCACCCTGATGTCTTCTTGCGATTCCTCATCTAGCGAGGCAACCAGCAAGCCCGTGTCCTTATAATAGAGTTTGTACGATTTCGGGTCGTAGTTGCCTTTCAGAGGTAAGGATACTTGGGCGAGACAATAGCAAACGTTGATGATACCTGCATCACGAAGCCATTCGATGGTGCCAACGTATTCTCTGTTTCTTGCTCCATGGGCAATCTTGCTTATCTGAAATTTCTTGTTGTCTTGTCCCAGGAAGACAGAAATATGGTCGTACACGTTCTTGATTTTTCCTTTGTCGAGTCCTTGCGCATATTTCGTAATGTCTTCCTCATAGTCAAGAAGAAGCTGGCGCTGTATCTTGAGCGTGCCGCTGAAGTTTCCGTTGCTCACGTACATATTGACTATGGCAGGCATTCCTCCGATGGTCATGTATTCACGGAATAGCCTCTCTAAAATATCCATTTCCATATTAGAAAGTGGTGTGATGGAGACCATCTTTTCGTAAAGGCGTTCTATAAAGGCAGAATCATAACCTTTTGCCCATAGGAATTCCTCGAAATCCATTGAGTGCATCGTGTAGTCTTCCTTATATCCCACGCTGTTCGATTCTATCTCGCGATAATTGATACCCATAAGCGAGCCAGAGCAGATAACATCGTACCTGCCATCTATCTTGAAGGCTTTCAGACTGGTGGCGCAGGCAGGACAATCCTGCATCTCGTCGAAGAAGATGAGTGTGTTACCTGCTTCTATCTTGAGAGAAGGATTGATGAGGGTGAGGTTCCGGATAATGCTGTCTACCTCGTAACCTTCTTCGAAGATTGCCTTGTATTTTTGTTGCAATACGAAGTTGATGGCAACCACATTTTGATAGTTGTCATGGGCGAATTGTAGGATGGAAGCGGTCTTTCCTACTTGTCGGGCTCCCTTCACGATGAGGGGCATTCTCTCCTTATCGCTTTTCCATTCCTTGAGATAATTATCAATCTTTCTGCGCAAAAGCTTCATAATCAATATGTTTATAGTTCTTATTCGAGTGCAAAGATACAACTTTATCACAAAATTCCAAAGGAATTCGGACTGAAAATCACAAAATTCCTATTGTTTTAAGGCGTTTTATCACAAAATTCCATGCTTTTCGCTCTTCGCTATCACATTATTCCCTATTCGTTATACTTTTTTAATCTCCCTTTTTATCCGCTTTCAAAAAAAAGATGTACTTTTGCCGCTCAATTCATGAAAGACAGGAAGAAAGAAATTTGGTTATACAAAAACATGATAAGAGGAAGCAAAGGACTTCTGTTATATTTTATATTATGGGCAAGAATGAGAGAATAAATAACGAGCAAGAGATGCCCGCAGAAACGAAAAAGAATCATTCCGCTGATGCGGATAGAGTAAAGGAAGTATATAAGGTGACGATAGCGGGAAGCATCATCAATGTGGTGCTGCTCGTACTGAAGTTTGCAGCAGGTATTCTCGGACATTCGGCAGCTATGATAGCGGATGCCATCCACTCGCTTACCGATTTCGCTACCGATGTGGTGGTACTGGTATTCGTTAAGTTAGGTAATAAACCGAAGGATAAGGACCATGATTATGGTCATGGCAAATACGAGACGCTTGCCACAGCCATCATCGGTATTTCGCTCTTCGTGGTGGGTGTGATGATCTGTTATTCGGGCGTAACCAAGACCTATCGTGCCATCTGCGGCGAGACACTCCAGCAGCCGGGCGTTGTAGCCTTGATTGCTGCCATTGTAAGTATCGTGATGAAGGAATGGGCTTATCAGTTTACGGTTAAAGCCGGAAAGAAATATCATTCCGAGGCTGTAGTGGCAAATGCCTGGCATCATCGCAGCGATGCTTTATCGAGTATCGGAACGATGTTCGGTATTGGTGGCGCCATCATCCTGGGAGAAAAGTGGGCGGTGCTCGATCCGCTTGCAGCCATCATCGTAAGTATCTTCATCATCAAGGCTGCCTGGGGGCTGGTGATGCAGTCAGTAAATGAACTCACTGATGCGAGCTTGCCTGATGCAGAGGAGAATGAAATCATGGCGATAGCCAATGCCGAGGAAGGTGTCTGCGAGATTCACAATCTCCGTACCCGTCGCATCGGCAATCGTATCGCCATCGAGATGCATGTGCGTATGCCGGGCGACACCTCTTTATATATAGCCCACCAGCATGCCTCTGAGATAGAATGCCGACTAAAAGAAAGGTTCGGGGCTGATACTCATATAGGAATTCACCTAGAACCGATAAAGATTAATGGGAAATATCAGGCTCCAGAATAGTCTATAATTGTCGGGAAATAGGTTGAAAAGTATATTTTCTGACAATTATAAAAGGAAAAAGCTTCGATGGATGATGAAATCTATCGAAGCTTTTTTATATACTTTTGGCAACTTGAGTTGCCGTTTGGTTCTTTACCAACCGAGATTGATGCTGGCTCCTGCCATTACCCACAAGCCAGGCTGCTTCACGGCAGTGAGGTCGTAGTAGCGATGGCAGGTGATATTATCTGCCTTCACGTAGATGCTGTATTTCTTGGCATCCCACATCAACTTGCAATCCACCTTGGTGTATGGATGATAGCCATTCATGCGCTGTTGCCAACGTACTGACCAGGAGGCGGAGAGGTTCTTCCATATCTGATGGTCCAAACCGAACACCGCCTTGTGGCGCAAGTACTCCAGGGCATAGAGCGACTTCAAAATGGTGGCGTCGGTATTGTGCTCCTGATAGATGTAGGCATAGCCCAACTTGATACGAGTGATGAAGCAGTGAGGAATCAACTCCTGCATGTAGAGAGTGGCATCGAGATTGTAGCCCATGTTGTTGAGCTTTCCGATGTTCATCACATGATACTTGCTGTCTTGCTGCTCTGTTTCAGAAGTCTGTACCCAGTCTATCATGTCAGTGCCGTGGGCGTAGAAACCACTTAGGGTCGCAGAGAGACCATTTTGGCGATAGCGAGTACCTATCTTGAAGGTGGAGTTCTTCTCAGGATTCAAGGTGATGTCGCCTTGCTGCACCACATTACTTATATATAAGTCGGTGTAGGTAGGCATACGCAGCGTCTTGTTCCAAGAGGCATAGAACTTCCAGTTCTGGTTAGGTCGATAGCTCAAGTCAAAGCCAGGATAGAAACGGAAGTCGTTGTCAAGCCCCGTGTTCTTATTGGCAAGTACACCGGCGGATAAGGTGAATCCACCGAAGATGAAGTTGTGCTCCAACATGATGTTGGTATTGGTGCGCTCTCCCTTTTTGGTATATTGACGGTCGCTGTCAGAGATGTCCTTGTACTTGTCTTCTGCCAAGGCTTCACCGAGGGCAGTGGAGTAGATGCGCTCCTTACTGATGTCGAAACCTACTGCCGTCTTACCCAGGAACCAAGAGATGTTGGCATTGAGCGAACCACCCCAGACATCGAGGTCGTGATAGTTCTCGCCAGCTGCTGCACCAGCTTTGCCACGTATCAGCTGATAGTGGTCTTTGAACTTATTGTAATAGAAGGTAGGGGTTACCTCCCAGGTATGCGCAACATCGTGCAGGCTCAGATTGAGGGAAGCCAAGCCGTGGTCGGTCTTCTCATACTGATTGTTGGATTTGGCACTGTAGAAGGTGTTGGCACCATAGCTTTGTGTAGCAATGCCTACTTGTGCCCCGATGTCGAAACGCTTGTTGTAGCTAAAACTGACGTTGCCATAGCCTTGTCCCTTCTCGAAATCACTGTTTTCTGTACCTCCATCTGAACGTTTGTAGCCACCGCTTACAGAGTAGGCATGTTCCCATTTGCCCGTAGTGAAGGCTGTCTGTGCCCGACCTTGCGCACCGAAACTACCGAAGGAACCACCTTCGACAAGAGCTGCCACACCATTGTTCTGAGCCTTTTTGGTCACGATGTTGATGGCACCATTGAAGGCGGAAGTACCGAACACACGAGAAGCTGCCCCTTCGAGCACTTCGATGTGGTCGATGTCAGCGAGAGCAACAGGAAAATCGGAAGCATTGTGGCCCGTCTGTGGATTGGAAATGTTGACACCATTCAAGAGAATGGTAATCTGGTCAAAAGTTCCACCATTGATGGAGATATCCGTCTGAACACCAAAGCCACCACGCTGACGGACATCCACGCCAGTGGCTAATTTCAAAACATCATTGATAGTCTGCGCTGCCGCACGATGAATGTCATCGCAGGTAATGACAGACACAATCTTAGGTGACTGCTCTACAGTCATCGGCGCACGGGAGCCTGTTACGCTCACCGCATCCAGCTCATAAGCCTTTCCGCCCTTGTAGAGAGTAGAGTCAGCCTTCACACCTTCAGTACTGATTCCCTCAGCCCTAGCGTGGCTCAAGGTGGCGATGCTGAGTGTGCCTACGAGCACCTCTCTGCCCAATACAGCGAAGAGCGAGTATCCCTTGTTGGAGAAACGGCTAAACTTCAAGCTGTTGCGCTTGTTGAAAATTGTTTTGTACATTAAATTGTTATAAAATAATTAATAAAAATTGAGTCCTCGGCATTCCCTGCCGTGGGCTTTCGAGGTGCAAAGGTACAGATAATCGGACATTCCACAAAATAAAATGGTCTATAAGAGGCTACTTTTTCGGAAAAGTGTAGTTTTTCTCTCAATTTATGATGGATTTTAGCAGAAATCTCTTATCTTTGCATAGGCGTAGGGTGCGCTCGGCAATCGGAAAGCATTTGGCATACCTTTTGCTTCGTGCCTACATTTATATAATAATAACATAAAATACAAAGAAAGGAAAAGATAAAATGGAAAGAATTGATGTAAAACAACTCAATGATAATGTCTTCGAGACGATTGGTAAGGAATGGTTGCTCGTTTGTTCGGGCGACAAGGAAAATTTCAATATGATGACGGCTTCTTGGGGCTGTCTTGGATGGTTGTGGAACAAGCCAGTGGCTGTGGTCTTCATTCGTCCTGAGCGTCATACTCACGAACTGATAGAGAAGAATGAGTACATGACTCTTTCATTCTTGGGACATAGCGAGGAGGCTCGCAAGATATATAATTTCTGTGGCTCCAAGTCGGGACGTGATTTCGATAAGGTGAAGGAGACTGGCTTGGTTCCTGTGGAGACAGAGAATGGTAGTATCGGCTTCGAGCAGGCTCGCCTCACCTTGGAATGTCGCAAACTCTACAAGGACAGCATGACAGCCGAGAAGTTCCTCGACAAGAGCCTCTTGCAGTGGTATGGTGCCAAGGGCGGTTTCCACGATGTTTATGTAGTAGAGATTACCAACGCTTACAAGAAGTAAAAAGATAAACAATATGGCTCAAGAACAAACCGCAATTCGTGAACGCCAAAAGGCTCGACTGAAAGAACCGGGACGTTACGTGGTGATGATGTTTAATGATGACTTCACGCCGATGGATTTCGTAGTGCAAATCCTCGAAACCGTCTTCTTCAAGTCGCAAGCTGAGGCTGAGGCGATCATGCTCAAGGTACACCATGAGGAGAAAGCCGTGGTGGGAACTTATAGCTATGACATCGCCAAGAGCAAGGTGGAGAAAGCGATGGAGCAAGCTCGCTCCCAAAAATATCCGCTGAAATTGACCTATATGCCAGAATAAAATAGAAAAGAAAGGAAAACAACAGAATGGACAGTATGGGATTAACCCGATATATGAGTGTTTTGATGGACGATGCGATGAAGCAAGCTCGGTTCTTCGACCATGAGTTCGTGATGCCTGAGCACATGCTTCTGTCTCTCTTGCGACAGTATGCGTTCTGTCAGGCACTTCAAGAGGAAGGCGTGGATGCCCTGAAGATGCACGAAGACTTGGTGGGATGGCTCGCCAAGCAAGAGCGTGTGCCTTCTTCGGTGAAATATCTGCCGGAACCTTCTTCGCTCTTCAAGACCATGTTTGGCACGGCTTGCGCCTTGGCTGCTGCGGCTGATAGACGACAAGTCAACGTGCCTCATTTCGTGCAGGCGATGTTTGGCTTGCAAAACTCAGAGGCTGCCTATCTGCTCTGCAAGAACGTGGGCGACCGACAAGGTGAGTTCATCGCCAGCGTGGATAGTTACTATCCTCTCGAAGGACCGGCGGCTGAGGCTAACATGGGCATTGATGACTATGATGACGAGGATTACGATGACGACTATGATGACGAGGAAGGAAGAAGCCGACAACCGAGCGACTGGCACCAACTCGTGACTTGCATCTCCGACTTGGTGGAGCAGCACAATCCGCTCATCGGACGTGAGCAGGAACTCGACCGTACCATCCAGGTGCTCTGTCGTGCAGAGAAAAACAATCCTCTGCATATCGGTGAACCTGGTGTGGGCAAGACCGCCTTGGTATATGGTCTTGCCAAGCTCATCAATGAGAACCAAGTGCCAAAGCGTCTGAAAGGTGCTCGCATCTATAGCATGGACATTGCACAAATGCTAGCTGGTGCCCAGTATCGTGGCGACTTCGAGAAACGTATCAAGATGGTGATGGAAGGTGCTTCAAATGAAGGCAACACCATTATCTATCTCGATGAGATACATACGATTATGGGCGCAGGCCGTGGCTCTGATGGCGGACCTGATGCTTCCAATATGCTCAAGCAATATTTGGAGGCTGGCGACATCAGATTCATCGGTTCCACCACTTACGAGGAGTTCAACCGCTACATCGCCCAAAGCAAGGGCATCGTGCGCCGTTTCCAGCAGATAGACATCAAGGAACCTACCGAGGAGGAGGCTATCAAGATACTGGAGGGCTTGCAGTATAAGTACAATAAGTTCCATACGGTGACCTACCGCAAGGATGCCTTGGAATATGCCGTTCATGCCAGTGCTAAGTATATCACCAATAGATGCCTTCCTGACAAGGCGATCGACTTGATAGACGAGGCGGGTGCCTATATGGAGGTGCATCCTGCCAATCGCCAACGCTCTTATGTGACCAAGGCGATTATCCAACAGATTCTCACCAAGGTGTGCAAGATAGATGCTGCTGCCATCAAGGACGACAATAATGATGCCTTGGCAACACTCCAAAAGCGTATGCTCGACAAGATTTATGGTCAGGATAAGGCTGTGGATAAAGTGGTGGAGGCTGTGATGATGGCGAAGGCTGGATTGGTGGATGACGACAAGCCGATGGCTTCGCTGCTCTTCGTAGGTCCTACGGGAGTGGGTAAGACGGAGGTGGCTCGTGTGCTCGCCAAGGAGCTGGGCATCGAACTGGTGCGCTTCGATATGTCGGAATATACCGAGAAGCATACCGTGGCTAAGCTCATCGGTTCGCCTGCGGGTTATGTGGGCTATGAGGATGGCGGTCTCTTGACAGATGCCATCCGCAAGACACCTAACTGCGTGCTCTTGCTCGATGAGATAGAGAAGGCGCATAGCGACATCTATAATATCCTCTTGCAGGTGATGGACTATGCTCGACTCACCGATAACAAGGGACAGAAGGCTGACTTCCGCAATGTCATCCTCATCATGACCTCGAATGCCGGTGCTCAATATGCCTCTCAGGCTAGTGTAGGCTTTGGTGGCGGCGTGAGTCGTGGCGAGGCGATGCTTGCCCAAGTGAAGAAGACCTTCAAGCCAGAGTTTATCAACCGACTTTCTGATACCGTCGTGTTCAATGACATGGATAAGAAGATGGCGGAGCTCATCTTGGACAAGAAACTTGGTCTGCTCGATGATAAGTTGGAAGCGAAGAACGTATTTGTGGATATGACCGATGCGGCTCGTGAGCAACTCTTGAAGTGGGGCTTCACCAAGGAGTATGGTGCTCGTGAGATGGATCGTGTCATCGGCAATCGCCTGAAACCTCTCTTGATGAAGGCTCTGCTCTTCGGTAAGTTGAAGAAGGGCGGCAAGGCGGTCGTTGACTTCGATGGCAAGGAATTGGTGTTGGCTTAACTCCATGCTTTCCTATAAATCCTTAATTTTTAAGAAATATGGTAGTTCAGATAGATGAATCTTCTGATGAGATTTACTTTCCCGACCCTCATTTGGGAGACCCTGACGGTTGCTTTGCCATTGGCGGTGATTTGAATATCGATCGTTTGCTCCTTGCCTATAGCAATGGTATCTTCCCTTGGTACAGCTTCCGTGACCAGAAAGACATCCTTTGGTATTGTCCGATGCAACGTTTCGTTATCTTCCCAGAAGAAATACACGTGAGTCATTCCATGCGAACCCTCATGAACAAGGGCAAGTATTCTGTGGGTATCAATGAGGATTTTGAGGGAGTAATACGAGGATGCAGCGAGGCACAGGGACGTATCAACGAGGAAGGTGCTTGGTTAGGCGAAAATATCATTAAGGCTTATACCGAACTCCACGACCAAGGCTTTGCGGCGAGTGTAGAGGTTTGGGATGATGAGACTGGCAAATTAGTAGGTGGTCTTTATGGCGTGACGATTGGCAAGGCTTTTATCGGTGAGAGTATGTTCTCGTTGGTACCTTCGGCTTCCAAACTTGCTCTTATCTTCTTGGCTCGGTTCTTGCAGAAAAATGGTGGCAAGATGATTGATTGCCAATTGGAGACTCCTCACCTCAAGTCTATGGGTGGCAGATATATCTCCTACGAGGAATATATGAAGATTTTGAATGAAGAATAAAGTATAGAATACTTAAAAAGCCTCGCAAGAACATTGCTTGTTTCTTGCGAGGCTTTTTGATTTAGAAGATAGGCTCGCCGATGCAACCATTAGGTGCTTGGATGTGAAGCAATGCACATACGGTTGGGGCGATGTCGGTCATATAGACAGGCTTTGTACTTGCGCCATGTTGGATTCCCCATCCCATGAAAACCAAAGGGATATGGGTGTCGTAGCCATTCCATGCTCCGTGGGTGGTACCCTTCATGCCGTTGCTGTAGTGGGCAGGTTTCAGGATGACTTGTACGCCACCGCTACGCTCACGGTTGTAACCATTGATGATGCGATATTTGATTTCCTCAGGTATGCTTTCGATGGAGGCTTTCTCCATGTCGCAAGCATACTGTACCATCTTGTTTTTCTTCAGCAGGTTGACCGCATCTTGCTTGATGGCTGCATAGTCAAGACCTAGGGAGTCGATCTCCTGGGTATCGAAGAACACCTGATAGTTGGATACCCATGTCACGAGCTTGTCTGCTGAAGGATACTTTGCCTTGAGCCTCTCGTTCAGTTCCTTCTGGGCAGTCTTGGTGTTCCAGTCGCCGGCAGGAATGCGGCGGTCGAGCAGGAACTGGGCATTGTTCATGCCACCATGGTCGGCACTGAGGAACATGGTATAGTTGCCTTTGCCCACCTTCTGGTCGAGATAATTGAAGAAATCAGCGAAGTCCTTGTCCAAGCGGAGATAGGTGTCTTCTATCTCCACGGCGTTAGGACCTACCTGGTGGCCGATGACATCAGTGCAAGAGCAACTTACGGCGAGGAAGTCAGTCTCATTGCCACCACCGAGATTCTCGCCTGCGATAGCCGCCTTTGCCATCTCCAGGGTATAACTGTTGCCGAAAGGAGTGCTGCGCAAGATGTCGTAGCCATACTTCTTATGCAAGGATGGAAGGTCGAGTGGAAGAACAGGCTTTACGCCAGGCTTCACTTCACATTCATAGTTGGTGTCGTCGGCAGTGCTCTGCTTGTAAGTGTCGATAGGGTAGAGGGTGTTCCATTTCTCGGAGAGATACTTCTTAGGCAAGTTCTGCTTGTTGAAGTTGTTCACCCATGCAGGCAACTTGTCCATATAGAAACTGCTGGTGATAAACTTGCCAGCCTCTGGGTCAAACCAGTAGGCACCATTGGCATGATGACCGGCAGGGAGGATGGCGGCACGGTCCTTGATGGCAACGCCGATTACCTTGCTGCGGTCGTTGGTGGCGATGCGAAGTTCATCGCCGATGGTGGTACACCACATGTTGCGTGGAGATTCCATGCCTGCCTTGCCGTTGGAACCTACAGGCTTCACGGTGTTGTCCTCAGTGCAGTATGTCTTCTTGCCGTCCTTCATGAAGTTGTTGCCAGCGATGCCATGGATGGAAGGCACGGAGCCTGTATAGATAGAGGTGTGACCGATGGCGGTGACAGAAGGGATATAAGGGATGCGACAGTTCTCGTAGCTGAATCCCTCGTTCAGCAGACGCTTGAATCCGCCCTCGCAATAACGATCTTGATAGCGATAGAGGTAATCCCATCGCATTTGGTCAACTACCAGTCCTACCACGAGTTTAGGTCGGGCAGGTTGTGCTTGTGCCTGTGTGAAACCACAGATGGCGCAAAGCACGAAGATGAGTTTGAAGAATTTGTTCATAGTCTTCTTTGCTTTATAATTGTAACATGTTTTAAATTCGGTTGCAAAGATACTATTAATTTGTTACAAAACCATGAAAAGCAGAGAAAATTCGTGTTTCACGTAGAATACTGCGAAGAAGTAGAAAAACTCGAAGTTACGATGGTAATTCTTAGTTCCCCCTCACTAGTCTTGCTGCTTGTTTCTTGCCGTCATCGAAGGTAAACTGCTGACAGATGACGTGTACGTTCTGTGGGTCAACGATGCGTGGTGCCATCAGTTTGAGGGCATTCGTCTTCTCGCTGTCGAAGGAGAAGATCTTGAGGATTTGGGCGCATTGTTGGCAAGAGTAATAGCATCCTAGACTTGCCACCTCTATCAAGTTTTTCTTGTCCTTGTCGAAACTAGCCTCTTTTACCTTCTTGCAAAGGATGGAGAAGGCAGCGTCGCTCAAACAATAAGCACCATCTGGGTAAGGCATGGGAGCATAGCCGGGAGTGATGCCAGGATGAGGATGGTTTGCATTGGCTTCTGACGGGGAAGAATTATAAATCTGCTCCTCGTATCTTATCACTTTGCCTGTCGTGTCGAATGCCACGTAGGTTCTGACTTGGTCACCTCCCACTAAACTACCTTTCCATCCTTCATACATCCACTTGTCGCCCAGTTCATTGAAACTAGTCGTCTTAGGCTTGCCCAAGATAGCGGTAACTTGCTGCTTGGTCATTCCACGTTCTATAGGTTGCTTGCTTTTCGCTGACGCAGATAGGCTGCAAGTTAGCAGGAAAAGGCAAGTGAAAACGAATGTCATCCATCTGTTTTTGCTCATCATTACTGTTGTTTTAAAGGTTGAACTATGTATTTGCGCTGCAAAGATAGAAAAATATCTCCAAAGTCCTATAGGCAATTCCCTATAAAGAAGTAGGCATTTTGCTATTTTTATTCAAAGCACTCGAGTACGGAACGAAGTTACTAAAGAAATTGGAGGAACGAGTGAATAGAAAGGGGGTTGACAACCACAATGTTCAAATGGGCAAGGAAATTTTATAGACTTTATCCTCAGATGGCAGAAAACTTGCCGACTTTAATAAGCAAGACAATGTCGTGCAAATTCGCAGAACAAAAAAGTGTGACAGTGATGCACCAATTTGTGACACCAGAGCTTTTAGCGAAATTGGTGGAAGGCTAAGTAAATGCTGTACGTTATCAGAGAAGTGACATAAAAGTGTTTGTTTTTGGACGATAGCTTGAAAATAATCCTCAAATCTTTGGCATTTTGTATTTATTTTCGTAATTTTGCCCTTATTTAGGCGATAAACTATAAGGAACAATGACAAAAGAAGAGCTTGAAAAACGAATCAATGAGATAGAATGGGATGATTTCGAAATGAAGACAGCCCAGAATAAACTTCCTAATGATGTTTGGGAAACGGTATCAGCTTTCTCTAACACATCAGGAGGTTGGATTGTGCTTGGTGTACACCAGCATGGTAAGAAGTTTGATGTAGTGGGTTGTGATGACCCAGAGAAAATCGAATCTGATTTTCTAAATACTCTGCGTAATGGGCAGAAATTCAATGTGAAACTTACTGCTTGGGGCAAGAAATACAATATTGATGGCAAAATCGTATTGGCTTTTTATGTGCCTTCGTCATTGTGCAAACCAGTTTACTTTGGTAGTTCGATAAATACATATATCCGTACTGGTAGTGGTGACCGCCGTGCTACCGATATGGAGGCTATGGCTATGTTGAGAGACCAATCTTTCGGCAGTAGAAGTGAGCAACCTGTAGAAGGAACAAGTATCAAAGACTTGAATCCAATTTCTCTTGAAACTTATCATAACCATGTGATGAGATTCAATCCTTCATTTCCTTATGTAGATTTGCCGATGGAGCAGTTTTGTGAGAAAGTTGGTATCTGTACTTCGAAGGGAGAACTGACTTTTGGCGGTATGCTCATGTTTGGTGGAAGAGATGTTGTGCAAAGTCATTTAGGTAACTTTTGGATTGATTATCTTGAGATACCAGGCACCAGCTATTCTGATGCTAAGGTTAGATATACCTATAGGCTTCAAGAACAAGATAATATTTGGGAATCTTATCAGTTGATTATCCAGCGACTTCGTAATTTTTGTGATAATCCATACATGGCTTTGCCTAATGGGGTTGGACCGGAAGATGAGTCACAGCTCTATGCCTTGCGTGAGGGATTGGTCAACTTTTGTGCCCATTCTGATTATTTTAGCCCGATGCATCCTACAATTCGAGTTTATACCAACCGCATAGAGTTTCAGAACCCAGGACGTTTCATGTTCCCTTTGGAAGAGATTCGTACCCAACTTCATTCTCTGCCAAGAAATCCTAGTTTGATTAGATTCTTCCGATATGCCAAACTTGGGGAAAACGCAGGATTTGGTATTGATAAGATGTTGACATGGGAGAAATTGACAGGCAAGAACGTTGATTTTAAAAGCGATTTAGTATGTTCTACCGTGACATATTGGTTTAGTGACCAAGCTAGTGGTCAAGCTAGTGGTCAAGCTGGTGGTCAAGTTAGTGAACAAGTTAGTGAACAAGTTAGTGAACAAGTTAGTGAACAAGTTCAAATATTAGTAAATGCAATTCGTGAAAATGTGTATTCTATGTTTGATATACAGAGTAGATTAAATATTTCTAGCAGAAGGTATGTATTGGTTGAAATGCTGACTCCTGCCATAGAGCAAGGATATGTTTTGCGAGCATACCCAGACAAACCTCGACACCCTAAGCAAAGATACTATCTAAGTGAAAAGGGGCTGAAGTTAGTAAAGTGAGAGCAAATAATTAGATGTTTTCGCAGAATAAAAAAGCGACTTGCGCTCGAAAGCGTAAGTCGCTGAGTATTAGCGTGGACCAGCTAGGGCTTGAACCTAGGACCTCCAGATTATGAGTCTGTTGCTCTAACCAACTGAGCTACAAGTCCAGGAATTTTTATCAAATTCGGATGCAAAGATACTAGTTTTTGGTTAAATAACCAAATATTTTCGCCATTTTTCATATAAATTAATAGGTGTGACGATGGATAAGTCAGAAAATTGCCGTATCTTTGCACCCAACATCCACATGCGTGGGCGTTCTTATTAAATAAAAGGAAAGATTTCTTTCAAGAAATGGATATAGACAAAAACAAAAGATTCGGCTTGACCGATGAACAAGTAAAGCAGAGTAGGGAACAGTATGGGCGCAATGTCCTCACCCCTCCTCATCGTACCTCTTTATGGAAACTGTATTTGGATAAGTATCGCGACCCGATTATCCAAATACTTCTCGTAGCGGCTTTCGTATCACTCATCCTCGCTTTTATCGAACATAATTTTATGGAAACCATCGGCATCTTTGTCGCTGTGTTCCTGGCCACTACCGTGGGATTTTATTTCGAGCGTGATGCCGCCAAGAAGTTTAATGTGCTGACGGCATTGAGCGAGGAGCAACCTGTGAAGGTGCGTCGAGGCGGCAAGGTGATGCAGATTCCTCGCCATGACATCGTGGTGGGCGACGTGGTGCTCATCGAGGTGGGCGATGAGGTGCCTGCTGATGGTGAGTTGCTCGTTAGTACCGACTTGCAAATCAATGAATCCACACTCACGGGCGAACCTATCACAGAGAAAAATATGGAAGGCGGTGGCGATGGAGCTTATCCTCGCAACGTTATCCTTCGCTCCACGATGGTGATGAACGGACGTGGCGAATTTGTGGTGACTGCCGTTGGCGATGCAACAGAGATAGGTAAGGTGGCGCAGAAATCCACCGAGCAGACTTCTGTGAAGACACCGCTCTATGTGCAACTTGACAAGTTGGCTTCCATGATTTCCAAGGTGGGTAGCGTGGTGTCGGTGGCAGCCTTCGTCATCTTCCTCGTACATGATATTCTTACCAATCCTGCTTGGGGTGGCAAGGACTACTTCTATATGGCAGAGATCGTGCTCGACTACTTCATGATGGCAGTCACGCTCATCGTGATGGCGGTGCCAGAGGGATTGCCAATGGCGATAACCCTCTCGCTGGCTCTCAATATGCGCCGTATGTTGAAATCCAACAACCTCGTGCGCAAGCTCCATGCTTGTGAGACGATGGGAGCAGTAACTGTGATTTGTACGGATAAGACTGGCACACTGACGCAAAACCAAATGCAGGTGGATGAGCTCTTGCCAAAGGATGACAACCAGCACTTGCTCGATGTCGCCATTGCCATCAACTCTACTGCCGAACTGGACGAGGACAAGGCTATTGGCAATCCTACCGAGTCGGCACTCTTGCTTTGGTTGAAATCGCAAGATAAAGATTATCGGGAGTTGAGACACCAGGCAAAGGTGCTGAAGCAACAACCATTCTCTACCGAGAAGAAATACATGGCAACTATTGCCGAGGTGGATGGTGAGAAATACCTCCTTGTGAAGGGTGCGCCAGAAATCGTGCTCGACCTTTGTGAGATGGAGGAGAGATACCGCAACCAGGCTCTTCGTGAGTTGGATGAATGGCAGCACAAGGCGATGCGAACTCTTGCTTTTGCTTATAGAAGAATTGATAGAGGTGAGGCGGCATCCGAAAAGTCTGTCCCAACGATCGGTCAGCTTCTTTCTGCCAAGGATTTCACCCTCCAGGCTCTCGTAGCCATTACCGACCCTATCCGCAAGGATGTGCCTGCCGCCGTGAAGGAATGCCGCCATGCTGGTATCGAGGTGAAAGTGGTGACGGGTGATACTGCCGCCACTGCCATGGAAATCGGTAAGCAGATAGGGGTATTCGAGGATGAGGCTGAGAATATCGGAGCGGATGGCGATATGACTTCGCTCGACCAGCAGATGATTACAGGTGAACAATGGGAGGCACTCTCCGATGAGGAGGCATACAAGCGTGCCAAGGATATCAGGGTGATGAGCCGTGCTCGTCCTACCGACAAGCAGCGTCTTGTGGCTATGCTTCAGAAGCATGGTGAGGTGGTAGCCGTAACTGGCGATGGCACCAATGATGCGCCTGCCCTCCATTATGCCCATGTCGGTTTGTCGTTGGGCTCGGGTACTTCCGTGGCAAAGGAGGCTTCGGATATGACCTTGCTCGACGACTCCTTCAAGAGCATTGCCAATGCCGTGATGTGGGGACGCTCGCTCTATCGCAACTTGCAGCGATTCCTCTTCTTCCAGTTGGTGGTCAATGTGACAGCCCTGCTTCTTGTATTGGGTGGTTCTATCATCGGCACCGAGATGCCACTTACGGTGACACAGATACTTTGGGTCAACCTCATCATGGATACTTTTGCCGCCCTCGCCCTCGCCTCATTGCCTCCATCGCATGAGGTGATGAACGATAAGCCACGCAAGGCTACCGACTTCATCATCAACAAGGGTATGGCTTTCGGCATTCTCTTCTGTGGCATCGCCTTCTTCATCGTGATGTTTGCCATGCTCATTTACTGTGAGCGAAGAGGCAAGGGAGGTGTGGATGTGCATGAGTTGACCGTCTTCTTCACTACTTTCGTGATGATACAGTTCTGGAATCTCTTCAATGCCAAGTCGTTGGGTAGCAATCGCACTGCCTTCCGCCACTTCTTGAAAGACAAAGGTATGATATTGGTGCTTGCCTTGGTGCTCGTCGGACAGTGGCTCATCGTCACCTTCGGAGGCGAGATGTTCCGTACCGTTCCATTATCGCTTACGGAGTGGCTGGTCATCATCGGTGCTACATCTATCGTTCTTTGGGTAGGTGAGATATGGCGAGCTTTCAAGCGTCTCTTGGCTAAAAGAAAGAATTGATAGGGGAATTAAAAGAAGTAAAGAGAAGTTTGGAGGAAGTTAAGGGACAATAGTTTGAATGACAATGAAAACAGTATATTACAATGAACAAGTGCAACTGGAACCTTGCGTTGCCACCATCGGCTTCTTCGATGGTGTGCATCGTGGGCATCAGTTCTTGATACAGCATCTGGTGAATACGGCACGTAAGGATGGTTTGGCATCTACGGTGATTACCTTCGACCAACATCCTCGCAAGGTGTTGCAGAGCGATTATCAGCCAGAGATGTTGAGCACCCTGGAGTCTAAGTTGCTTCTCTTGTCGAAGACGGAGATAGACAATGCCGTTGTCTTGCCTTTCAGCAAGGAGATGGCGAAGATGTCGGCTCGTGACTTCATGCGGCAGGTACTCCACGACCATCTTCATGTGAAGAAACTCTTCATCGGCTATGACCATCGCTTCGGACACAATCGGGAGGAAACTTTCGATGACTATGTGCGCTATGGCAAGGAGATGGGCATGGAGGTCATCAAGAACGAGGCGTTCCAAATAGATGGAGTCAACATCTCTTCGTCGGTGATTCGTTCTCTCTTGAAGGAAGGGGAGGTAGAACTTGCCAACCAAGCTCTCGGCTATCCTTATACTATCATCGGAAAGGTGGTGAATGGCTATCATGAGGGCCGTAAATTGGGATTCCCTACAGCCAACCTCGACCTCTCCCATTTCGGACAGATGATTCCTGAGTCGGGCGTTTATGCCGTCAAGGTTCGTATGGAGAACTCGATGGTTTGGAAGCAGGGCATGATGAATGTCGGTACTCGTCCTACCTTTGATGGCAAGCGCATCACGCTTGAAACACACATTTTCAATTTTGATGGCGACATCTACGACCAACTCTTGCTGGTGAGCTTCGTGAAGCGCATCCGTGGTGAACAGAAGTTTGACAGCCCTGAGGAACTAGCTGCTCAACTCAAGGAAGATGAGCAAACCATCATGGAGATATTTGAAGAAGAAAAAGAAAAATAATGCCGATAGGAAAGGCAAAAATAAGTAGATATGGCAAAGATTAGTTTAAAGAAAGGCATATTGGATGTAGTATTATACATCATCGTTTTTATAGTAGCACAGTTGGTGGTCTTGTATGCTGGTGCCGGCATTTGGGCGGCAGTGAAGCATGAGGGCTTTCAAGCTACATTACAGGCTGTGAAGACTGGTGGCAACCCAGCCTTGTTGGCTATCACCACGGTCTTTAGTAGCATCATCACTCTCATTGTCTTCCTCAAGGCGAAATGGGTCGTGCTCACCCGTGATTACTTGTTGTCGAAGCCTTGGTTCACGCTCTTATGGGTGGCACTGTTTACCCTTGGAGCCATCATTCCATTGGAGTTCCTTTATGAGCATTTGGGATTGGAAATGGATGAAAACACTGGTAAACTCTTCGAGGGTTTGATGAAAGAACCTTGGGGCTATGTGGCAGTGGGCATCTTGGTACCATTGACCGAGGAGATTGTTTTCCGTGGTGCCATCCTTCGTAGCTTGTTGGATATGATGAGCAAGAAGAACCATTGGGTAGCCATTATGATTTCTGCAGCGATGTTCGGCTTGGCACATGGTAATGCCGCTCAGTTTGTCAACGCCTTGTTGATGGGGTTGCTTTTGGGTTGGATGTATTACCGTACCAAGAGCTTGGTACCTGGCATCTTGATGCACTGGGTCAACAATACCATGGCTTATATTCTGGCGAACCTTGTGCCTCAGAGCGATGGCAAACTGATCGACCTCTTCGGTGGAAATGAGAAGACGGTTTATTATGCCGTCGGTTTCTCGCTCTGCATCTTGATACCAAGTTTCATCCAGATGATCATAAGATTGAAAAAGGCATAAGTGCGCTTTTTATATCTAGCGTGTCACTCTAAACCAATCGGCGTCTATCCATCCTCGATTGCCCTTGGTGTTCTTGCGCTCACTGGCGAATCCCATCTTGGCACCAATCCATTTTCCTTGGCGCATTGTAAAGAGGTCGCCTGCGTTCTTGAAGTGCTTGCCATCCATGCTATAGGCAAACTGGCATTTCCCATCTTTCACCTTCATCTGAAGGTAAATGTCTAGATAGATGGCAGGAGCATATTCCATGGTGTCTCTAAAGGTAGGTTGAAGAGTAGCTAGGGTTTTCTCGGTCTCAACACCTCCCTTGTCGGCTCCCTTGCAGTAAAGTTGCTGGAGCAAGAACTTGTCGCCCATTCTGCGTGCCACCAATGCTTGATAGTCCATACCCATCATGATGATACCTCCATATTGGTCATCTCCTTTGGAAGCGACACGTATCTTGGTGGCCACCTTGAATTCCTTGGCTGGAGTCTTTTGGAGCAAGAGGTTTCCTGCTTCCCAAAGGCTCTTGAATGGTACAGCCTCTCCGTCTTTAGAAGGGTGGGAGAGATCGGCGTTGTAGAGACGCAGACAACCGCTATTGGTAGGCATACCCCAAAGCTGGTTGTAGTTGGCATGCCATTGCCATTGCAAGCCTAATTCGGTGTCGTTAAACTCATCAGACTCTTGTGGGTTGACCTTGGTGTGAGAGCTAGACTTTGGCATGCGATAAGTGATATACGGTTCTCCGCATCCGTCGCCATCCTTGTCATTGCCCATCACAGGCCATCCGCTCTTCCAATTGACTGGCTGAAGAAAAACCACACGACCATAGGCATACTGGTCGTTGAAATGCAAAAACCAATCTTCGCCTTGTGCCGTATGTACCCAACCGCCTTGGTGAGGACCATTTACTTGGGTTTTACCTTGCGCCATGACAATCTTCGACTCGTATGGACCATACACATTCTTGCTGCGCATGGCGAGTTGCCAACCATGTTGTACGCCACCTGCAGGACACATAATCCAGTAGTAACCATCTCGCTTGTAAAACTTTGGACCTTCAGTGGTATGATTCTCCTGTCCGCCATCAAATACGATACGAGGCTTTCCTATCACCTTAGTTCCATCTGCGGAAAGTTCACGTACGCTGAGCACGGAGTTGAAGCCAGAACGGCTTCCAGCCCAGCCATTTACGAGATAGCATCTACCATCTTCGTCCCAAAGAGGACAGGTATCTATCATGCCTTTGCCTGCCAAAACACATACAGGCTTTTCCCATTCTCCACGAGGATCCTTGGTCTTCACCATGAAAATGCCATGGTCAGGGTCTCCCCAATAGATGTAAAACTCGCCATTGTGGTAGCGGATGGAAGGTGCCCATACTCCTTTGCCATGCTGAGGTTGGTCGAAAACTTCCTTAGGTTCTTGCTCTTGTAGGGCATAGCCGATAATCTCCCAGTTGACTAAATCCTTGCTATGAAGGATAGGCAGACCAGGGATGCAGTTGAAGGAACTTGCTGTGAGATAGTAATCATCGCCAACAGCCACTACGTCAGGGTCGCTATAGTCAGCGTAGATGACGGGATTGGTATAAGTGCCATTGCCATTGTCTGGGTTCCACACCTTTGAATGATACTGGGCATGGAGAGCTAGTGGCATTGACCATAGGATGCTCGCAAAGAGCAAGGATGTAAGTTTTTTGTTCATTTTAATAGAATTATGTTTCTGATAAAACGTATTTATACTACTATTATTATAAGTACGAATCATTTATTGCTTTTACTTAAGAATCATAAATGTATCTCTTCGTAAGAGATACTGAAAAACTATGAATTTTCAATCAATCAGCTACTTAACAAGTTTTACACTAAGTCTTTGTAAAAGTAAAGTAGGAAAAAGTAGAAGGTAACTATAAGTTTTAACGTTCGTAATTTGCTTTGTTTCAATTATTTTTTGTAACTTTGTCCCAAATTTCTGTATCTCTTACGAAGAGATTTAGATAAAAATCATCGAAACCGACTTACAGATCAGTTTGAAGATGAATGACAAAAATATAGACAATTCCGTAGCGGCTCCTATTGCAGGGGACGACGGCGAAGCCGTGGAGAAAACTTCCGTAGAGAGGTTGCCGAAACCCAAAGAAATCCTTGAAAAACCAGTTGATTCTGGTTGGTTTGTAGCCGTGGTAAGATGTAACTGCGAGAGGAAGATAGCGGCATCCATTGAGCTTGATTTCTCCAAAAATAAAACTTGGCTGGAGCTATGGGTTCCCATGCAGAAGGTGGTTTATATAGAGAAGCGAAGCAACAAGAGAAGAACCAAGGAGAAGCCTTTCCTTCCCACATATATTTTCTGTCGTGTCAGCAAGAAACATCTCAATGACATCCGTTTCCGTTCCGATGTATATAAGATGCTTACCATGCCTGGACAGCGTGAGATATATCAAGTTCCTGACAAGGAATTGGATGATTATCGCCGTTTGGTGGAGAATCCTGATATTCCTGCGGTTGCTTACATGGGTCCTTTGAAGAAGGGACAGAAGGTGAAAATCACCGAAGGAAAACTGAAAGGACTGGAAGCATACGTGCAGCGTATTTCAGGAAAGAAGGCTCTCATCGGCAACGAAATCCGATATGTCAGCGGCGCTACGATTGAAATTAATCGAGCATTCCTGGAACTCGTCACCGATGAATAATTTCATAAAGTGTTAAATCAGATGAAACCCTTGGCGGTTTTGAGGAAAAAGCATATCTTTGCAAAATTAAACGTTAAAGGAAAAGAGTATGAATACAATAGCAATTGATAATAGAACTTATAGAGAAGTTGAAGCGTTCGCTAAACTTCATAATCTTGATATAGCAGAAGTTGTCAGAACATCGCTGCAGAACTTCTTGCAGAAATTTAAGGTAGCAAAGCCTCAGGCTAGAGCTGCTAAATATGAACTGCCAGAACATCTTAAAAAAATGCGAGGTATCCTTGCAGGTGTAGAGGATAAAGACGATGAGAGATTGCAATATTTATTAGAAAAGTACAAATGAAAAAGATTTTCTTGGATACTAATGTCATTTTGGATTATTACTTGGATCGAGAAGGCTTTAGTGATGAAGCTGAAAGAATTTTCACTTATGGATGTGGAAATATACTTTCGCTATTTATATCTTCTTTGTCTTTTAGCAATGTTGCATATATTGCACGTAAAAAGTTTCCAGGTGATGCAATATATTCGGTTCTAGAAAGCTTACTTGAGTTTGCAGAAGTCTCTTCTGTTGATTCACATATAGTTAAATCTTCTGTGTCCCTGCGTGCAAAAGACTTTGAGGATGCAATGCAATATTTCTCTGCAAAGGAAATCGGTGCAGATTGTATAGTAACAAGAAATGTCAGAGACTTCGATTTTGCGGAAATAGAAGTGTTGACACCTCATGAATTTCTGGAAAAAATATGAATTCATCAAGGAAAAGAGTGGAGATGAGTATGAATACAAAATCTTCTGTTGAGCCAGCTGAGAGTTATCTAGATGTGTTAGATGAAAATTTGATGCGTGAAACTTTTGAATTGGCTCACCAAGATTATTTAGATGGTCATTCCGTCTCAAATTCTCAGGTCGTAGATTATATAAAAGGAGAGTTGGGATGGAAGTAATTTAGTCTCGAACGTCTTTAAAGCACTTTCCAGATGCTATAGTGATAGGTGTGATAGTCCATCAAAAGCAGTCTCCTAAAACTGTAAATGAAGTTTTGAAACACTTCTTGGAGCATTATGAGAGATAATTAAACCTTCACCCTAAAAATGATAATGAAATCACTTTTTTCAAAATTGCTATACGTGTCACTGCTTGTAAAATAGTGGGGACGCTGTAATGGTGATATACAATATTCTGTTAAACAAATACAGGGCAAACTCTCAATAGAAGTGTTAAATCAGATAAAACCCTTGGTGGTTTCAATGAAAAAACATATCTTTGCAGTAAAAGTTTAAATAATATAATAAGTTAAGAATATGGCTACAGCAACATATACATTGAATGTCCCAACTAATGATGTGGGCCTATTTAATGCACTCATCAAGAAGTTTGGGTGGATTGCAACAAGGCAGAAAACCTTAAAGGCAAACCATCTAGATAAGGCATTGGAGGCAGCAGAGAAAGAGCAGCTTTTTGAGACCAATGACTTAGATGTTTTAATGAAAAGCCTCGTTGAATGATGAAATACACAGTCAAGTATTCAACCTTGTTTAAAAAGTCATTCAAAAAGTGTATGAAGCGGGGTTGTGATAGTGAAGAGTTTAAAACTATCATTTCTATTTTAGGAGAGACGGGAACTCTTCCCCCAAAATATAAATTGCATCCTTTGAAAGGAAATTATAAAGGGTGCTTGGAATGTCATATCAATCCAAATTGGTTGTTGGTATGGAAGCAAAATGACAAAGAACTAATATTGCTGCTTGTTGATATAGGAACTCATCAAGATATTTTTGGCTGGTGATAATTTATTGGTAAGCAGTCACTTTAGACCGTCTTGCATACCTCTATAAAAATAGTTACCTTTGCTCCCAGATTTTAAATTTGGGACAAAATGAATATAAACGAAGAAGGCAAGTACTATGCCTCAATGGTTCGCAAGTTCCGAACCGAGTACAAGAGCAAAAACCTCCATGGTTTTTGCAAAGATCAAAAAGTAAGCTATACCAAGATGCTTCATTGTTTACGTAATGATTCTTATCGTAAACCAACAGGTGAGCCTGTTCCTTCTGTAGGGGAATCAGGTCTGCATCCATTGGTTGTAGAAACAGAAGACAATGCAGTTTTGGAAACAAGCAATCTGCCAGTAGCGTCATATGATGACATGACAAAATCAGCTTTGGTCTCATTGATTAAAGAAATGGAGGCAACGTTATGCTAAGTCTTTCCAGTGGTTACGTATTATCCAAAAGGAAAAGGGCTTTGATAAAGCTTTGCAAAAGATAGAAGCAATCTGTTTTCCACAAAGACCTGGCAAATTCAAAGAATTATATAGTTCTATCCTTGATGATTTTCAAAGAATAAGAAAAGGGGAAAACTCTGAGTTCAGTTTTGATGGTACTTTCTCTAATATGATAAAGTCCTTAACTGAAGAGCAAATTTCTAGTTTGGAAGTTTTGGTTCCAGATGACACGATAGATGTAAAATATAAGCCAAATGGTAGTTCAAACTTCAAGTCAATAGTCAATGCTTCGGCAGGTCAAAAGACGACGGCTGTCTTGACTTTTATATTATCACAAGCAGGTTGTCCATTATTGCTAGATCAGCCTGAAGATGATTTAGATAATCGCTTAGTCTGTGACTTGGTTGTAGAGAAAATAAAGTCTATCAAAGAAAAGCGCCAAGTAATCGTGATTACCCATAATGCAAATATTCCTGTTATTGGTGATTCTGAATATATTGTAACAATGGATTCAAACTCGCGATATTTGAAGGAACATTCTGAAGGTATGGTTGAAGATGGTGCTGTAAGAAATGACATTTGTGAAATAATGGAAGGTGGAGAAGATGCTTTTAACAAAAGAACAATAAGGTACAAGCAATTAAAACATTAAAAATATGATGACATTCTACGATAAAAATGGTTATGCTGTATGTTATACGATGGATAATATCCATTTGTATGGTTTTGATGGCTATCCTTTGGCTTATTTTCATGCTGATAAGGTCTGGTCTTACAGTGGATGCTGTCTAGGTTGGTTGCATAACAATTGGATAATTGATGTTAATGGATACTATGTTTTCTTTTCTGAGTATGCAACGGGAGGAATGCTTAAGCCGTTACGTCATTTGAAACCTTTAAAATCGCTTAGGAGATTAAGACCATTAAAAAGTTTGCGAAATATTGCTCCTTTGAAGCCTTTAGTTAAACTTAATTGGACTTCCTTGACTTTTGAGAAGTTTTTTGGTATTTGTTGATAGTGCTGGTTATTCTTAGTTTGATAGTATTAGCAAATCGGTATCCCAAAGATGTAAAGTTCTGCTCTTTCATCATACTGAAGATATAAAGCAAGAGATTATCAAACGGCAAGTTAAAATGTAAGTGTCCAAAAACGAATTTGGTGATTTGCCAATGATGTTTTGTATTGTCGATTTTGTGACGATATGATTTTAATAGGTACTCAACAGAATGTAGTAAAGGATGTATTTAATGCATATAATCAGGCAGTAATATATAGTCTTTTTGCTCTACATCCCAATAAAAAAATAGCTAAGATAAAATGTACAAATAAGAAACAAAAAGGTAATACAAAGATCAACAACGCACTGCCTTTATATATTCGGGAAGTCCCTTCAGTTACAATGGACAGTGCTTTATATATAAAAGCAAAAAAAAGTTCATAAGCTTTCAGCCTCTAGTAGGGCTGGATGTTTACAAAGAAAATAAATTATGAATAAGAATTTATTATTTGAATATTTAGTATTCCGTTTGGATGAATGGAAGAAAAAAATAGAGAAAAGGAATGAGAAGGTTCCGGCGTTTACAAAGTTGCGTCTTCAGAAAATCCTTTTTCTTGTATGTGCTTGGAATGTTGAGAATACAAATCGAAAGTTGTTGAATATATTCGATCAATTCTATGCTCTACCATATGGACCCGTTGAAATAGATATATATGATGCAATGAAGAGTAATCAAACTTTTCAGCATATCAGTTTTAATGGTAATGAATGCATTTATTGTAAACTAGAATCTGTTATGTTTACTTCTATATCCAGAGTACATAGGGAATGGATTGACGAAGCTATGGACGACTTTATAAAAAATGATCGGAAGTATTTGACCATGCCTGTATTTGATTTAGTTGAGTTGACGCATAAATGGTCGGTTTGGCAAATTGCAATGCAATATGCAAAGTTGTGCGGTCATAACAGAGAAAAAATGACGTCATTGGAAATTATAGAGAGTAAAAAATGTTATGACTAAAAAACGTGCTATTTCTTTAATAGAAAAGGTTAATGACCTTTTTAAAAGTTTATTTTCTGATGGTTGGATAGACTCTTTAGAATGGTCTGATGAAGAAAAAAGTAGAAAAAGTTTTTTCTTAGGCAAGGGTAAAATATCGGAAGCAGAGAGTAAATTGTTTGTTCTTTTTAGTAATTTGGTAATGCAAGGAGATCATTTACGTTTTCCTACAGATGACATAGATAGTTTATTGGATAAATGTACTTATGAAATAGTTGAAACTGGAGATAATAAGCAAAAAAACTCTTTGCAGAATGATTATCAGCAATTGCTGATAGAACTAAAGTCTGCAATCATGTTGACAAAGTTCTATATTTATATCACTTCTGAGATATATGAAAAAAGAGTTTCTCGAAAAAGAATATTGAATTTTATAGAAGTAGATAAACCCTCTTCTAAAAGGGATTCATGGTTAACATTACTCGATACTATAATAGATATTTGGCTATTTGAATATCGTTTTTCATACGATCAAAGAAAAATCAGAGACCTTCTTATTTGCAAAGAGCATCTGGAAAAAGCAAAAGGTAATATTGTAGATAATGATGCAAAGAAAAATGTTGATTTAGCAATTTCAGAGATAGACATTTTACTTTTAAAACTTTCTCATTTTGCAAAAAATATGCGAATTGAGTATCAGTTTAATTTTAAAAATTCAGTAGTTGCTCCAAAAGGGATAGATACGTCTGCTAATAACGTGTATTCAAATTTTCTAAAATTTATTAATCCCGAAAAATATATATTAGAAGAAGACGTTTATCAGTGGCAAAGTCATCCTAATAAGCGATGGGCTAAATTAGGTCAGATGGTCCTGCTGATGAGATATTATACAAAAGTGACAAAGAATGTAACGCAGGCAGAAAATTTATTAAAAGAATATGAACTTTTTTATGAAGATAAAGAAAAAACAATGTTCTATGAATTTAATAAATATGCTCTACGGTCAGTTAGAGTTTATATGTATAATTGTCTATTTTCTTTAAAGTGTAAATATCCAAAAATATTTTCTTTCAAGGACATAAGAATATGTTTGGATAAAATTATTACCATTCAAAATATGTGTATGATATATAATTATCATCCATATCAAAAGGCTATAGAATATACCATCAAATCTATAAAACCTTAATTCCGCAACACTTTGATTTAACTTTATTTATAAGTTCCTGAGCAA
>ERZ1023641.112-NODE-112-length-31468-cov-26.875529_pt1 | contig 31468 bp, 32 predicted proteins | sample MGYA00380335_ERZ1023641 | MGnify/ENA primary metagenome ERZ1023641 (study PRJEB33179, sample SAMN07448970) | human gut metagenome | biome: Human-gut; feature: Human associated habitat; material: Faeces | host: Homo sapiens | place: India: Bhopal | collected... | reverse complement strand
AACTGTAATTGTCATAACTGTCATTTTGTTTCAAATTATTCCCCATTTTCCTTGCGAATACGATATTTTTTCACTACTTTTGCAGCATAAATTCACAATAGTGTGAAAACGACATCATAATTTCATTTATATGCCAGAATTCATTAACCCACGTGTCGATTGGGCTTTCAAGCGCATTTTCGGCACAGAAGACACCAAGGAGTGTCTCATCACGTTCCTCAACGGAGTATTTGAGGGCGAGTTTGTAATCAAGGACGTTAAGCACCTCAAGACGGAGCAGACACGTCATCAAAAGCGAGAGCGAGGAGTCATCTTCGATGTGGCGTGCGAGACCGACGACGGGAGACACATCATCGTGGAGATGCAGAAGAAGGAGCAGCGATATTTCGTGGACCGTGCGCTTTACTACTCCGCCAAGGCGATAGTGGAGCAAGCCAAGCCTGGCGAGTGGGACTTCCACCTGACACCAGTCTATACCGTGTGCTTCATGGACTTCATCGCCGAAACTGGCATCCCTTGCCAATTCCGAACCGACATCGGCTTCGGATTGCTCGAAGAGGAAGGTTCTATACTAGATGAGCCGACCGAGCTACTAGGTTGCGGCTCAAAGGGACAAGGCGAGCAACTGGGATGTGACGCAAAGACGCAAGGCGAGCAACTGAGATGTGACGCAAAAGAGCAAGCAAGCCAGCTTGTGCCTCGCAAGCGCAGAAAGAAAAAGGAATCCAAGGCTAAGGCTTGGAAGCTTTCAGGCTTGCGATATGGCTTCGAGAAGATGAGAGTGGTATTCTTGCAGTTGCCGCTCTTCGAGAAGAAGGAGCCAGAGTGTATGGATATATTTGATTGTTGGATTTACGTATTGAACAATATGGAGCATTTGAAAGAAATACCATTCTTGGACAAGTACCCCGTCTTCCGAAAGTTGGCGGCGATAGGTGATCTGCAGAAGCTCACCCCAGAGGAGCGTGACTATTACGAGGAGGATGTCAAGATCATGCGCGACCTCTATGCCACCGACAAGTGGGAGAAGGAGAAGAGACGCATGGCAAGAGAGAAAGCTTGGTCTGAAGGAAGAACTGAAGGAAGAGCTGAAGGAAGAGCTGAAGGAAGAGCTGAAGGAAGAACTGAAGGCATGTTAGAAGTTGCCAAGAATCTTCTTTCAATGCACTTGCCTATCATGCAAATCATGCAAGCAACAGGTTTGACCCAAGAGCAAATCAACCGTTTGAAGAACTAAGCCTTACCAAGATTTGCAAGGCAAGAACATAAAGAGACAAGCAAGAGAAAATGAGCACCTATGCCCCTTTCTCTTGCTTGTTTCATTTATGTTATCTATCAATCCAAACTCTAATGGCACCGATGAGCTTGTACTTTTTGAACACTTCACACAAGCTACGACGCACGAACCCCAAGAAAGAACCATAACACTCCATCAAAATCTTCCCATCCGAACTGAGCGACACATTCTGAAAACTGTATGAGAAGCAGCGATTGTCGAAGGTGTCGGAAGTGAGAAAGCTTAGGCTACTATCCTCGATAATTTGAAATGCATCGTCGAAGTCATCGTAAGTTGTTTCCATCCTTTCCTTCAGTTCGCTCAAGTTCTGGCACGCCTCCACAGACCTCAAAGCTCCCTCGTAATACTTCTTCTCCTGGTAGCGCAAAGGATAGAAGTCGCGCAAGAAAGGTATCAATTCCGTCTCTATCAGCTTATCCTTCAACTGATACACATACGCATCCTCTGTCTCTCTTCGCTCAAACGCATCCATAAGGAGGTGCGTCATCTCGAAATACCCCAGAAGTTCCTCATGTGAGTACTCGTCCTTGAATTTATCCAACCCCGACTTGGGCACTCTCACCTTGTTTTGAATGCCCACACAAACATATTGTCCCATAATCTACAAAATTAATTAATAATAATCTATCGCAAAGTTATTATAAAAAATAATAATAACAAACTTTTAGATTAGAAAAGATAATTTATTTAAGAAATATTAGCTATAAATAATAATTTTCATTACTTTTGCGTCCTAAATGAATTAAAATATGGTATTACGAATCAAAAAAATCCTATCCCAGAAGGGGATGACCTTAAAGGATCTCTCCCGACTTTCTGGCATCACCCAGTCAAACCTGAGCAACTATCTCAATGGCAACATATCCCCAACACTGGACACGCTGATAAAGATTGCGAGTCATTTGAAGGTTGACATCAGAGAGCTATTTGGAGAAGAAGATGATATAGAACTGTATGCCAAGTATAAGGGCGAATTGCATCCCATCTCCAAGAAGGACATCATCGACTTGATTTCCAAAAAGCATTGACAGGCGTTTTGGAGGTCACAATTGGTGACCTCCAATAAAAATTATTCCCCATTTCTCTTGCATATCCGAAAAATAAAGCGTAACTTTGCCAACGAATTATAAACATAAAGCTTATGGTACACGTACAAGAAACTCTCGTGATCAAAAGTTCTTCCCCAAAACTAGCAGAATGGGTCAAGAAAATCAAGGCTCACAAGGCTGAGCAACTTGAAAAAATGCGCAAACTAGAAAAATTTGATTTTGAATTTCAATTGTAATGAAAGAAATTGTTTACTCTTTTTACAACACCTTGGGTGATAAGTTTTATCTCAGATTATTATGCGAAGGCGACATGTATCTTTCACAAGAAATAGTTTCTTACTTGAAAGAGAAAGACTTTGAGTTGTGGGGCATTTACTTAGATCGTCTTGGCAATGCCCAGAAAGTGACTCCGATGAAATTGTTGAATAAGATTTCCCAGACGATAGCTTCCTTCTTCATCGGTCATCCCAATGCCATCTTGTTCTATCAATGCGACGATATATCCGATGTTCCCATGAGCATCAAGAAGAAGGAAGATAGTTTGTCAGTACAAACCTATCGCAACAGGTTATTCACGAAATTGTTCGACAAAATAGTCAAGAAGTTGAGTTTATCTGTTGTTGATACCCCCATCTATATTGACGCTTGTGGTAATGATATCTATATCCACATCATTTCTCGTGAAATTCACATCGATGTGGTTGATAAGATTAAAAAAGATATCCACTTCGGATTTGATAAATAGTATTTGTCATACAAAGAAAAACAAGCAAGAGAAAAATGGCACATATCTCCCCCTATTCTCTTGCTTGTTTCATTCTTTTTTCAAATTATTCCCCATTTTCCTTGCTCATTCCGTCATTTTTGTGTACCTGAAGGCTTGGCGATGCCGATAAGGCTCTTGACTGCAGGAGACAGTTCTTCTTCTTTCTTCAAGCGAAAATTCTCATTAGATATTGTATTCATTGTATATTATTTTATTTTTCTGCAAACTTACGAATTAAATTTGATAATACAAACTTTTCTAGAGCAAAATTAGCAATTATATTTATTTTATTCCCCATTTTCCTTGCATATCCGAAAAATAAAATGTACTTTTGCAGCCGTGTGATGAGATTATATCGCACAAAACTTGATTAATAACAATTTAAAAGAAAGGTACAAACATGGCGAAAACCATTCAACCATTGGAGCCTACAATGCCAGTAGATTCCGACATCCAGGACTTGATTTATGTTGTCCGAGGTCAACAAGTGATGCTCGACAGAGACTTAGCGACACTATATGGTGTGGAGACCAAGGTCTTGAACCAAGCGGTGAAACGTAATATCAATCGCTTTCCAGACGATTTTATGTTTCAGTTAACACCAGAGGAATGTTTGAGGTCACAATTTGTGACCTCAAACGATAGGAGGAGAGGTGGAACGAGATATATGCCATACGTTTTTACCGAGAATGGAGTAGCTATGCTGAGTGGCATATTGCGTTCAGGCACAGCTATAGAGGTCAACATTCAAATCATGCGAGCCTTTACCAAGATGCGCCACTTCCTAGCTAACAACGCCTCCGTATTTCGCCGTTTGGAAACGCTAGAATACCATCAGCTTGAGATGCAGCAGCATCAGCAAGCTACCGACAAACAACTTGACGAGGTGTTTCGCCGTCTGGACGAAGGAAGTTGCAAGCCGCAACAAGGCATTTTCTACGATGGACAAGTATATGATGCCTACACCTTTGTGGCAGACCTCGTAAAATCGGCGAAGCATCGCATCATCCTCATCGACAACTACATAGACGAGACCGTGCTCACCCTGCTCGACAAGAGAGCCGCCGAAGTGCAAGTCACCATCTACACGCAGCAAATCTCTCGCCAACTCCAACTCGACATCGACCGCCACAACGCCCAATATCCTCCTATAGAGGTGAATATCTTCCGTCTCTCCCACGACCGCTTCCTCTGCATCGATGAGGCAGTGTATCACGTTGGCGCATCCATCAAGGACCTGGGCAAGAAGTGGTTCGGTTTCTCCAAGATGGAGCTACTGACTCCTGAAGAATTGGTGGAGAGAATCAACCGAGGATGAAGTCGCAAAGCATGACAATTCAAGCAAGAGAAAAAGGGCACTAATCACCCCTATTCTCTTGCTTGTTTCATTTATTTTTCAAATTATTCCCCATTTTCCTTGCTCATTCCGTCATTTTTGTGTACCTGAAGGCTTGGCGATGCCGATAAGGCTCTTGACTGCAGGAGACAGTTCTTCTTCTTTCTTCAAGCGAAAATTCTCCTTTTTACCTACAAACTTAAGAAGGGCTTTTTCTGCTAATTCGGTGATACTGATATTATGCATTTGCGCATAAATTTCAGCACCTCAGTAAATATCAGCTATTATTTTTATTTTATTCCCCATTTTCCTTGCTCATCCCGACATTTTTCCGTACCTTTGCATAAGGTATGCTACACTCGGCAAAGCCCTCAAGTAAACTTGATGCTTAGCTCTCGTTTGCATTACCTTTGCTAGCACAAAAGATTAGAAATATCAACTAAAAACGAAATAACGATATGAGTATCAAGAAAATTGCAAGTTTTTAGAAAAATAACTTACGAAATCCTTGGCGGTGTCGAAACAAAAGCGTAACTTTGCAGAAGCAACCGTGTGATGATTTTATCGCACAAATATATTATTAACAATTTAAAAGAAAGGACAAAACATGGGAAAACCATTGGAACCAGCTTGGCGAGAGACCCCAATCTTGTATGGAGAAGACGCTCGCAGATTCATGAAGAGAATGGAGAATCCTCCAAAATGGAGCAAGGAAAAGAAAGAAGAATTTCATAAATGGTGTAAAGTCTTTGAGAAGACATTTGTACAATCTTAAAAAGAGCGAAAATGAGAATAACTTTAGGTGAGTTTCAAGATAATTTTAAATACGAATTCTTGAAACCAACAGATTGTGTGAAAACATTCCAATGTGGCGATGAAGATCTTGACAACTTCATTACCAAGGAATCTGCTGATTACACAAAATCTTTGCTGTCTGTTACATACATTGTAACCAATAAGTCTAAAAATAAAGTTGTGGCATATTTCAGTCTTGCCGCCGACAAACTATCCGTGAATGATTTTGCTAGCAATAGTGAGTTCAATCGTTTTCGCAAACGAAGGTTTGTTCATGAGAAGCGGTTGCGCAGTTATCCTGCAGTAAAACTATGCCGTCTTGGTGTCGATATATCAATGAAAGGGACGGGATTGGGCTCCATTATTCTCTCTCTAATCGAGTTCCTCTGTACGCAAGGAAATCGCATCGGCTGCCGTTTTATTACTGTCGATGCCTACAAAACTGCCACCCCATTCTATATAAAAAATGGCTTTCAACCGCTCTCAAAAGGAACATCGAATTGTTTTACCGAACCATTATTCATGGATTTACATTCGATGTTATAAAAACTAAGCCTTGCCATTGTCTACACAAGGCAAAAGCAAAAATTTCAAGCAAGAGAAAGGAAATATTTCGCTTTTCTTTTGCTTGTTTCGTTTATTTTGTGTACTTTTGCCATCAATATGTCAATCTTATCACGATGATATTTTGACAAGACAAAAACTAAAAACGAAATAACGATATGAGTATCAATAAATTTACCCCCCCACAAACGAACAGGAGGTACCATTACTAGACCAAATAACTCAATTTTTACCAAAGGATGATGGTAAGAATCGAGTTTATACGCATATAGATTGTTTTGCCGGCCCTGGTGGTTTTTGTACTGGTTTAACAGCGGCTGGATTCAAAACTTTAGTTGCAATAGAATATGTAGAAAGTTGCTGCCAAACATATCGTAAAAATCACCCAGAAGTTCATTGTATTTTTTCTGATATTCGTGATGTTAAATACGAAGACATTAAAGCATTCATACCAAAGCAGGGAATTGATTTGGTTACATCAGGAATGCCTTGTGAAACATTCAGTCTAGCAGGAACTACTTCTCGCTCATTTTACGATGATAGACAATTTCTTTTTAGAGAAGGTATTCGAATAGCAAAGCTGTCAAATGCCAAAATGATATTGTTTGAGAATGTACCAGGTATTACTTCTAAGAAAGTTAGCAAAGAAGACACTAAATTGATCATCGATGTTCTTAAAGATGAGTTAAAAGAAGCTGGATACGGAAACTTCAAAGAAGTAAAGCTCCTAGCTACAGATTTTGGAGTACCTCAGAAACGACAAAGATATTTTATCTTAGCATCAAGATTTTCTAATTGGGACTTACAATGTCCTGATGCATCTGTCTCAAAGCCTGTAACTGTCAGAGAAGCGTTTGAAAGTTTACCTGATGTTGTTGCAAATTCGGATATTCCTCAAACCGATTATACATCATCCACCTCGGAATATTCGGAAATAATGAAGAATTTGAAGTTTTGGAAACGTGAGAATTTTCAAAACTTACCCCTCTCATACCAAGTTCCAATGAGACATAAAGCACATACCCTTAAACGTTTTGAACTTATTAAACCAGGAGAAGGTGTGAAGGGACTGTTTGAGAGATTGACCGACAAAGAAATTGAACATCTTCAAAAAGATGGTACTCTCCCCAAGAAAATTTTCTCTAAAAGAAATATTCGATTGGAACTTAACAAGCCTTCTTTGACTGTGACGAGTCATTGTTTGGATGAAAATGTACATCCAACGAGCAATCGAGCACTAACAGTTCGTGAATGCGCAAGACTCCAATCTTTCCCTGATTCTTACGATTTCTGTGGTGGTCCTTATATGGTTGGCCATGATAACAGAAAAGTGCAAGATAAATACGAGCAAATTGGAGATGCCGTACCGCCATTATTGGCTTATGCTTGGGGTGTTACCATAACGAACATATTCAATAAATATCTTAAATGATGGAAGAGGAAATTTTTAATTACTGCAAGTTCAAATATGATCAATCATATTTAGAGATAAAGGAAAAATTAGAATACGCAGTCTTAACTAAGTCCAAGAAGCATGAAATATCTGCTTCTAAGGCAAAGGACATTGAAACTTCCTCACAATTGGAAGCAATTAAGCAGACCATGCTTGAAGGAAGAAAAAAATATCCTAATGAGATTCCACTGCTATGGAGTTGTATTTATAAGGCTCACTTATATCGAAAATCAGGCATAAGTGATCCTCAAATTGTTGCTAATGCTTTGCAAGCCGACCAAAGTTGGAAGGCTTCATCAGGTCATGCCTTTGAAAATATGGTTAAAGAATTAGGAAGTCAATCCTTGAAAGGTACAAATATTAGATATATTTTACAAAAGGACTTGAATATACTCCTAAAGGCAAAGGAATTAGCAAATACACCTACAGACATAGCTTGGCTAGAGAAGCAAGTCAAGGGTTGCGTATTTGATGCTTATGTTATTGCTGACACAAAGGTCATTGATGAAGACACAAACGAAGTGATTGTAAAACCTATTTGTTTTGGGTGTGTACAATGCAAAACTAGCATTCGAGATAGAGTCTCTCGTGATGTTGTTCCATCCAAAGAAGCTATGGACAGTAAATTTTGGAGCATTGCATTTGTTCTCGATGGTACAATGTTTTCTGTTCCAAAATATAAAAATATGGCCAATGGCAATATAAACTCAGAATTCAAGAAAAATGGCTGGCATGGAATTTATGTTTTATCGGCAAGCGAGGATAATGATAGAATCTATGCTGTCGATGTTGATTTTGACGTTGTAAGACGACACTCTATCAATGCTTTCAATGCTTGGCATTCTGACAGAATGGGATTCTGCCAAACGTGGCGAGCAGATTTGTAGGGGCATGTTCAATGGGGTATGGAAGATGGGAAAAGATGGATTAAGAGAATCTTTTGACACCGCCTTCTAAGTATATCTCGAAACGACAAAGGCAGATACACCTGCCGTAAAATTCTATAAAGTAAGCAAGGCGGAAGTGAGGCAAGGAAATTGCCCACTTCTCGCTTCATCTCAAAAAACAAAGCTTATGTCACCAACAGAAATCAAACATATCCTCGACATCGCCACCATCGTGATGGTCGTGTCCATCGTCCTCGCTGCCATGGCGGCTAGGATTTATGTCAATCGAGCTGCCAAGAGAAGGACGCTCGACATCAACAGAAGATGGATTGAGAGCTTGCCTTCCATGATCTCTACCCTCGGCGTGCTCGGCACCTTCGGAGGCATCACCCTCGGACTCCTCTTCTTCAACACCAACAACCTCAACGTCAGCATCCCTCTCCTACTCAGCGGACTGAAGACTGCCTTCTTCACCTCGCTCGCTGGTATGATTGGCTCCATGCTGCTCAACCGCAAGGTGGCTAGCCTTTACGATAAGCAGAGCGGCGGCGTGAAAGACGCGACATCTTTCTATCAAACAATGAATGCGTATGCGCAAGAGTATCGCTTCGCAGTAGTGAAGCAAATTAATTTGATGCAGTCGCAAGCTACCACCATGAAAGAGCAAAACAAACTCTTAGCTGGTATGGTGGAGAGCGTCAATGGCAAGCTAGATGTGCTCACCCAGAAGTTTGAAGACTTCTCGGAGATGCTGAAGAAGAGCAACACTGATGCCTTGGTCGAGGTGATGGAGAAGTTGACAGAGGAGTTCCAGAAGCAGATGGGTACTCTCATCGAACGTCTCGTGCAGAAGAACTTCGATCAACTCACCCAGAGCGTCGATCGACTCAACCTATGGCAGCAGGAGAACAAGAACCAAGTCGCTACCCTCATCCAGCAGTTCAAGGACATAGAGAGCGACTTCGAGACTTCTTCCACTACCCTCAAAAAGGTTTCTGCCGACACCCAACTGCTCGTCAGCGAGGGCGGCAAACTGGAGCAACTCATCTCTGCCCTCAACCTCGTGGTGCTCGAAAACAAGACCTACCTCAACGTGGCGCAGCAACTGCAAGATGCTGCCAACCTGACCAAGGACAACATGGTGAAGTTCGACGACTCCACCAGCAAGTTGAACGAATGGGTGCGCAAGCAGCGTGACTTCGTGGAAGGTGTGCAGTTGCTCATCGCCAAGCTCGAAGAAATCAGTCAGCTCAAGGACTTCGGCAGCGACTTCTGGAAGGAGACCCGAAGCAAGATGGAGGAAAGCGTGGGCATCCTGAAGAATGGTTCTCAAGAGATAGAAAACCAGTTGACCAATCTCGACGAGCGCTTCTATCAGCGACTCAACGCCACCCTGGCACAACTCGATGCCTGCATCCAGTCGATGGTGAAGGCTTCGGGCTACAAGCCTAGCGGAAGTGGCAGAAACCCTATCGGATTTTAAAAGCATGGAGGAATAGACTATGGCAAAGCAAAACGTATGGATGTCGGTTTCCGACCTGATGACCGGATTGATGGTCATCTTCCTCTTCATCGCCGTGGCTTACATGATACAGGTGAAGGAGAACCAAACGGTGCTCACCGACTACGTGGAGACCAAGACCAAGCTACACGACAAGCTCGTGGCTGAGTTTAAGGACAACGCCCAGCGATGGGACATGAGCGTGGGCAAGGACCTCTCGATGAGATTCAACAACCCTACCGTAATGTTCGCCCAGGGCAGTGCGGAGCTGACACCGCAGTTCAAGAAAATCCTCGATGAGTTTATCCCCCAATACCTCGGCATCCTCTTGGCAGACAGTCTGAACTCCCACATCCAGGAGATTCGTATCGAGGGACATACCGACAACGTGCCTTATCCGCAGCTCCATCCGCAGCCGTTCATCGCCAATGCCATCCTCTCGCAGCAGAGAGCCATGGCGGTGCTCAGCTACATCAAGCACTTCTTCGAGGTCTATCCTCCCGAAGACCAGAGAAAGCTGGAGTTCTGGTTTACTGCCAACGGACTTTCCTATGGCAAGGCACTCAACAAGGAGGGTGAGTATGCGCTGGTGTCGGAGAAGGACAAGGTGATAGACAAGGAGAAATCACGTCGTGTGGAGTTTCGCATCATCACCACTGGCGACGAGGTACTGGAGAACTTCGTGAAGAGAAACAAGGAGTAGAGCGATATGGAAAAAATCGAACCGATATTCAAGTTTGATGGGCTGAAAGCATGTCTAAGAGGCATCGGCATCATCGTCGATGCGGCTTCGGGCAGTGGCTATCGTCCTGTGAAGCCTGAGGACGTGACGCTCACGGCTCTGAAGGATGGCACATACACCTTCGAGAAGGATGGCATCTTCCTCAACGGCAAGCAGGGCGAGCATCAGCAGGTGTATCTCTACAAGCGCACCTACAACATGGGGTATGGCAACAAGCCCAAGATGCACATCAGGAAATGCTCGACGATACAGGACTTCATGGCTAGGGGAAGGTTTGAAGCTGAATATCGCTCTGCCAATACGGAGAAGGTGCCTGTGAGGGATTCCGGCAATGGCAACCGTGACGTGATGGTGGAGCACCTCGAACTTTGTGGCAACTGCCGCAACGTCTTGATGCAAGAGGGCAAGAAAGTCTTCGCCGACTCCACCGCCTACGTGAGAATGCTGATGCAGAACATGGCGAAGGACGCTGGCGTGAGCGGACAACTAGATGTCGATATCTTCGGATATACCCGAAACTGGGAGCGGCTCAGCAGGGCGATAAGAGAGAAGCACGACTGGACTTGCGAGCGATGTGGAGTGAAGATAGAGAATCCTTGGGACAGATGGTTTATGCACGTGCATCACAAGAACGGCATCAAGACCGACAACCGAGAGGAGAACCTGGAATGCCTCTGCGTGAGATGCCATGCCAATGTGGATGGCGTGCATCGCAAAAACTTCTCCGAGGGCGACCGAAAGATACAGTTGGACGACTTTAATCAGAAATATCCCTTGCAGCGGTCGTGACGAGGTGAGGCAATGAAAATTGCCCACTTCCCCACTCCTATTCTGTTAATCATTACAAATCAACGTTAAAGAGCCGCACAAATTAGGAATTTTCATATCAGAATCTGCATTTTGCCGGGTCATATTAAAATTGCATCTTTGTACTCGTAAACTATAATTACGAGTAGCATGGCAGAAAATCTAGGTGGACACAAGCGGGTAAAAAACCAATACAAGCACTACGACATGGTGCTGAAGGAGAGAATGGCTCAGGAAATCGGCACCTTGCTCAATACGTTCCTCGACGAGGGATATATGAACAAGTCGCTCATCAAGGCTGACTTCGGCATCGACTACAAGACGACCGCCGACCTGCTCCACGCCGCTTCCTCCTGCTCCTTTGGCACGATGAGAAAGTTTGCTTACGTCTTCGCCTTCTATCTACACCAGGCTGAACTCGAAGCGAAAAACATCAAGTACATCGTGAAACACGATGAAAAGATGGCAGAAATCCATCACAACGAGGAGGCTTTCAAGGCCATCTATGGCATCGAGGCGACCTGCGTGCTCGAACAAATCAAGCAACACAAGGACTTGCGACAAGTGGTGAGACAGGAACAGAACTCTTGATAGCCTACCCCTCGCAACACCCGAAACAACATCATAACTAAAAACAAATGGTCAACAAGAAATCTCTCCCTCGGGAAGACCGAAAGCACCTGAGAGAGTTTCTTTCCTTCAATCCTTTCTTCAAAGAAATGGAAAGTCATCTGCACAAGATGGCGTATGGCAAAAACGGCTATAGCGACGAGCACCTCTGCCTCGAACAGATGTGGCTCCTTGCCATCGACTTCCTCCACAAGTCGAACCTCGTCTATAACGACACGGGCGTGCTCGCAGACCCCCTGCTCGACATCTCCAAATACGACACCGACACCTGCCACTACCTAGCCGTGGCAAAATGCTACTTGATGATGGTGAAAGCCTACCACAAGCAAGACTGCATCACCCCTGAAGAGGAAGCTTGGAAATGCGTGGAGCAAGAGTTCCTGAGACTGGATGCGGCTGCCGACCCCGACCTGCACGATGGCGAAGACTTCCTGCTGCCTGGCTCTGGCGACTGGCATCTGATGTATGTCCACCTCATCCGAGAAATGTACTTCAAGAGAAACGTTCATTTTGTCTTCCTCTAATACTATGATTTACTCACCTATTGATATAAGAGAGCATGAAGACAAATGACGGCATCATGAAGGAAATGATGGAGGAAGAAAGAGTGCAGTTTTTCATAGAAATCGTGCTGAGCGAGGGAACGCTCGCCAACATCCTCTTCGTGAGAACCTGCCTGGAAATCATGAATCGAAAATGTGGATACCACTGGGACTTTCAATTGAACAACCTAGATAACTGCATCAAAACAATCAAAAAGAAGAACATGAACGAAGAACTTATCAAACAACTCTTGGCGAATGCAAACATCACCATGAACAGCCAGCAAATCAACTTTGGCGATGGTGTCTATAACGATTATCGCAAGAACGAGGAGGACAAGGAGAAGCTGCAAGATACTCCTGCAAACCACGCTGGCTCCTTCTCTAGTTTTCAGACAGATGACGCACAAGAGAGATGGAAGAAACTGGTGACTTATAAGTTCTGCCACGTGGAGGGTGACCGATTCGTATGGGACAGCACCACGCAGAACTTCGGGAGAATGGTGTATTTCGCCTCTGCCTATGGACATCTAGGCATCAACCCTGCCACTGAAAATGTGGATTGGGATATGTATCTTAGTTTCTTTGGGGTAGCTCCCTCCAAGAAGCAACAAGCCAAGAACGAATGGGTAAGAATCGGCAAGGTAAAGAATACTGAACTATGTTACGATGCTGAGAAACTTAAAATAATTTTCAACTCATAATCTATTGGTTAGCAACATCTTCCGCCAAAATGTTACGATATTACGTAACGTTATGTAATACAATCGCTTTCATTTTTTCGCAGTACCTTTGCCCACGGATTTCAGAACCAATGCCGAGTTCTGAGGTTCGTGGGCAAGCCGTTGTTTGTGCCTAGCCCATGCGATGTCTGACAAGGCTGGAAACTTTTCCTTATGAATTTTTATTGTTTCACTAATAAAACACATTAAGCTTATGACAAAATTTAGTAAAGTAGGTGGCGGTGCTCAGGGTGCCGCTGCCAAGAATGGTGCTGCTGGTAGGAATGCTGACGACATGAACGTCAAGGAATTCTACAGTCTTGAGTTCGGTCGTATGTGCACGATGACGGATAAGAATGGTGAGCCATTCTTCTGCGGCAAAGACGTGTGTGAGGCGTTGGGGTACAAGAAAGCGTATGACGCTATCAGACAGCACGTTAACCTTAGCGATACCGTGAAATGCGGTATTGCTAGAAATGTTAAGAATCGATACGGTGAGAGTCCTAAGACTCAGATGGTTCAGATGCTCTTCGTCAACGAGAGCGGTGTCTATTCCCTCGTCTTCGGTTCGAAGCTCGAAAGTGCGCAGCGATTCAAGCACTGGGTGACATCGGAAGTGCTGCCTGCCATCCGAAAGAACGGTGGCTACTTCCACATCAACCCCGAGGAGACTCCTGAGCAAATCAAGGCTCGCTTCCAAAAGGTCTTGGAGGAGGCAATCGCCGAGAGAGACAAAGTCATTGTTTCCTTGGAGAAGGATGTCGATCGAATGTTGCCCAAGGAACTTTATGTCGATAACGTGCTCGACAGCATCTCTTGCTACACCACCACGCAAATCGCCAAGGAACTGGGCATCACGGCGCAGGAATTGAACCGCTCGCTCTGTGCCTGCCACATCCAGTATTACCAGAGCGGTCAGTACATGCTCTACGCCGAGTATGCGCACATGGGACTTGCCAAGAGTCGCACGAAAAGCGGTGTGAAGACACTCGACTTGCTGGTTCCGATAGGTGATGCGGAGCGAAGCATGAAGTTGGGGCAGGTCTATACCCACACCTACCTCGTATGGACGGAGCGTGGACGCAAGTTCATCCACGACCTCGCCAAGAGAATGTGGGACTTGGCTGAGTTTGAGCGACTCAAATTCAAGGTCAAAGTGAAGTGCTTCAACAAGGTGCAAACGCCTTGCTAGTCTTCATTCATCACAAAAAAATCAATCTTAAAAGTTTATTATGGTACAACAACATCAAACGAGTGGGCAGGGCAATCCTTGCCCACTCAAGCATCTGATGGCGCTGAATCCATTCCGCAGCGGCAACAAGGGGCATACCAGTTCCTTGCCGCTCACGGAATATGACAAGCTCATCAGTTATCCGTGGCTCCACGAGGCCATTCTCCAAATTCGTGGCGAACACAAGGTGGTGGGCAAGGATATGACCGCCGCCAAACTCAAAGCGCAGTTGCCTTTCCGCTGCACACATTATTATCATTTCGTGGACGACAAGCGCCGACAGGACCACATCGCCCCCGAAAGCTTCCTCTTCCAAACGACCATCGACATCGACGACAAGGAGTTGGTAGATACCGCCCTCGAAATGGCGAAGCTGCTTGATGAGAGCGAGACTCTAGGCACGAAGAATGGCGAGACCATTCCTAACCCTTGGAAGGGAATGCTCCTCCACTTGGAGTATTCCGCTCGCAAGAAGCTCCATATCGACATCAGAATGCCGATCGGCATGACCATAGAGGAGACACAGCGTGCTTACTGCGATGCACTCGGTGTGCCTTGCGACGAGAGTTGCTTCTCGCCTGAGCGCATCATCTTCATCACCGACAAGGAATCGGAGATTTATCGCTCGCCAATGTGGTACGCCGTGCTGTCCGATGAGGAGCTTCGCATCCGACGTGAAGCCTTCGCCAAGCGAGGGCTTGACATTGATGGAAGGAAAAATCAATCAAATTCAAATCAACATGAAACAGAACAATCCACTGTGGGAGGCAATCAAGTTCCTCCTAGTCCTCTTTCTCATCCTGCTGATAGCGACTCCGCAACTGGTGATAGCGGTGCTGCTCCTCATTCTGATGGGGGCAATCCTGGAACTGATAAGAGCCTTGTCGCCTTCGACCTCTTCCGGCAACAAGCGAACCTAGCCGCCATCGACATCAATCAAGAAGGTTCCCGACACTCCTCCCTCCTCGCCATCCTCTCTGCCGGTGCAAGCCGAGTGATGAGCGAGGACGACATGCGAAGAGTGGTTGCCATCCGTATGCCGGAGTTCTCTGGGGAGCGTGACTGCCAACAACTCATCCACGACTTCTACGCCAAATATGGCGACAGCTCTAAACCTTTCTCACGAGACGTGATTCGCATCAATGCCGAGGCAGAAAAATTAGTGAAGAGTGAAGAACGAAGAGTAAAGAATTCAATGGCATTGATGGGGAATGAGGGAACCTCCAGCAATGAGGCTGACGACTTCCCTCCTCCACCTTCAATGCCGCAAAAACTCCCAAAGCTCGTGGAACTCCTGCTCTCTCGTACCCCCGACATCTACAAGCCTGCCGTGGCGTGCGCCATCTTCCCTCCCCTCGCCACGCATCTATGGAAGACGACATTCCGATACATCGACAACGTGGATCATGAGGCTACCTTGATGTGCGCACTCCTCGCTGGCACAGGTGCAGGCAAGAACTGCGTGCAGATGCCCATCAACCTCATCATGGAGGACATCCGCAAGCGTGATGCCGAGAACCTGAAACGTGAGAAGGCATGGAAGGACGAGGTGACCCGAAAGGGTGCCAACAAGGACAAGCGCAAGCGACCTGAAAACCTCATCATCCAAGAGATAGATGCCGACATGACCAACCCTGCTTTCGTGATGCGTACCGCAGAGGCACAAGAGCACTTCCTCTACACATCATTGAACGAGATAGACCAGTTTGATGCCCTTAAAGGCGAGGGCAAGCAGCAGTTTCGCATCATGTGCCTCGCCTTCGACCCAGGCAACCAGTATGGTCAGACTCGTGTGGGCACGCAGAGCGTCACCGAGCGAGTCTGCGTGCGCTTCAACTGGAACGCATCGACCACCATCCACAAGGGTCAGCAGTACTTCGCCAAGGTGCTCACCGCAGGACCGATCTCCCGAATCAACTTCTGCACCATCCCAGAACGTGAAATCGGTGCCGACATGCCTATCTACGGCACTTACGACGATGCCTTCCGAGAGCAGCTACGCCCCTACATCGAGAACTTATGCCGAATCACAGGCCACATCGACAGTGCCGAGGCATACCAACTCGCCATCAAACTGAAGGACGAGAACGCCGACTTCGCCCGAATGACGCAGAGCCGCATCTATGAGAACCTCTCCTTCCGTGCCAACGTGATCGCCTACCTGAAGGCGTGCGTGCTCTACGTGGCTAACGGCTGCCAGTGGGAACCCGAAATCGAGGATTTCATTCGCTGGAGTGAGCAATACGACCTTTGGTGTAAGTTGCGATTCTTCGGGGATGCCATCGTCAAGAGCGAGGTGGAGGGCGTGAAGAGCACGAGACGTGGTCCGAGGAACATGCTGCAACAGCTGCCCGACATCTTCACCTTCCACGAGGTGGAACAGCTGCGATGGGAGAACGGTCTCAGCAAGGAGGGCACGAACATCATGCTCAACACCTGGGTGCATCGCCACTACATCCGCCGTGGCAGTGACAGTAATGACAATTACAGTAATGACAGTTTTGAAAAACTAAAATTCAGAAGAGATGGAATTGATATTGAAACGAATCGCTAAGAAGAGCGATTATACGATCGGAAAGTTGTTTATCGGTGAAGAATACTTCTGCGATACGCTGGAGCCGACGTGGAGAAACTTGTTGGGGGTGGAACTGCCTCCGGAGATGGTGAGCCGACACCTCGGCAGAAACTCAGGCGTGAAGGCTCGCAAGGAACCAGGGAAGACGGCGATACCCGAAGGTCGCTATCCTCTCGTCATCACGAAGTCGATCCGCTTCAAGAAGTGGCTGCCGCTGCTCCTCGGCGTGCCGGGCTTCTCCGGGGTTCGCATCCACGCAGGCAATACCGCCAAGGAGACCCAAGGCTGCATACTCGTGGGTGAAAATAAAAAAGTGGGCATGGTCGTGAACTCTCGCATCTGGCTTCAACGCCTCATCGTGAAGTTCATCCATGCAAGAGACAAGGATGAGGCGGTGTATATCACCATCCAATAAAGCTTCCCCGAACGCTCATCAAACAAATAAAGCCTTACAGCATCAAAACTGTAAGGCTTATTTCTGTCTGCGATTGCTCAGATGTCTGCATTTTATAAAAGATGAAGTTATCTTTGTGCTTGCTTATTACAGCGTAACCGCTTTCTTAGCTCCCTTGCTTTCGTTTCCTACTCTATCCAAAGCAGTCACTACGAAGGTAGATTTGCCATCTTTTACATATGGAACCTTGAATGAAGTATAGGTCGTGATTTTTAGTATATGGGATGCATCATCGAGGTTTATCTTCTCACCATCCTTGAATTGATAGATGACAAACTTATTGACGACGTCACCCCATTTCTTGCCTTTGGGAGCCTTCCATGTGAGCATAGGGCCTTGTTCTGTCCACTTGAACTTCAAGCTCTTCACTCTCTTAGGTGCCTTGTTATCCATAAAAGGCATAGCTGGTTGGAGAGCGGGATATTTCCAATAGTAGTCACGCAGGGTATGACCGATGTTGCCCACATTGTCAGCGGCAGTCTTGGCATACCAAAGCACAGTACCTTTCACATTGTTCATCTCTTGATGAAGCTTGTGCTTGGCAGGCAACTGATGGCTCTTTGGATTTGCAGGGTCGGCATACTTGGCTGTACGCTCGATGTCCTCACCGATATAGAGAGGGCGTTTGCCGGCATTCTTGTTCCACCAGGTGATAAGCGTCTTGTAGTCGGCAGCACGATTACCTATCTCCCAATATAACTGTGGTACGCAATAGTCTATCCATCCGTTGTTGACCCAAAGTAAGACATCAGCATAGAGATCGTCATAATTTTGAAGACCATTGGTTTCAGAACCATTTGGGTCGTTGCGCTTGTTACGATAGATACCGAATGGAGAGACACCAAACTTGACCCAAGGTTTCACTTGGTGAATGGTTTCTCCTAGTTGCTTGATGAATCGGCTGACATTATCTCTTCTCCAATCGCCGATGTTCCAGAATCCATGGCTGTTTTTCTGAAAGAGTTCTTGGTCAGGAATCTTCTTACCTGCCACAGGATAAGGATAGAAATAATCGTCGATATGGAAGCCATCGATGTCATAGCGTTTGACAATGTCGGCAGCCACCTTGCAAGTATAATCGGCCGCTTCTTTCAAGCCTGGGTTCAATAGCACAAGATTGTCATAAGAAAAGCAGAGATTAGGCTGCTTGATGACGACGCTCTTATCAGAGAGTTGCCCCATGCTCGTAGAACCATGCTTGGCACGATAAGGGTTGATCCAGGCATGCAGCTCCATCCCTCGCTGATGGCATTGCTCCACCATCCATGCCAAAGGGTCCCAATAAGGTGATGGCGCCTTGCCCTGCACACCTGTCAAGAATTTGCTCCAAGGCTCCAAGTCACTTTCATAGAGGGCATCGCATTCCGCTCTCACTTGGAAGATGATGGCATTCACACCATCCTTTTGAAGTTCATCCAATTGGTTGCTGAGCATAGATTGTATCTCTTGTGTGCTCTTTCCCATGAATTGTCCATTGACGCATTGAATCCATGCGCCACGAAACTCACGTTTGTTTTGTGCCGTCATTCCCAAAGTCAGTGCTAGGGCGATGACGAAGGTTACTAGTCTTTTATACATTTTTATTTAAGTTTTATAATTTCAGATTCATCAAGTGCCATTAGAAAGATGGCAGATGAAGGCGACTCATTATTCTTCGTCCCTCAACTTCGGGAGCGATATGTGGTATCTTACTGCCAAGAATCGGATAAAGCAAACGATGACAAAGGAAGCGATGACCGTGAAATACACACTGATACCCAGCCATGTCATACCCCAATAGGTCAATCCACCCAGCACACATGCCATGGCGTAGATTTCCTTTCGGAAAATCACAGGTTCCTCATTCAGCAAGACATCTCTGATGACACCACCTGCTGCTCCTGTGATGCAACCCATGATGATGGCAACCCAAAAAGGGAAACCACAATCCAACGTTTTTTGAATACCTGCTATATTGAATAATGCCAAGCCTAAGGTATCGAAGAGAAACCAGGTGGTGTCCAAACGTTTCAGGTAGTTGTGACAAACGATAACAACGCATTGGGCGAACAGCGTACATATCATGTAGATAGGACTGAGCATCCAGAAAGGACGCACGCCCAGCATCACGTCTCGAATGGTACCACCGCCAATGGCGACAGCGAATCCACACACAAATCCTCCTAGCCAATCGTAATGCTTGCTCGCTGCAAGTCGGATGCCTGACAGAGCAAAGGCAAATGTTCCGATAAACTCGATGAATCTTTGCAGGTTCATCACAAATTCTTGGTCTTGTTCTATGATCATTTCTTCTCTTTTAGAATGTTGTTTATTCCTTGAATCGATCACCCCAGCATGTCACCATCCAGTTGTATAGTTTGTCTTCTGCTGGCGAATGCTGTCCATGCCAAAATCTCTCGCTTTGGATTTCATTTGGCAGATACTGTTGTGGAGTGAAATGCCCAGGATAATCATGAGGATACTTATAGCCGTCATGATACCCCAGTTCTGCCATCAACTTGGTAGGAGCATTCCTGATATGTAGAGGCACTGGAAGATTACCAGTTTCTCTTACCTTTGCCAAGGCTGCGTCGATGCCAAGGTAAGCACTGTTGCTCTTCGGACTCGTCGCTAGATAAACCACAGCCTCTGCCAAGGCTATGCGTGCTTCGGGCCAACCTATCTTCATTACTGTGTCGAAGGCGGCATTGGCAAGCAGAAGGGCATTGGGATTCGCCAATCCTACATCCTCGCTGGCACTGATGACGATTCTTCGGGCGATAAACTGAGGGTCTTCGCCTCCTTCTATCATTCTTGCCATCCAATACAAGGCGGCATCGGGGTCGCTGCCTCGTATGCTCTTGATGAAGGCAGAGATGATGTCATAGTGCATGTCGCCTTGTTTGTCGTAAGCAAGCGGATTCTGTTGCAATCGTTCCTCAACCATCTTGTCGGTGATGACGATGTGATCGGAGCCAGCCGATTCCACTACCAACTCTAGGATGTTGAGCAATTTGCGAGCATCTCCACCGCTATACCTCATCATCGCCCCAGTCTCTTCGAGTGTAATGTCTTTCTCCTTCAGTTCTACGTCCTGTGTGATGGCTCTATGAAGCAATTCTTGCAGGTCATCCTTGTTGAGTGACTTCAGTACATAGAGCTGACAGCGTGAAAGCAATGGGCGTATCACCTCGAAAGAGGGATTCTCTGTCGTGGCACCGATAAGGGTGACGATGCCTTTCTCGACCGCTCCCAACAGAGAATCTTGCTGACTCTTGGAGAATCGGTGAATCTCATCTATAAATAATATAGGTGAAGCAGAGTTGAAGAATCGTCCGTTCTTGGCTCTTTCTATCACCTCTCGTACATCCTTCACTCCACTAGTTACGGCACTCAGGGTATAGAAAGGCACCTTCAGGGTTTGAGCCACGATTTGAGCTAGCGTGGTCTTTCCCACTCCAGGAGGACCCCAGAGGATGAAAGACGAGATGCGTCCTGCGTCAATCATCTTGCGCATGATGGCACCCTCGCCCACCAAGTGCTTCTGTCCTACATATTCATCGAGAGACCTAGGTCTCATTCTTTCTGCTAGAGGTTCACTCATTTCTTTTCTCCTTAGTTTACATTAGTTGTTTCCTATTCTTGATAGATGGCTTTCTATGAAGAGAGGATTCTATATGCCCATCAATTTTTCCAATGCGATGACACTCTGGTTGTAGTCGTTGATGGCTGCGGCTTTCTTCATGTGGAAGTCGGTACAATTCTTGAGGGCTTCCATGTATTCGATATAGGAGATTTCACCATTCTCATACTCCAGTCCGCTCAGTCTCTCCAACTCCTTGTCTTTCTCGGCACCTTCCTCTTGGTAGTATTTCATACGCACAAAAGTAGAGTTGCATTTGCTCAAAGCAGCCAGATACTCACGCTGCTTGGCCTGCTGCTCTTGCTTCATTTCCAACTCGGCGATCTCACGGTCTCTCTTTGCCGCCTTCACCTTAGCCTTGGTAGCGCCATAGAAGAGAGGAACACCCACACCAACCTCGAATCCGAAGAAGTTACCTTCTTTAAATCGACTTCTATCTACATTGTATGGGTTCCAAGAGGAAATGACCAACTGGTTGCGTAGAGCCAAACTCAAATTGGGTGCATAGCCATTTTTGGCTACCGATACAGCCTTGTCGGCTACCGTGATGCGATCCTGTGCCAACTGTCCATCGGGAGTCTGACCATAGTTGAAGCCCTTCTGCACGAAGTCGAGGGGTTGCAAGGAGTGGTCGGCAGGAGTGATGGTTTCATTAGAGTTGATCAAGCTAGCCAATTGCAGCTGGCATCCCTCGATATTGCTCATAGCCGATGCTATCTCCAACTCATTCTCTCGGTGCATACGTTCAGCGGCGAGTTGCTCTAGTTTGCGAGTCTCACCAGCCTTCATCTTGCTAGTAGCCGTAGCTATATATCTGTCGAGGATGCTGTCTTGTCTTTGCAACAAGTGGAGCACCTCATTCTCATATACCAGTTGATGATACGCACTGCGCACCTTGCTCGTCAAATCTTGCTTGGTCACATTGAGACGGCTTCTTTCCATCTGTGTCTCCGCCTTCAATTGCTTGTGTCGGGCGATATAGACCGTAGGAAACTCGATGCCTTGTGAAACGCTGAGCGCATTGTCGGTATTACCACCAGAAGATGGGTCTTGCGACAAGGCTACTTCCGTCTTATCCACATCCCAAGCAGTGCCTTGCAGATTTTTGGCTCTTTCCACCGATTTCTCGGCTACCTTGATCTGGTAGCTCTCTTTCATGGCCATGTCGAGGCACTCCTTTAAGCTCATCGTCTTGGTCTGCGCCATAGCACCTTGTGCCAAGCACGCCAGTGCGAAACTCATTAAAATCTTGTTCATTCTTTGTTCTACTGTTTATAAATACTGTTCATCTGTTGTTGATAGATGCAGCCTTCCCTCTAGCCAGACGCTCACCTCTTGGTAAATGTCTTGTAGATGGCTGGCAGTACGAGCAGAGTCAACAGAGTGGATGTTATCAAACCACCGATGACCACTGTTGCCAGAGGTCGCTGCACCTCTGCGCCATCACCCTGTGAGAGTGCCATAGGAAGGAAACCCATGGATGCCACCAAGGCGGTCATCAGTACTGGACGTAGTCGAATCATACAACTGTCCATGATACGCTGATGGATGATGCCTCCCTTGCTTTCGTTCCCTGTCTCATGAGCCATTTGCTCTTTCTGCAACTGGTTCATCTGTCCGATGAGCACGATGCCATTGAGTACAGCCACACCAAAGAGAGCGATGAATCCTACACCTGCCGAGATGGAGAATGGCATACCTCTGAGCCACAATGCCCAGATTCCACCGATGGCTGCCAGCGGAATGGCAGAGAAGACAAACAACGACTCCCTTACATTCTTCACCGTCGCATAGAGCAACAGCAAGATGACGATGAGAGCTATCGGCACGACTATCATCAGTCGATGAGTTGCACTCTGCAAGTTCTTGAACTCGCCACCATACGTATAGTAATATCCCTCAGGTAGTTTCAACTTCTTATCGAGCAAACTCTGAATCTCATCCACCGTACTCTGTACATCACGTCCCTTCACATTGAAGCCCACATAGATGCGACGAGCGCCATCTTCATGCGAGATTTGAGCAGGAGCCGGTGCGTAGGTAATATCTGCTACCTGACTGAGCGGAATCGTGCTCAGGCTTCCACCTTCTACGCTGTCATCGCTGCCTGTATCAGTCGAAGTTGCCACAGGGATGGCGAGGTTCCTCAGCGATTCCACATCTCTCATATCCTTGTCCATACGAAGGACAAGGTCGAATTTTTTCTCACCCTCAAAGATGGCGCCAGCGACGCTTCCAGCGAAGGTTGTCTCTAATATTTGATTAACGTCATCGACAGAAATTCCAAACTCTGCCAAACGCTCATGATCGTATGTCACTTGAATTTGAGGCAAGCCAGACACTTGTTCCACGCTGACTCCACTCACGCCACGTACGCCGCTGATGAGTTTCTCGACCTTTCCTGCTTCATCAGTCAAAGTACTGAGATCGTCACCAAATATCTTGATGGCTACATCCTGCTTGATACCAGTGAGCAACTCGTTGTTGCGCATTTGAATCGGTTGCGAGATTTCTGCTTCTAGTCCTGGGATGTTATGGAGGGTCTCCTCCATCTTCTCCATCAGTTCGTCGGTGGTCTCTGCCGAGGTCCATTCTGCCTTTGGCTTCAGTGAAACCATAATGTCGGCTCTTTCCACTGGCATCGGGTCCGTAGGAATCTCTGCGCTTCCGATGCGGCTCACCACTTGCTTGATTTCTGGATACTCAGCCTTCAAGAGTTTCTCAGCCTTGGTACAACTCTCCACCATCTGCGGTAACGATGTGCCTTGTGCCATACTCATTTCCACGGCAAAGTCGCCTTCTTCCAAACTAGGGATAAACTCGCCACCTAAGAACTTAAAACCAACGATGCTCATACAGAACAGAGCGACGGCTCCGGTAATGACATTCTTGTTTTGTGCCAATACCCAGTTGAGTACCGGACGATACCATCCTTGTAATTTCCTAATCATGCGGTCGGAGAAGGTATCTTGTTTCTGTGCTTTCTTGCTCAGGAAGACGCAACTCGCCATTGGCACGTAGGTAAGCGAAAGGATGAAGGCTCCCAATATCGCAAAGAATACGGTGAGAGCCATCGGACGAAACATCTTTCCCTCGATGCCCACCAAGCTCATCAATGGCACATACACAATCATAATCATAATCTCACCGAAGGCAGCGCTCTGTCGAATGCGTGAAGCAGAGAAGTGAACCTCTTCGTCCATCTCTGCTTGCGTCAGCCTGAATGGCTTATGGGCTACCAGACATGCTTGTGCTCTCTTAGAGACACTCTCTTGCGAGAAATTCTTTTTATTAATATGTGTAACGACAGCCTCCACGATGATGACTGCCGAATCGACTATCATTCCGAAGTCGATGGCTCCCAGGCTCATCAAATTTCCGTCAATGCCAAAAGTACGCATCATACCAAAGGCGAAGAGCATGCTGAGCGGTATGACACTAGCTACGACAAGACCTGCCCGCCAATTTCCGAGGAAGATGATGAGCACGAAGATGACGATCAGACCGCCCTCGATGAGGTTGTGTGCAATGGTGCCTTCTACTCTATCTACAAGATTGGTACGATCGATGAACGGCTCGATGATCACGCCCTCAGGCAATGATTTTTGTATCTGCTTGATACGTTCCTTCACGTTTTTGCTCACTTCTTGGAAGTTCTCTCCCTTGAGCATGATGGCGATACCTGCCACCACTTCTCCCTCACCATTTCGGGTGACAGCACCGAAGCGAGTAGCATGCCCCTCCTGTACCTTGGCGATGTCGCCTATCTTGACAGGCACACCCCCAATGGTTTTTACGGTGATGTTGGCGATGTCATCCAATGTCTTTGCCACACCAATACCTCGAATGTAGTATTGATTGGAGTTCTGCTCGATGTAGCTACCTCCAGTATTGGCATTGTTCTTCTCCAAGGCATTGAACACCTCTGATACCATGATGCTATTGGCATTCAGTTGGTCGGTGTTGATAGCCACTTCGTATTGCTTCACAAATCCACCCCATCCACTCACTTCGGCGACACCGGGTGTGCCAGAGAGTTGTTTCCTGACGATCCAGTCTTGGATGGTTCTCAGTTCAGAGAGAGAGTATTTGTTCTCATATCCTTTCTTTGCTCTCACGGTGTAGTGATATATCTCTCCGAGTGCCGTGGCAACCGGCCCCAGTTCTGTATTCGTATTCTTAGGCAGGTCCTTCACAGCCTCCTCCAGCATCTCGTTTACTTGTGAGCGAGCCCAATAGATGTCTGCATCATCGTCGAAGACGAGGGTAATAACAGAAAGTCCACTGCGTGAAATACTTCTCCTCTCCTCCAATCGAGGGATGTTGGCCAGAGCCATCTCGATAGGAGTGGTGATATATTGCTCCACTTCTTGCGCACCGAGTGATGGTGCTTGGGTGATGACTTGCACCTGGTTGTCTGTGATGTCGGGTGTGGAGTCGAAAGGTAAGCGCGCCAAAGACCATGCACCCCATGCGATGAGGGCTATGGTAAGTACTCCTATCACCAACTTATGTTGGATAGAGTATGTGATAAGTTTCTGAAACATAATCTCTTGGTTTTGTTTGATTGATGTATGTCTTAACCTTTAGAGATTAGTCTTCCTCACCATGGTCGCCCGTAAGCGAAGCTAGGTAGAAAGCATTATCTGTCACTATCTTCTGTCCTTTCTTGAGGTGCTTGCACAGCGCCACCTCTGTATATCCATTGTTGCTGACACCTGTAGTCACCTCATGGCGAGAGAAACTATAGGTACCACCCTTGGAATGCTGCTGATTGAGAGCGAAGACATATTGCTTGCCATCAGCACTGACAATCGCCTTGTCGGGCAAAGTCATGCAGAGTTGTCTGCCTGTGGCTATCTGCCCCGACACATACATGCCCTCGAAAAGTTTGGCACCTCGCTTTGCATCCAACTTGACATGTACGGCAACGCTCTTTGTGCCTTTATTCAGGTACTGGTTCATACCATATACTCGTCCCGACACGTTGACACCAGGTTGGTTGGTCAGGCTCACCAATACTTGGTCGCCTACTTTCACCTTGGCAATATCTTTTTCGAAAACGTTGAGATCGCATTCCACTGCATGGTTGTTGCGTATCTTCATCAGTGGAGTCTGCATGTCTGCATAACTTCCCAGGGATGCTTGCATGTCGCTTACAGTGCCACTGATAGGCGCACGGAGTGGGAAAACGGTGGTAAACTTACCTTTTGCGACCTCCTTAGTAGAGATGCCCATCTGTTGGAGTTGGCGACCTGTGCCCAAGAGGTTGGCTTGTGCCACCTTGTAGTTTTTCTCAGACATTTGCAGCGTTTTCTTGATGCCAGCGCCAGCTGATGCTAGTGTTTTCTGGCGGTCTAGTTCCAAACGTGCCATTTCGCTTTCCTTATAGGCAGTATAATACTCTCGTTGAAGCGTCACGACATCCGTGTTCTCGATGGTGGCAACGACTTGTCCTCGGCTCACCATCTGTCCTTCCTTGACATATACATTCTTCACGATGCCACCCATCAAGGACGATACATTTCCCATGTCTTGCGCTCTTAGGACGAGGGAGCCATTGACATGCAACATAGCATCCATCTCTCTCTCTTGAGCCTCGCCCATCTTCAGATCGACGGCTTTCACTTGTTTCTCACTCAGAGGAATATTTTGGAAATCAATCTCTTCCTCTTGGTTTTCACTCTCTGAGGTTTCTGCCTTGCTCTGTGAGAGGAAGGAGAAACCCACAAATGTGATGACTGTCAAAGCAGCCACCAAAATGAATCTTTTAATCATGTTTTTCTTGTTTACTTGAATCTTTTGTTTTCGGGTGCAAAGTTACTTAATTTTCCTTGCAACCTTGTTGCATACTGTATGCAACGGTCAATCAAGCCAAACAAGGAGGTCCTCGCCTATTGTAGCCAAGCCCCATATATTCGTGGAGCTGACTTGTGTTTTCTTGCCATGATACGATGACAAGACTCTTTAAGGGGAATAAAACAATATGAGAAGGTAGGACTGCCATCAAATGGTGTCCGCCATCGAAAATCTTCTGCTGGATGTTCTTGGCAACCTTGGCGTTGACGATGAACTGGTGCATCTGATGCACGCTGCATCCCTCATGCTCCTTTTCATGGTGTTCGGTATGTTCGTCGTTGGTGTTGCCGTCTTCAGCGCATCGTTGCTCTACGAAGCAGATGCGATTGAAATGATGATGATGGAGTACGACAGTAGAAAGCAACACGGAGCATGTTGCCAACCATAGTGAATATATATATAATCTGCGTCTCATCATCAATAAAACTTGTGTATGAAATGGGCTTGTCTTGATCAGCCCACACTAAAGCCACTGCAAAGATACTATTTTCTCTTGTCTTCGCCAAATCCCAAGTCTGTTTTTTCGATTTTTTCAGCATATTCGCAAAATAGGTGCACTTTTATTACGCTATTTCCCAAAAACTTTATACTTTTGCGCTTGATTTAATTTAATTTGTCATGGAACTCAAAGAACAAAATATTACAAAGAAGAGACGAAAGGTATGGTTCATCGTTTGGGCAGTGGCTTTTGTTTTGTTGTTGGCAGGTGGATTATACTATTATCTGTTTTTCTATGTCAACCGAGAAAAAGTACAGAAAGCTTGGGTTGACGTTAAGGTTGTCACCTATTATGAATTGATGCAAGATGGCAAGATGGTGCTTGATTTTGAACATGACACAGTCACAGCCAAGGGTTATTTTTCTTACCTATATAAGTTGGCTCCTATTGGGAAAGGCATCGTCATTTCCAACATCGAACCATCTGTTTGGAAAAATAAATATTTCGATGCCGACTGCCGTATGGTCTTGCAATGTATGACAGACTCACTAGACAGTGTCTATTCCGACTCAAAGTGGAAGGTAAACGAACTCAACTATTACCTTCATTCCCATAATGTTACGGATGTAGGCTATAATATGATTTCACAATACACGCAACGAGAGATTGCTCTCCGTGATACAGCCAAGAAAATGCTCGATTCGCTCACCCATATTTCTAAGGGTCGAAAGCTTCGCATCGTTTGTAAACGGAATGTCTTGACGAAATACGGCAAGTTGAACATCCTTGGTAACAACATGTTCCAACTTGCGTCCAAGAAAACGCCTGATGCGGTGAGTCCACTTCCCATGGCTACGGCTACCAGTTTGGCGAATCTCAGTCTCATCCTATGGAAGCCAAGCATGTCGGAACTTTATTTCCATACCGACTCTCTCAGCAATTATGAGGGAGAAGTGGATAGTGTGGGATGCCCCAATGGACACGGAAAGTGGATTGACTTGGCAAAGGGTACCTATTATGAGGGCAACTGGAAACATGGCAAGAGAAATGGTTTCGGTTATTCGGTGGCAAGACGTAAAATTTTGCGTGTAGGAGAATGGGTGAACGATGCCTATAAAGGCGAACGCTTAGTCTATAGCTCCGACAGAATCTATGGTATAGACATTTCGAAATATCAGCATGTTATCGGTAAAAAGAAATATCCTATCAACTGGTCTCAGCTGCGCATTACTCATCTAGGCAACATCAGTAAGAAGAGAGTGAGTGGTACTGTCAACTATCCCATCCGATTCATCTATATCAAGAGTACAGAAGGTACTACCCTCCTCAATCCATATTATCGCAAGGATTATCAGGCAGCTCGCGCCCATGGCTTCAAGGTGGGTAGTTATCACTTCTTCTCTACACTTTCACCTGCCTTGAAGCAGGCACAGCATTTTGTCAAGCATACTTTTGTGAGAAAAGGCGATTTCCCACCTGTTCTTGATGTCGAACCTACACCCCAACAAATCAAGAAGATGGGAGGCACAGGCGTTCTCTTTGCAAGAGTACGCACTTGGCTAAACTATGTGGAGCGACAAACAGGCGTAAGACCTATTTTATATATCAGTCAAACTTTCGTGAATCGTTATCTCAACCAAGCTCCCGACTTGAAGCAGAATTATCACATTTGGATAGCTAGATACGGAGAGTACAAACCTGATATTCGCCTAGTATATTGGCAGTTATGCCCAGATGGAAGAGTTGCTGGCATCCACGGCAAAGTCGATATCAACGTGTTTAATGGCTATCGGGATGCCTACGACAAGTTTATTAAAAACCATGCCTTATAGTAAAACTCGGCGATTTATCCAAAACATTTATGTTAAACTATGTTATAGAAAATAACAACCTTGCAACATTTTACGTAATTTTGCGTTAATTTGGTGAGTATATCATATAAGGTAAGGGAATATAACATAGAATGAGACAACTTAAAATTCAGAAAAGTATTACCAATCGCAACAGCGAGGCCTTGGATAAGTATCTCGTTGAGATTGGTCGTGCTCCTATGGTTTCCATCGACGAGGAGATCGAGTTGGCGCAAGTCATAAGAAAAGGTGGCAAAGCTGCAGAGCGTGCAAAGAACAAGTTGGTTGAAGCCAACTTGCGTTTTGTCGTGTCCGTTGCCAAACAATATCAACATCAAGGCTTGACGCTCACCGACCTTATCGACGAAGGTAACATAGGACTCATCAAGGCTGCCGAGAGATTTGACGAAACCCGTGGTTTCAAATTCATCTCTTACGCTGTTTGGTGGATTCGCCAAAGCATTCTGCAAGCGATTGCCGAACAGAGCCGTATCGTGAGACTACCTTTGAACCAAGTGGGTTCCCTCAACAAAGTCAACCATGAAATCAACAAGTTTGAACAAGAAAACCAGCGTCGTCCTAGCGTGGAAGAGTTGGCTATGCGTACTGGTGTAGATGAGGAGAAAATCTCCCAAAGCATGGCGGCGAGTGGACATCATGTCAGCATTGATGCGCCTTTCAGCGATGACGATGACAACTCCATGGTGGACGTGATGGCGAGTGGAGATGACAGTCGTACCGACAAGCAGGTGGATCATGAGAGCATGGCGATGGAATTACGCCAGGTGCTCGACAAGGTCTTGAAAGATAGAGAAAAGCAAATTGTCTGTGCTTGCTATGGTATCGGTGAGCCTGAGAAAGGATTGGAGGAGATTGGCGACAAGATGGGGCTTACCCGTGAGCGTGTACGCCAAATCCGTGAGAAGAGCATCACCAAACTTCGTGACTCTGGTAACGCCAAGATTCTCATGAAGTATCTGGGATGATATGATGAGAATACTTACAAATTAATCAATTATACGAAAGAGGGTGTGCCATATACTTGTGACACACCCTCTTTTATACATTTAAAAATATGTTCTGCTTACTAGCTTTTTGTTGTCAAGCAAACATAATGAATATTTTGCACTTGGCATTATTCAAAACCGAACAAAGCCTTCAAGCCTCCGTCAACTCCAGAGAAGCCCATGAAAGCCAGGCTCAGCAAGGAAGCTGTAACGAGCACGATTGCCATGCCTTGCATACCCTTAGGGATGCGAACCAAAGCCTGCTGCTCACGGATGCCAGCAAACACAATGAGTGCGAGGGCGAAACCAAGAGCGGTAGAGAAAGCATATACCACACTCTCCAAGAGATTGAAGTCTTTCTGGATGACCAAGATGGCTACACCCAAAACGGCACAGTTGGTAGTAATCAATGGCAAGAAGATACCCAGTGCTTGATACAAGGCTGGAGAAACCTTCTTCAAGATGATCTCAACCATCTGCACCAATGCCGCAATCACGAGGATGAACGACAAGGTCTGGAGATATTGCAAACCGAATGGGTCGAGCACATACTTCTGCACGAGCCATGTGATGATGGTAGCCAAGGTCAAGACGAAGGCAATGGCACCACCCATACCGATGGCGGTATCAATCTTCTTCGATACGCCCAAGAATGGACAGATACCGAGGAACTGAGACAAGACGATATTGTTGACGAATATCGCTGAGATAAATATCAATAAATATTCCATATATCAATCCTCCTTACTTCTTTACCTTATTAAATATTGCAATCAAATAGCCCAATGTGAGGAAGGCTCCTGGAGGCAAGATGAATACCAAGATATTGGTCGTCTCTGGCAACAAACCGATGCCAAACACGCTGCCTGCTCCCAAAATCTCACGTACACAACCGAGCAAGGTCAATGCCAAGGTGAAACCCAAACCACAACCTACACCATCTACCAAACTAGCCACTGGAGAGTTCTTGGCTGCGAAACTCTCTGCACGCCCCAGGATGATACAGTTTACAACAATCAGTGGAATATAGATACCCAAAGCCTGGTTGATGCTATCAGGAGCATACGCACTCATCACCATCTGAAGGATGGTAACGAAGGCTGCGATGACAACGATGAACACAGGGATGCGCACCATGTCAGGAGTAATCTTCTTGATGCAAGAGATAACGAAGTTGGTGCAAATCAGCACTGCCATAGTGGCCAAACCCATGGACAAACCATTGATGGCACTTGTGGTAGTAGCCAATGTAGGACACATACCGAGCAACAACACAAAGGTTGGATTCTCCTTGATGAGTCCATTCATCAAAATTTTCATATTACTCATATCGGCTTATC
>ERZ1023641.111-NODE-111-length-31699-cov-22.254740_pt1 | contig 31699 bp, 32 predicted proteins | sample MGYA00380335_ERZ1023641 | MGnify/ENA primary metagenome ERZ1023641 (study PRJEB33179, sample SAMN07448970) | human gut metagenome | biome: Human-gut; feature: Human associated habitat; material: Faeces | host: Homo sapiens | place: India: Bhopal | collected... | reverse complement strand
GCGTGAATACCGTTATGGTTTCGCTCGTCGGAAGATTTTCTTTGTCCTGAGCCGCCAGAAAGTTGCTCTTCTTTATCATCGGAGCACTTATCATAGGATTTCTGTCAATGTACTCTTGTTGAGTAAGATAGCGGAAATATTCATTCAGAACATTATGCACTTTCTTGACCGTAGTGTAAGCATAACCCTCGTTCATCTTATCATTGAGCAATTTTTTAATATCAGCCGACTTGACATCTCCGACTACTTTATCCCCGATATACGGATATATTTGATTTTTCGCCGTACACTCGTATCTGTCATAGGGGGTGCGTTCAACAGACGGAAACTTGAATACTTCAAGCCAGTTCTGCATACTGTCTTTCAGCCTTTTCTTTGTTTCCTGCGACTCAATTATTGAGTCGTTGAACACCGTAATATATTCAGTCATTTTCTTGTTCACTTCGGCTTTTGTTGTACCTGAAAAGCTCTTTCTTTTACGCTCGCCGCTTTCGTCCATATACCATACAACACCACCCCAACGATTGTCCGTCCTATTAAAAGCGTTGCCGTTTGTAAGTAATTTCCTTGTTGACATAATATCAGCTCCTTTTCAAGTACAACAACATACCATAAATGAGTTTGAATATCCAGACCAAATCTGAATTTTTCAAATATCGCCTGTGTCGGTTTAAATTTAAAATTTCGATTACTTTCCTGCTGATTGCAACAAAATCGCAACACGGGCGACACACGGCTTAACAGAGAGGTTACATTGACATTGTAAATCCCTGCTCTTCATCATTTTCGATTTAATTCTGATTAACCGTTCTGTCGGTTTTAAGTCCGTGAGCAAGTTTTTTCTCTTCAAGCTTGGATTTCAGTTTGCTATCAATCTGACCGAATAATTTAGCTCGTTTACGCTTGCAACTGTTTGCAATTAATTTTGCGAGTGTGAGGACTATTTCTGAAACAGATTGCTCAACACTTGATTTATCAAATTTCATTGTCGGAGTTGCTTTGGATAATAAATTGACCGACTTCAAAATATAGATCTTGATACTTCTTAATTCTTTGTTATTTTCAAGCGGTATATCAGGTTTTTCGTTATCGTAATACAGCGACAGTTTTTCTCTGTTGATTTCATTCCACCTTGAATAGAGCTTTGCAAGATTTTTATCTTTTGCAAGTTCGGCAACAATACTATTGACGGTTTCTTTGATTAATTTTGGAAGATAGCCGTACATCAACCTGCCGTTGTAACTTTTGAGCTGTTCAGCAAGTTTTCTGAACAGCTCAACCATTTTATCTGAACTATAGATATCCGAATCAATATTTGAAATTAATTCATCAATTACATTTTTGCTTCATTTTTAAGTTCATCACGGATTTCTGCCTGCATTTCAAACAACTTGTATTGCTCATTTCTGAATATGTCATTACCGAATGAACTACGCATACTCTCAATGCCATTGTTAGTAAGATAGCCTTGTCCTGATTTAGAATAAACAAGCAGATGTATGTGAGGATGATGTGTTGTGTTATGAAATGCCTTCATATTATAAATATGTTGTGTTTAATAACGGTAACAGTGGCACGGATAGTCGAACAGGTGATCTTGAATTCCAAGGTGATGGATATATATATATGACTTATTAAACAAAACATGGTCTGCTTATAGTGGAAGTAATTTTTATATGAAGTATTAAACGGTACATACTGTAGTATTACAGGATACAGCGGAAATAATAAAAAAGTTGTGATTCCATCAGAATTAGATGGATATTTAGTTCAGTCTATATCACAGTACGCTTTCCAAAATTTGTCCTATATTGAGAGTATCACTATTCCGGAAGGTGTTGAAACAATAGGTCAAGGAGCGTTCAGCGGTTGTGTAGGTATAACAAGTATAGAAATACCGACGAGTGTAACTACAATTAACAGTAGTGTATTTTCAGGTTGTAGTGGACTTACTAGTGTGACATTGCCTGAAACGCTAACAACAATAAATTATCGTGCATTTGGAGATTGTACAAGCCTAGAGAGTATAGAAATACCTGACAGTGTAGAAAATATAGCCGAAGATGCGTTTAGTTATTGTACAAAGCTCAATAATGTAAAATTACCATTGGGTTGGAACAAGGTACATGATTCATCCGGTGTAAAATGGACCGGTGATGAAAGTCCATTTGTAGGCTGTACAGCCTTAAAAGAAGTGACTTTACCTGAGGGAATGACAACAGTTCCGAAACAGGCATTCAGAGAATTGACAAGTCTTGAAACTGTTGTATTGCCTGACTCGATAAAAACAATTAGTGCTTATGCGTTTTATGGTTGTACAGGATTAAAGAATATTACATTCTCAAAAAATCTTGAAACAATATCAAGTAATGCGTTCTACAATTGCAAATCGTTGTCAACGCTAAATCTGCCGAATAGTTTGAAAACAATAGGAGACTATGCATTTTATGGTTGTAGTGGTTTCAGAATGTTGAATTTTAATCAAGATTTGGAATCAATTGGTTCGTATGCTTTTTATGGATGTAACGGATTGGTTAGTATGGTGTTGAATGAAAACTTGCAAACACTGTCTAACGACGCTTTTTCCAACTGTGCAAACCTTACAGCTGCCAGAGTACCAAAGTCGGTTACTTCATTCGGTGCGGATAGTTTTTACAACTGTCCAAAACTGACAATTTATTGTTACTCTGGTTCGGCAGCTCATATGGCATTAGAAAATACAAACTATAAGTATTTCCTTTTGGATGAACATGAGCATGAATATGATATTACAGTTGAGACTGCGGCCACATGTACAAGGGGTGGTTCACAAATAAAGACTTGCAAGATTTGTGGTTATAATTACATTGAATTAGTAGATCCTCACGGTCACGATTATATAACAAATGTGGTCGACCCAAATTGTACAGAAAAAGGCTATACTATTTACACTTGCAAAAGATGTGACAATAAATATAATGACGATTATGTTGACGCATTGGGACATCATTATGGTGAGTGGCAAGTTAGGACGGAGTCCACTTGTACAGAAAAAGGAGTTAAGTATAGAACTTGCAGTGTTTGCTCAAAAGAGGAAATCAGTGAGATATCTGCTAAGGGTCACACTTATGAAATTAATGTACAAGAACCAACCTGTATTGAAAGAGGCTATACGGAACACACTTGTAGCGTATGTGGTTATTCGTATAAAGACAAATATGTTAATGCCAAAGGTCATTCTTACGGTGAGTGGATAGTTGATGAAGCTGCAACTGTTCTTTCAAAGGGTAGCAAGCATCGTGTTTGTACAGAATGTGGACACACTGAAACACAAACGATTGCTCAAGTTATAGTTGATATAAACACAAATAAAAACTATGGTCGCGCAAATTTCACAATTGTTGATGCACAAACACTTGAACCAATAAAAAATGCCTGCATTTTTATTTCAACAGAAAAAGACGGTGAGAATACCTTTTCAACAGATTCAAATGGTAAGGTAAGCATAGTTTTACCGGTAGGAAAACAAACGATTTCTGTTTATGCAGACGGTTGTATTACTCGTAATACTAAGATAACTGTGAAATCGGGCATAAATGATATTCCGAAAATCGGTTTGAGCGAGAAACCAACATATGATGCAAAGATTACTTCAAAGCCAATGACTATTGAAGAAATAAAAGAAGCCGGTATAGATACTTCAGCTCCTGAAAATCAACATGTATATAAGTATGAATTAAAACTGGATTTTGATCCTGAAATAGACACATCAAGTATTATTTCATACTTTAATTCCGAAGGGGACTATTTAGGCGGATATTATGCAGGTGATTCAACAGGTAGCGGAGGTTCTGGCGGTGGAACAGCAGAACCTTCTGATCCAACATACAATCTTCATTATCATGTGGTAACAGGTGGAATATGGCATAGTTGGTGTAAGAGCATAGAGGTTGAAAAAGGTCAAAATGTTTCTCTTACATATCATCCGTACAGAGATGATGAGAACTATGTTTTTGATGGTTGGTATGAGGACGACTCTTTTACAAAGAAAATATTTTCAACTCATATCAAGGATTATTCTACATATGTGTACGGTCGGTGGATATATGTAGGCGAAGGTGAGGAACAAAAGATATCAACAAATCCAGGTATAACCATTCCCACAAAAGACGAAGTAATAACAGTGTATCCGGTTTCTGAACACTTCTACCTTATAGTCAGAGGTGAGGTAAAATGGTTAAAAAAGATGTTCGATGTCGAAATGCTTGTTGTCAACAATTCGAATACAGATACCCTCGAGAATTTAACAGCTTCGTTGACATTGCCGAAAGGGCTCTCTTTGGCCGATATGAATGGTGAACAGCAAACTCTTGACAAGAAAATTGATAATATACCTGAAGGCAAAAGTGAATCAGTTCATTGGTATGTCAGAGGAGATGTAGCCGGAAGCTATAGTTTGGAAGCAAGATTAAAGGGTAAAATAATGCCTTTTGAAGAAGATATTGATGATACATTTGTTTCTGAAAATCAACTTCAGGTTTGGGCCGGTAATACACTGAATTTGCATTTTGATTTTCCAAATGCAGCATATTACGGAGAAGATTATCCTATTACCATAACGCTTTCTAATGTTTCGGATAAGACATTATACAATATTAATCATATTGTTCAAATTGAACAAGGAATGGAAATCTATTATTCTGATGGAAGTAAAAAAGAGAAAATTGAGAAATCTTCTTGGAAATCAATTGGAGTACAGTACAAGCGGAAATAAAACTATTGATGCATCTGTCAAGCTTGCAAACACAGGCATAAACACATCTTTGAATGCGATTACCGATGATCCTGATGACTAATATTGATAAATCTGTTTTTGAAGTTGTTGAGCACAAAACTTTGATTAACGAAACAAATGTTGCGTCGAATACAACTTCTTACTCAGAATCTAATAGTAGAGTGAGACTTGTATACGCAAAATCTGATGGAACATTGGACGATGATGTATCAGATTTAATGGAAGTCAAAGTGAAAATTAAAGACACAGTTACAATGAATGGCTCTATTTCTATTCCGATAACTCTGAAGATACAAACGGTTGATATCGGTGCCGCAGGCAGAATCATTCAAAAAACAGCATTAGATGTAAATTATCACCTAGGTGGGGGCGTTTTTAGTGCGGATATTCAATGGGGCAAAATGATGTTTGAATATACCGATGGAGTATGGAATCCAACCACTCACAAATATGAAAATGGCGGTTGGAATTGTAATGATGAAGACAATCTAATAAAGGTGTCAAATAATGGAAACATAGATATATCGGCAACATATGACTATGTGTCTAAGGACGAATATTCTAACATAGTCGGTACATTCAAAAACAGTGAAGACAAAGATATAAAAAGCTCTGAAATAAAGTCAGGACAAGCATTGTCTGTTTATTTACAACTTTCCGGAAAACCTACAAAGGAGATAAATAAACAGAGTATCGGCACAGTGAAAATTGAACTTGATGAGGTAGTACAGCAATGATAGATTTATTAAAAAAGTATAAGGTTAGAATTATTATTTCAGTGGCTACCTTGGTATCGGTTGTAGCAATTACTATCACAATAGTGACTCTTATAAACAATGAAAAAACAGTAATATCTCCTGACTTTGCACCTATTGAAAAGGAAACATATGCGGAAGTCTTAAACGACGAAGAAACAAGTAAATTAGAACAGCAAGAAGGAGGCGGTGCTGTATCACTTACATATTCAAAGGAAGTTACTGTCAATTTAAACGACAGGACTGCAGAATTACTATTTCAAAATCCTGCAAAATCTAATCAGAATATGGTTTTGCAAATAATGATAAAGGATACAGTAGTAGCACAATCAGGGTTAATAGAACCTGATTACGGAATAAAAAAGCTTGCTTTATTGGAAGATGTTGATTTACAAAAAGGTGAGTATGAAGGAAATTTCAATGTATTATACTATGACGCAAAAACAGGAGAAAAAGCAATTGTAAACACATCTATTCCTATAAGCGTTGTAGTCAAATAAAAGGAGGATATTTAAGTATGAAAAAGTTTTTATCTGCAATGGTTGCACTGGCAATGACCGGGGCAATGTGTATGCCCGTTTTTGCTGAAACAGTGACGGAGAATGGTGGTGAGTCAGAAACCACTGTAAAAGGAACCTATGTTGCTTCTGAAAATACACCAACTGTATATAGCGTTGATGTATCTTGGGGTAGTATGGAATTTACATATACCGATGCTTATATTGGTGATTGGGATCCTACTACTCATAAGTATATTAACCCTGTGGAGGCTAAGTGGAGTTGTGATACAGATGCAAATAAGGTAACCGTAACTAATCATTCAAATGTTTCTATTGCGGTCTATGTGTTTTGTGATGAATGTACCCCGCCTTCGGACGTCACTCCGGCGGTATACAATTTTATTTATTGAGTGTTTCGACACTCATACAAAAGCGTATCTTATATGCTTTTTTGGGTATAATATATTTCCTTGCGACCATTACGTTTTTTATTGATTGATTTCGTAACAAAGAGTAAACTGCTGATCTTCCGATATGGAGCATAGACATTACATCATCAATTGATACTATATCTCCATATTCAGAAAACATCTCTATGTTTTCTGTCTTTTTCACCGATTCACTTCTGTTTACATTATCATTTTCTTTCATAATGAGCCTTCTTTCTGAGCACGCTTTTCTTTTCAAAGAATGTATAATCATAACCAAAATTATCACATTTATCGCATTTGTCACGAATGTTTTGTGTTGGTTGAAATCGTCTAATAATGTAGTCTGGCATATTCCTATATTCCTCCAGATGCTTTGAACATAAGCACCGTATATTTCCACTCTTAATCTTAGGATAATGCCATAATCCGAGGATTTTCTTCAATGCTGTTGTAATCAATCTCCAGCACTCAATCATTGTAATTCTTCCGATATAGTCCTTTAATTCGTAAATATTTACAGGACGTATCTGTTCAAATAAAAGCATCGAGTTTTTTTCGAGACCACACCTTTAAGTGATTATCAGGTGAGAAAACAAATCAGTTCTTTTTATAACCGATGTTATCGGTGCAACTAATACAGTGGAAGACTCCGTTGTCAAATTATTTGCTTGAATCACAAGCACAGGTCTATATCCACCCTGCACAGAACCTTTATCTTCCCCTAAATCACAAAAATAAATTTCTCCTCTTTTGATTGTTTTTTCCATCTGTTTACTTCCTTTCCAAATAATAACCGAGAAATAATATTCTCTACTTATATGGACAAAAACAGGTCATTTGTTAGGGCGTTTTTAAAAAATTTTTAATTTTTTTCATAAAAACGAAAAAAAGCTGCCTGTTTCTTTATCGAACAGACGACTGATTTATACTCCTTTGAAGGATCTCTTAATATAGAAATCTTTTTTTGATTGTTTTTGCGAATAAATTGAAAACATATTTTCTATATGTTATAATAATCCTATATGTTTTATATTTGAGGTTGCCTTATGAAACAAATTGCAGAAATAAACACACAGTATGTTAAACTGAAACACTATAAAAGTATTCTGTTAAAATGCTATTCTGAAATTGAACGGATTAAAAATGACAGATTAATTAGCTCTGATCATAAAATTGAATTATTGCAACACGCAATGATTAACGCTTATCAAAACAATGCTGATTTAGCTTCGGATTATTTTAATGATGTGATATCATTGACAGTATATTTTATTAAGTATGTTGAAGTTGCAAATCAATATCAACAAACTTTACTCCGCCCCAATTATTCAAAAATGCACGAAACAAACTACGTTTTTTCGGAAGTGAAAACTTGCGGAGTAAGACTAAAAACATATCAGAACACCTTTTTTCAGAAATATAGCAAAACTATTCAATCAAAAGACAATTTAGTGGACTTAATTTCCGAGTGTGTTGATTTGGAAAAACGTATAGTTGAAACCAAAATCGAGAGAATAAAAAATGAAGCGATAAAGTATTTAGAGGGTGAGTATCCGGTATCTATATCCTCTTTAGAGTCATATAACCAAAGCAAAGTGTTACCGCAACGCATTTACATTGGAAACTATTTTACCGGCGATACGGTAAACGAATTACTTTTCGATATAGGTTATCATAATAATTACCAAAGAGTTTATAACGATTTGAGAAACCACGGCAACATCCTTATTAACACTTCTACCGAATACATCAATGACGAAGCAATTGATAACTTTGTAATAGCCTATATTTTTAGATATATCTCATCATTCCCACTTGGAACAGTTAATGTTCACATTTTTGACAATAATGCAAATTATTTATATAAACGTCTGGAAAATAGTTTTAAGAGCGACAAATCAAATGATTCTTCCCAAAAAGTAATTACGATCCATTCGACATTTAATGATCTTAAAACCCTTTGCGACAATGTTTGTGATGATATTTTCAAAAAGACATCCTCCGGTTCACCGGATTTGTATTCTATATTTGAAAAAGACTCCTCGGATGCGTTTAATTTGATAATAATCAGAAACGGACTTGGTGGCACTTTAGGTAGCAGCGGCACAACAGTACTCAACACTTTGAGTCGTAATACTAAAGCAAATGATATCGGTCATATATGCGGCTTTAGATTTGTAATGGTTGATGATAGTGATTCCTATGAAAAAAACATCACAAAAAACACATTATCCGCAATTAACAAAGTGAAAGGTAACTTTACCTTGAAGTTACAATTTGATGGAAAAGGCTTTGTTTACAATAAAAACACTTTTGATGCACTGTGCATAAATGACAATACCGATCGCTTTATTCAGGAACGTGGAGCCTTATTATCTTCGGCGATTTCAAAAAAAGAACAAGGTTATATCCGCATCGAGGAAACACAAACAAATGAGATTGAGCGTTTTAACGAAAGCATTTTATATATTCCTATCGGTAAATCCGGAAACGATATTGTTGAGATTCCGTTAAGTTGCCGTGATGATAACAGTTCTCTTGAAGGACAATGTATAGGTTATATGGCAATAGGAAGAAGCGGTTCGGGTAAATCATCGCTTTTTCACAGTATCGTGTTAAATGGTTGCTTGAAATATTCTCCGGAAGACTTGCAGTTTTGGTTGTTGGATTTTAAATTTGGCGGTGCATCGTCAAAATATAATCGTTCAGGTTTACCCCACATAAGAATAGTTGCGGAGAACAATAAAATCGATGACGCATTATGTTTATTCCAGATGATTCGCAACGAAATGGAACAAAGAAACGCTTGCTTTAATAAGCATAATGTTGATAACATTGTAGATTATAACAGATTGGCTGAATCGGACGATTCGTTGGAGCATTTCCCGAGAATCATCGTTATGATAGATGAAATACAGGAAATCTTCAGAGATGAAAACGCAGCAAAAATAAAGGATTTGATTTCTTCAATTTCGGTAAGAATGAGATCGTCCGGAATTCACTTTGTGATGATCGCTCAAAATCTTGTTGACGGAAAGGCGTATATGCTGAAAGAATCATTCCTTCCGCACGCATCCGGACGGATTTGTTTTAGGGTGGAAGAAAAGATTCCTTTTGAATCAGGTTTTGGTAATACTTTTGCACAGAGAAAAGCTGAAATTGCTGCATTAAAAACCGGTGAAGCTTATCTTAGCTATGGCAATAATCATATAAAAAAAGTGAAAATTTCCTATGCATCTCCCCAAGAAATGAACGATGATTATTTTGTTAAAATCAGAGAAAAGTACAGGGACTATGCGGAATTAAAGCCAGTGGTTATCGGTTCAAAAAAGCGTCTTAAAATACAAGATCATTTGCAAAACTCGCCTAAGTCTTACTTTGAAGAATTTAAGACCGTAAATTCTGTTAATGGTATATACAGCGCACTAATCGGCGAAGACGCCTACAGAATGGCTCCATTTATGATTAAGTTTTCGCAAAACACTAATTCTTCCGTTTTGTTCCTTGGTAATGATAAAGCGATAGCGTCCTCTTTGTGTACTTCTATTGCGTTATCTTTGATAAAGCAAGATGTAAAGATTCATTTGTTTAATGGGGATAAATCAAAGATTCAAAGCGGCGATGATATATATCCTCACGCATTTATGTATTTGTGCGGAAAAACAGGTAATGAAGAGTCAATTGTTACCTATCACAAATCAAGTGAGTTATCATCGGTATTAAAAGACATATACAGTCGTTATCTTGAACGTGAAAACTTAGCTCAACAATTTGAGGACGAAGATAATAAATTTGATGCGGAATTTATTATTATCAACGATCCAACCGGAATTAAAGCAATTGTTGATGATGTATCTGTAAGCAACTCAGATACTGGGAACACGACAGACGATTTATTAAAGAGAAGGATGATGGTTTCCAATTCGAATAACGTTTGTGCTAACTTTAACACCAGTACGCAGAAGATTATAGATACATTAATGAAGGACGGCTATCGATACAATATACACATCATTATGGCTGTAAAAGAAGACATTTCGGAATTCCGTTCGTTTAGAAGTGTTGCTTCCGTAAAAAATATATTTATGTTTAATGCATTTGACGGCAGACCTGTTCTCGGTGATGCATATTTTATCAGAGAAATGCTGAAAAACATTTCCGATGAAAATGGCCACGAGACAATGGCTGTATATTCACAAAATGGTAAACTGAGCAAAATCAGACCGGTTATTTATAATCTTAACAATAGTGTGGAAACAGGAATGATAGACGAGCTGATTGCAGGAGATTGAGTATGAAAAAACTATACGAAAATATAGAAGATATTTATATTGAAGGTAACCCTGAAAATTTAACTGAGCTGATAACCGATATAGATAATGATATGCAGGCTATCACTAATGATACCGAACAGCTTACATATAATCTCATAAAATACAGCGAGGTAATCAAGGGCGTTCAGTTTAAAAACACGTTGGATACGGTTTTGGTATTAAGCGACACATTAAGTGAGGCTTCTCGTGAGCTTAACCGTATGCAGAATGAAATTGTTGAATATCAAAACAGAATATTCCGCTTTGAAGAGATGAATTCATTTGCTTCGGTTCCGAACAAATACATTGTAGAACGGGTTATGATAAGTGCCGATTCATTGGTTCGTAAATACGAAGTAAGTGAATTGATTTCATTAGTTCAAAATCTGAATGATTATAGCCTAAATGTATCAAACTTTGTTCGTAAAATTCTTGACGCAAAAGACAATGTATCCGCAATATGGAAAGATTCTCAGTTTTCATTGTTCTCGGATTTCATTGATGACATTTGTGTTGAAATCACAAACGCTCTCAAAAAATTTGACGCATATGCAGCTTATCTTGATGAAAAGATAAAGGAGCTTAATTGATATGAATTTTGTATTTGATATAAATGCTGCCGGACAATTAATCTCTGAGATAGATGCCTATTCTCAAAATGTACAGAAAAGCGCAGTTGAAATCTTGGATATTCTTGAATTTTCGGATAGCTGGAATGACAACAATAGCAAAGAGTTTATCGCAAACAACAAGAGAATATGCGATGATTTGATCAAAATAGTAGAAACAGAAGAAGAGTATAAAAACGCATATAAAGAAAGAGTTATTGAATTAACGGGGCAATATATATGAATAACGATATGAATGTAGATCCCTATGCTATTGAAGAGATTAACAGCAAGCTAAAAACTATTAATAGAAATCTAAGTAATGCAAATCAGCAAATGCTTACCTCTCTACTGCAAAGCCAGGGCTTCCTTGAAGGACACCAATTTGAAAAAGCAAGGAAAGTCACGTTGAAAAACATTGAACAAACGGGCATAACAAGTAACAACATTCGGCACTCAATAGAGTATAACGAGAAAATCTTGGATCTTCTCTACAGATACGATAAATGCAAGTACACGGGAGGATAAACAATGAGCGAAGTAAATCTGCAAGCTTTATCGAAAGCAAATGAGGAATACAAGCAATTATCTGATTTGCTCAAGACAAAATATGACTGCTCGTGGGATGATTCAGTACACGAATCCTTTCGTGACTACATAAAATCGGTTGAGAAATCAGCGGAGAATTTTAATCAGAACAATAAGTCAGCAGAAACAATTTTGGCTTCCGCAGAGTCATTGCAAGTTGATAAGCTGGAACACAAGGTAAGTTCCCTGATAAATGAGGTGAACGCATTATGAGTATAAGAGCCAACGTTAGTCTTGCTGAAGTTACTGCCATTAAAGAAGTGGCTGAGGAGCTATCTTGTTTTGATAACCGATTCAATTCAGGAATCAGTTGCGTTGAAGATTTACTTCAGTATTTATCTCAGTTAGGCGAGAAAGTGAATGAATTGTCCGGTAATTTGCAAGATAGTGCGGTATCTTTGTCAGAAAAAAAAGAAAAGACGGAAAACGACATTCAGAAGCTTAGGACAGAACTTGAACATTTAAACGGTGAACTCAGCGAGATAGAAAGCCAAATAGCAATTACCGACGAATTAATTGAAATTCCGACTTCGAGCGAAACGTCTGCAGAAATTCCAAATCCGGAATATATTAATTTACAAAGCAGGGCAAGTAGTATTAGATTAAAAATCACCGAAACAGAACTGGATATTACCAAACTGCAAAGAAAATTGGAACATATAAGAAGTTTGAACGCACAGCTTAATTCATATCAAAATGAGTGTAAAACGGATTCTGAAAAAATCAAGGAAAGCATATCAAAATGTCGTGAAACAATCACAAATTTGACAGATTTAAGAAATGGCAGTACCAATAAAAGTGAAGAAGCAACCGGAAAACTCGAAACAATTCGTCAGATTATTGAGGAATACCAATCATTAAAAATCGTGTATGACGATTCGTTAGCATTTGATCCGCTGGAGAAACTTGCGATTGAATCGCTTATAAATTTTGGAAGTATGCTGATTTCTAAGATGCAAAAAAACACAACAAGCAAAAAGAACAGTAAAAACGGAATACCACGAGCAAATGATAACGATAAACCATACCGTGAAAAAATCAAACAAAAAACAGATGATAAAGGTAGACCGTATCGTACCGGAGACAACCTAAATGCAAACAATACTTTTGTACGCAACGGTTATCAATACACAACAGACAGCCGTGGCAGAGTTATTTCCGCAAGCGGAACATTAAATATTAATGAAGATGAACAAGCAAACCGAAGAATGTCCGATTCAATAGAAATAATAGGAAAAGGATATCAAAAAGCTACAGACGATCGTGGTCATCTAATCGGTCATCAGTTTAATGGTTCCGACAGTTTGGAAAACTTAGTACCACAGACCGCAAAAATCAATCGAGGGAATTTTAAAAGACTCGAAGCTCACCTTGCTAAGTTAGTAATAAACGGATACAATGTAACGGCAAATGTTGTTCCCATATTCAGTCAACATTCACACCGTCCCGACGCTATCTTATATTTTTACACTGTCAACGACAATGCTTTCACCGTATTGTTCCCAAATGATATAACGGAGGAATAAAAATGGCAGATATATCTTATCAAAATATTTTTAACATTATAAAGCCCTCGTTGCCAGAAAAATGGGATAGCATTGTCATAAATGCAGTTTTTGTGCAAGATACCTGTGAAATAAAGTATCTGATATGGCACGGGAATACATTCACGGAATGTTATAGTTTGAATATTGATGGCAATATTCTCTTGCAGATACTTTACGAAATACAAAACGAAATTGCAATTGCACGAAACAGTTGCGATGATTTAAACAAGTGGTCAAGTGTAAAAATAACCATAACATCGCAAGGGACATTTGACGCTGAGTTTGAATATTCAACTGATATCTTTTAATGCAAAAGGACGCGGATATGATGGACAACCAATTCGATAGATTTGATTCAGGAAATGATGAACTGAATGAACTTTTGTCTTCTGATAAAATTGATAGTGAAGAGAGAGAAGAACTAATAAAAGCCTTTACTGCCACTCTCATAGATAATCCTCTCGGTGATGGAAAGGCAGAGGATTATCATTCATTATTTACCACAATCCAAATCAACTACGTTGACAGAAAGATAACCGAATTAAGATCTGCAACGACACCGACGCAAGCAGATGATGAAAAAGCATTGGGGTATTGCAGTAGATTAAGAGAACTTATTAATTTATTTGCATTAGAAGGTAAAGATTTGCCCCCGATAAAGAATATATGTCCTGAAGAATATGAATCTGAAATCAAAAAAAGGTGTGAAAAAGAGGCTGAATTGAACACTTTGGTTGAAAACGACACAAAGATTAATAACCTTTTGATTCAGGCACAAAAATATCCGGATGAAGATATTTGCAACGAAATATTATCAAATCTTGAAGTGTTAAAAACACAAATAAGTAGTTGTAAGGAGCAAGGTTTTTCTATACCCCAGTTGCGATGTAACAATTCTAAAGAGATTGCTAAGGTTGTAAACAAACTGAAAAGTTTCGCTAATAAGAGAGATAATCTTTATCGACTAATGCTGGAAACAGATGATAAAATCAGCGAACTTAATGCCTGTGGGAATTATAACAAACAAAATCTTAAACTGATTAAGTCATTGTGTGAGCAGCAGAACAATAATATTCAGCAATGTCTTTCTAACGGATATCCTATACCTGAGCTGAATAACAATAACCCGTCTGATTCAATTTCTCAGCATAAGCATTATGTCAATATGGTTGAAATTGATAGTAAAATCACTACTGATTTATTAAACGCTAATACCATAATCCAGTACAAAAAGACAATAGAAAATTGTGACAAACAAGTCGAAAACATAGAGGTATGTTTAAATAAAAACTGGGCAATCCCAGTATTGGCTAACAATGACATACAACAGGTAAAAGAAACTGTTCAGAGTAAAATAAAGATAAAAGAAAAGAAGTACAAAGTCAGGCTTGTGATAATCAGCGTAGCAGCGCTTGCTATATTGGTTGTCACGTTAATCATCGTATTCACTGCGAAAAGTCACGAAGGCAAATCCGCTTTTCCATATGATTCAGCATACGCTAAAGGACAAAACGTCGAATCGGTACAAAAAGGATTATCTGACGCTGGATTCACTAATATTGTTCTTGACAAGGATGAATCAGGCTGGGCAAAGGAAGGCACTGTTCTTGGAATATCAGACGCATATGATAAAGGTACATATTATAACTCTGATAGCGAAATACACATCAAGTACAGTTGTGAAGGTCGCATAGAGGTTTCTGATTTATTAAATGATTGGCAATCAAGAAAATATACAGATGTCATTTCATCACTAAAATCAGCTGGATTTAATAATATTAGTAAAACTAAAACAGGAATACTCAACGATAGCCAAAAAGATATAACAGCAGGATTGGAGCTTAACGGGATTGACTATCGTAACGGAGAGTGTTATATTCCTACTTCAGCTCCTATAAAGGTCAGCTATTACGTATATCAAATCAGTATCGGAAATGATAGCGAAGAATTTTTAGGAAAAGACTATAAAACAGTTGAAAGCACACTTAAAGGATCCGGTTTTAGTAATGTACGCACTGAAGAAATCAGCTCAGGTTGGGCAAAAGAGGGTTCTGTAACAAAACTCACAGTAAACGGTGAGGAAAACTATAAAAGCAACAACACCTATGATCCCGACGCTCAAATTGTGGTCCAATACAGCAGTGGCGGAAGAACAAATGCTACATCTTGTTTCAGCGATTGGCAGAATACCAATTACAGCAAAGTAAAAGCTAACTTGGATAAAGCAGGGTTCACAAACGTGAAGATGATTGAACGCATTACTGATGTACCATCAAACGATGAGCTTATTTCAACAATAAAAATTAACAATAGTACATTCAACGGCGGTGAGTGTTATATTCAAAAGGATGCCCCAATTTATATTGATTACTATGTTTGTAAGCTAAAAATCGGTATTCCATCCTCCGAAATAAAGGATAAGAATTATAAAGACTTATCGGAAGAATTAAAACAAAAGGGTTTTAGCAATATCACAATAAAAAGAGCTGATGATATGTACCACGGATTCATCGGCTTTGGAGATTGGTTTGGCAGTTGGGGTACAACCGAAGGAAATGTTAAAGAATTCTCTATAGGAGGTAAAACTGAATTCAGCAAAGATGATTTATTCGATTTTGATAACGAAATAATCATTATCGTTCATACTTATGAGGGCGAAGGAAACGAAGATATAACTCTCAAGGATTAATAATGGAATGAATAGAAACAGTAATAAATTTTCGAGTAATTCACAGTAATACTCATTAATCAAAAAAACATCCGCAGCATCGAGACCGCCGAAAAGTTTGTGTAAAAGTGAATAATAGACTTCCTTTCGAGCAATAATGGAAATAGAAAAATTAAAGCTTGAAAGGAAGTTTTTTAATGGCAAAAGCACCGGCAGAAATGATGAGAGAATTTGTAAGAAGTCAGAATTTCACATCAACAGATGAAGTGATGACAGCGATGAAAGATATGTTCAAGGACATTCTTCAGGAGGTTATGGAATGTGAGCTTTCCGATGAACTCGGCTATGAGAAAAGCGAAAGAATGTCGAATGATGAATGCGGCAATAAGTCGAAAAATTACAGAAACGGCTACTCGAAAAAGACGGTAAAAACGCAGATGGGAGAGCTTGAAATCAAAGTTCCGAGGGACAGAAACGGCGAATACGAGCCAAAAATAATCAGCAAATACAACCGCAATGCAGACGGTATGGAAGAGAAAATTCTCTCACTCTATGCCTGCGGAATGAGCCAGCGTGATATTTCCGAACAAATCAAAAATCTGTATGATGTAGAAATCTCTCCCGAGCTTGTCAGCAAAATCAGCGAGAAGATTATGCCCGATGTGACTGCATGGCAAAACCGACCTTTTGAAGCTGTATATCCGTTTGTGTTTATGGATGCAATTCATTACAAGGTCAAGGAAAATCATCAGTATATCACGAAGGCTGCGTATGTAGTTCTGGGCATCAATCTTGACGGTCAGAAAGATATTCTCGGAATATGGATTGGCGAAAATGAGAGCAGTAAATTTTGGCTAAATGTGTTGAACGAACTCAAAACCCGTGGAATTAAAGATGTATTTCTGTTCTGCGTTGACGGTCTGACAGGTTTCAGACAAGCTATTGAAGCGGCTTTTCCGAACGCACAAATTCAGCGTTGCATCATTCATCAGATACGCTCAAGGAAAAGCTTTTACACATACCGGAATTTGTCCGCTGGCTGCAAACGAAAGGAAAGCTCTTGAATGGCTCTGCCTGAAGAAAAAATAAGAAAATACATACAAAGACTGCGTTTATCCCGTATGCGGATACTGTGCAATCACGGCTTTTACGGCTTACTTTTAATGCATATGGTATATTCCATTGACGAAAAGCTTGAAACCGCCTGTACTGACGGCATTCGCATAACTTTCGGTACTGATTTCTTAGACAGTCTGACCGACAGCAAGCTTGATTTTGTTATGATGCACGAAATACTCCACGTTGTACTGCAGCATTGTCTGCGTGGAGAAGATCGTGACAACGAAACATTTAATATTGCCTGCGATATTGTTGTTAATTCAAATATTCTTCTTGAAAACAAGATGAAAATCGGTAGTATCACGCTTAAAAATCACGGTGAATCAATGCACCTAGCTCCTGACGGAAAGGAGGGCTATGAATACACAGCAGAGCAAGTGTATGATATGCTGCCAAAGCAAGAAAAGAAAAAACTTCATTCAAAAGGCAGCGGTGTTGCCAAAGGACGTGCAAGACAGCAAGCAACGAACGAGAATTACAAACCCGAATGGCGATGGGACGACCATTCCCGTTGGGGTATGTATGAGGAAGATGCTGCACTGCGTGACGTATGGGCAAAGCGTTTTGAGGACGATGCGCAGGCAATAGAAATCCGTGATCCGTCCAACTCCAGAGGCTTATTGCCACGCTTTGCACAACGCATTTTAGGAGAGCTGAGAAAGCCTCAGACAGACTGGCGGACAATACTCAATGACTTCATTCAGGAGGAGGTTGTGGATTATTCCTTTTCACCGCCTGACCGCCGTTTTGATGACTGCCCTTTCTTTCTGCCCGATTTCAACGGCAAAGAAGATACGGTTGAAGATATACTGTTTATGATAGACACATCGGCATCTATGTCCGACGCTATGATTACGGCGGCATACTCGGAAATCAAAGGTGCTATCGACCAGTTTGACGGCAAGCTAAAGGGATGGCTCGGTTTTTTGATGCTGCAATCATCGAACCAAAGCCTTTTTCAAGCAAAGAAGAGTTTAGTATCATTCGCCCTGTGGGAGGCGGCGGAACGGATTTTCAAATCATATTTGAGTATGTTCATAAGCATATGCAGGATAAATTGCCGGCAAGCATAATAATCCTGACAGACGGGTTTGCACCGTTTCCGCAGGAAAAACTGGCTATGGGCATTCCCGTATTATGGCTTATTAACAATAATGAGGTTGACCCTCCTTGGGGTAAAGTGGCAAGAATAACGGTTTGACAATATGACGAGTGTAAGATTGAATTAAATCTTGACCGATTATGTAAATTGAAAAGTCAAACAACATCATAAAAAATCAGCCTGCGAGAGTCATTTGTAGCTCGCAGGCTGATTTATATATGCGTTTTCTCTATGAATCTATGCGATTTCCGTTCCTTAAACCGGAACTTTGCCCATCGGAAACTTTTCACTCCTCAATCCGGCTTTCTTCACACTCCGCCCCACGCCGAACCCTGGCCTTAGGCTGACAGTTTCTACTGCCAAGATGCAGTAGACTTTTGCTGGCAAGTGTTAATGCGCGCACCGAGTGCACACTAAAAACCGCAGAAATCCAACTCCCTGCGGTTTATGAATATTTGTCTATTATGTTTAAGTTGCGTTTTAACTTTGCCCCACTGTGCAGCAATCAAACCGCTGTTGATACATTTTTCAACCTACTTTGAACATTAAGGCAAGTTCTGCACCTACCTTAATGTTCTGATATTGTTTTTCATATGTTTTTTTGAGATTGCTTGTTTACAAAATCAAAAAATTCTTTGCACAAGCAAGCGGCATGTTTATCAAGTTTACACTTGCAAAAATTCGCAATATATAAAGGAATCTCTTTATAGTAAGCTTCTGCGATGCTTCCTGCCATTGCAGCTATTGTGTCTGAATCACTTCCGTATGAAATTGCAAGTTTTATGGCTGATTCAAAGTCAGTGCTTTCTAAAAAAGCAGCAACTGCCAAATGAACTGTATCCTGACAAGTTACACTATAATTACTTTTTTCACGCAATACTTCAACCGAAAAATCAAGTCCTGAATAGCCAAATTCTCTGATAATATATTCTTTAATTTCATCTTTAGATTTTCCGTTTCTCGCAAGAAAAATTGCAGCCGCTATACACATTGCGCCTTTCTCGCCCTCAGGATGATTATGGGTTATGTCAGCAGATAATTTTGCAAAACGCATAGTTTCTTCCATAGTGTCAAAAAACCACCCAACGGGACTTACTCTCATTGCAGAACCGTTTCCAAAACTGTTATAAGGTTCGTATTCATCAATCAGATAGGCTTTGTTGCACCATTGCCAAAAATTAAATCCGTATCCCAGTGGTTGATTTTTATATTTTCTGCAAACATAGTCAACCATTCTTTTCACTAACTTGTCTTTAAAGTAATCATCATCTTCATAATCATTCAGATCATGCAACAACCAGTCAGCAACAGCAAGGGTCAACACAGTGTCATCAGTAAAATGGCTACCGTCTCTGAACAAATCAATTTCTGAAATATTATTGTATTTCTTCTTTTCAAACTCAAATGTTGAACCTAAAATATCTCCGCAGATTGCGCCGAAAATATTATTGCTTGTCCTACAGGCATAACAAATACCTGAGCAATTATTATATATCATAGAATTTTTCAAGTTTAGCTTTTATATATGAATTTTTCATTAACTCATTATACAATTCTTCCTTACTAATTATATAAATATTTGTGCAGGCATATTCTTTTCTATATTTATCAATATCCTCGTCTTTCCATTTTCCTGAAAAAAGATAGATTTTATCATAACTCTTTTCATCATTATATTCATTTGGAATAATGTCGTCACTTTGATTTTTGACCTGGCAGGTTATAGGATTTCTATTTACGCTTACAAAGCTAAATTCATAATTTTGTTTGTTAATTTTACAGGAAGAGGGCAATAAAATATATCCCTCTTTATAATGCCTTTCATAAATAAACTGACTAACGAGGTCCTCCAACTCCATATAGTTTAAACTCGTTACAAAATTATCTTGATTTAACAAGGGCTTAGGTATATTAAATTCCGTAGTCTTGGATGCTCTTTCATAAGATGCAATTATCATAATTTTTAATTTATTATTTGCAACTCTCTGAATGGTAGAATGATATCTTTGTGAAAATCTTCCAATTATATCAGATGGTAATTCTTCTTCATTTTCAAATTCAAACCATTCCTTTACATTACATCCCCATGATAGCCTATTAGCACCATTAACAGAAAATCTTTGAATATACTTTGCCTTGCCATCAACTCTGCCTAAATAGAAATGAGAATTTTTCAGACGCATTATCACTAAATCGCCGTCAGCAATGTTTTGGTACATTTTAAGTGCTGACTTATATGATTCTTTGTATTGAGGACGGTCTATTTCAACCATTGATTCATACTTTGCTTTGTTTTCTTCAGTAATCTCTTCGTTGTCTGCAATTTCGTCAATTATTTTTGTCGCCCAACCCATACCAAAAATATTATTTTTAATGCATTCTTGTTGAAAAGGTAAAACCTCAGATGAATATCTTTCATCCTTAGGAAATGGCATCAGATTAATAATCCAGCAGTTAATTTTGTTTAAATTAATTTGTTTCATCAATAATTACTCCTTTATATTCATAATTTTTCTTAGTAAAATCAATATCCGCCTTAATTTCATCAACAAGGCTTTGCGGAAAAATGACCCTTATATGCCTTGAATATTTCAGTGCCCACATTTTCATGGCAATCGGGTTTACCTTGACAGTCACCGTTACTTCATCATCAGTTGCGTCCGAGAATTTTATATCCTTGCCGAACCAGTCGATAACATCGGTCACGATATACATTTTTGCGATGAATTTCACCGCTACGCTTTCGCCTGCAAACATATACAGATGCTCGACGAGGTGCTTTGGCAGGTCAAGTCCGTTTTCAATTCCCTTAACCATTCTCTGCGGCTTTGCAGGTGTGTCGAGAAGCTTGATATTTGTGATTCTGTCGAGGCGATAGTGCGAAACATTGTCTTACTTCTCATAGTTGCAGACAAGATAGTATCTGCCGTTTGTAGCAACAATCTGATACGGATTAATAATGTAGTTTCGTACTTCATTATTGCTTGTCCTGCGTGGATGCAGCTTCTTATCAATGTCATAGGAGTTGTATGTAAACGACACCTGCAGCCTTGTCAAGCGTTTCAATGGTCATAAACAGCTCGCTGTTTGACGGCCGATTCTCAGGCAGATTGCGAATGTGCTTTACCCTTGACCTGAAGTAAATATTTGAAAGTTCCTCAAGCTTTTCGACAAGATCCCTGCACTGCGAATATGAGATATGGTTTGAAAACAAGACGCTGTCTATTAAAAGCCGCAGCTCGCCGTCCGTAAAGGATCTGTTGAGATAAAAATCGGACAGTATTTTGGTTTCCAATTTCTCGCCGTTTTTATCCTTTACCAGTCTTATTGACGCACTGTACTCAATATCGTACCCGAATTCAATCAGGTTCATCAGGTTGCGCTTGACCGACTTTCTGTCGATTTTCATACAGTATTCTTTGTCGAGAATCTCAATTATATCCTTCTGGCTGAGCCTGTGGTTTTCGTCTGTATATTTTTTGAGGATGTCAAGGATATTTATTTATAATCAGCATTTTTTTCGGCGGCGGAGCGTACATACAATCACCTCATAAAATGAATATCAAATATATCCGCTTAATTGGACGATTTACTTTTTGCTACTTCAATCCAAGCAAAAGACTCCCACTCAAGAGGAGTAAGAGAAGTATACTTTTCTTTAATCACTTTTTTAACTTCATTCTGAAAATCCATATACTCATCATAATTGTCCCAAGCACTCCAAGATGATTTTGATATAGACTTCTCTAATTCTAGACCGTATTGATAATTATCTTTTTTAGCACCAACAGCCTCTATTATGTAACTGTCAACAGGAATATGCAAGTATTCTTCATTCAAGCCATCCGGCAAAATATTTAGTAGCCATAAATATTTCAGAGTCATATTCAGCCACTTTTGTGATTGACCTATTGTAAAAGATTCCTCATTGATAATGAATTTATTTGTATCGTAAGTTGCCTTATTCATTTTTTCTTTAATTTCTTCACACTTTTTTTTATGCCAGTCCTTAAAATCATTATTGTTGCACTTTTTGCCATCAGTATCACCAAGCATACTTTCACATATTCCACTTATAAGCTTTTCTTTTTCTTTTTTAAAGGCTTTCGCTTCATCTTTCTCATTTTGTAGAGAGTTTTTCTTTTCCATTTTATCTAATTTTGATGTGGAGTATTTAAATTCAACCGTACGGGCTAAATCCAAATATGCACGCTTAGCACAATATGTTGGAATTTCGCTTTTGTTATCTTCAATTTTTTTAGTTCCCCCGTCAAATCCAAAATAACTATAAAGTAAAAATTCTAATGCATTTTTGTATTCCATAACTATGTACTCCTTTAAATTTTATATTTTTCAACGACCTTTCCAGGCCATTTTTAATCTTATCTCTCAACTGCTTCGGCTCCAGAACCACTACATCAGGCGCAAAGCTTTTGACAAACTGAAGCATTGACATTTCGTTTGCCTCGTCTAAAACATAAATAGTATAGAAAAGCTGTTTGTTATCCACTGAATTATCTGTAAAAGTAGAGATATGCTTTACCCGTGGCCGAAAATAGATATTAGAAAGTCCCTCAAGCTTTTCAACAAGCTCCATACATATGGCATACGGAATATACTTCGAAAACATCAGGCTGTCTATAAGCAATTTTAGCTCTCCGTCGGAAAAATCACGGTTCAGATAAAAGTCGGAGAGAATAAGGCTCTCAATTTCTTTACCCTGTTTATTTTTATAAACCCTCAGATATTTGCTATATTCAATATCATACCCGAACTCAATCAGATTCATAAGATTTCGCTTAACTGATTTCCTGTCAGTTTTCATATCATATTCGTTGTCAAGAATTTCAACGATTTCCTTTTGAATGAGCCTGTGATTTTCGTCAGTATATTTCTTGAGAATATCAAGAATATTCATAATCAACAGCTTTTTCTGCTGCATAGCGCACACACTATCATCTCTGTTATGATTTTAACATTTATGTATAAAATTTGCAACAATTTTATGAAAATTTCAGTAAAATCTACTTCTTTCTCGATGATCTGTTAATGCCTTTTGCTATATTGTCCTTTATCTCCTTGTTAATTTGGTCATTCATAATACGCTTATTCAAATCATATCTTGTTCGTCTTGTCATACCCTCATGGAATTGCTCGAATATTTCTCTTTCAATTTTGTCTTTTTCCTTTTGTGATTTACCGTAACCTGCGATTTCACTTAATACAAACAGAATACCGGTTGCAATGAAAACTGCTTCGAAAAACATAATAATGGGATTTTCAAAATTATTTCCCAGTACAAACATAAGCACTCCAACAACAATGATAATTAATTTTGACATATTCATTCTCTTTTAAATTTAATTTGAAATCATCCGATTTCTTTTTGCAAAATAAATATATCAAATGATATGGGATGTTTTTGGTACACAGGAAATGTTATTGTATAATCAAAAAGATATAAGGAGTTTGCGGTATGGATTATTTAATTGAAAATGGTGTATTAATAAAAGTTATTGACCCCGAGCCAAGTGTAATTATCCCTGATTCTGTACGAATCATAGGAAGTGGGGCATTTTTGGGTTGTGAAAATATTACGGATGTCGTAATACCTAAAAGCGTAATAAGTATTGAGAATTTTGCTTTTGCTGGCTGTAATAAAATTGAAAAAATAACAATTCCGGATAGTGTTAAAAATATAGATTTCTTTGCATTTGCATGTTGCAAAAATTTATGTGAGGTTAAAATATTAGCAAAAGAAGTCAAAATTAATACCTATGCATTTACGAATAACACAAGGTTAAAACATATAACAATTCAAAGCAGTATCTCAAAAGGATAGGGTTGTCTGGATGGTAGAAAAAATACAAATGAAACTAGAAAAATTTGAGGTTGTCCATTGCGGGCAACCTCGTTTTTTATTTGTCATAGTTTTTAATGAAATTTAGTAAATTTTCTTTTTGTCGCTGCGATAGTGTTGACCAATAATTTAACAATTCTCGTGTATCGTCGGAACTTCAATCAATTCGCCATCTGCAAAAAATTCAGAGATAGTTATACCAAATGCTTTGCATATAGCTTCTAATGTTGTTATAGATGGAACAGAGTTGCGTTTTAACATAGTGAGAACAGTATATCCTCTATATCATAATCATTTATACTTTTTTCCTTTAGGAATAAATCGTCTTAACATTTTATTATGACATTCATTAGTTCCTTTTTCACAAGATGTGTATGGATGTGTAAAATACACGGATATTCCGTTATTTTCTATGTTTGATAGATTGGCAAACTCAGAACCGTTGTCGCCTGTGATACTTTTAAACACTTCGGATTTCTTAGTTCCAAAGCGATTAATCAGACTTTGTAGGGCTTCATCAATAGCCATTGATGAATGATCTTTTATTTTTATCCACAAAGACATTCGTGTTTTTCTTTCGACTATTGTCATTATGACCGGCTCTGTATCTTTCTTTTTACCAAGCACATTGTCTATTTCCCAGTGACCGAATTCTTCCCTTAAATTCACTGTTTCGGGGCGTTCTTCAATACTTTTGCCCAGTGTTTTTCTGTTTTTTCGAGTGCTTGAGGATTTGGTGTTTCGCTTAAGCTTTTCAGGCAAATCTATGTTTTTGATTGGCAGTATCCCTAAATCCACATAGTTGTAAAGTGTTTTGGTACATACCATTTCATCAGTTGAAAACAGATTGTTTTTTTGGGCATATCCGACACTGGCATCTAATGACCAACCCTTTTTGTTAAACATTTCAACTACATAATTAAGAAATTCAACACATTCAAGGCAACGGTAGTTTCTTTTACTGTTTGCTCGCTTATCTTTGTATTTCTGTTCAGCAATATCAGGTTTATACCTTTTGACTTTTCCGTTATACAAATACACCGTTCCATTCTGTACTTCTTTATTGATTGTATTATATGGGCGATGAAGTTCTTTTGCTATTTTGTAAACTGACCAGTGGTCTACATTAAGCCTGATTGATATATAGTAGCGTTCTTCTCTTGTTAAGTGTTGACCTTTCTTGTGTGTTGGTGTAAAATTAAGTGTATCCATAGTGACGGTTTCCTTTCGGATTTTTGTTGTGGTAACTTAATTCTACTACGAAATCGTTTCTATGGATATTCTTTTTTATTGTTTCATCTTCATTTTACAATCTGCGTAAAAATTTTTCTAAAAAACTTTCTGATTTTTAGAAAATAAAAGGCAATATATTAAATATTGTTTAATGCTGCAAAATTCTGAGATTGCTGCTAATTACTGCATTTTTCGGACTTCATAGCATTAGTCGATACAGGATAATACCACTTCTGCCCCTGCCAAAGGAAACGGTCTGAGTAAAGGCCGTTTTTTATTTAAAAGAATTTTCAAAAATCCCTTGCAATCTCATATTAATGGTGTTATAATTAAATACAATAAGTATTGTAAAGTAAGGAGTGGGAAGTAAGCCCACTCCTTTCTGTTTGCAACTGCGGTGTTTTGAATAATTGCCTTCAGATACACTGATAAATATCTTAAAGTATTTGTTAGTGCAAATGTTAATAAAGAGGTGATAATATGAATGACGATAAATTACAGTTTGAAGGTGAAGGAAATCCATTAATTAAATTTCAAACTGCTGAAATAATAACTTCTCTAAGAAAGGGGCATTTATATGCCAAGACATTAAATTATTATCGTGCCCTTGAAGAAGAAACAGGTAACGATAAAATTGGTGATAAATTCGAAGGGAAACTTTATTTAAATGAAGGCAATATGAAAATATATGAAAAAAATGGAGAAATCTTGTATGATGAAAAAATAAAAGGTGGTTTATTTAATACAAAACACTCAAATGACTATGTATTTTGTATGTTTTGTGTGTATCAATCACAAACAAAATTTACTTTTTCTAATGAACAAAAAAGAAAGCTGCTGTCATTTGGTGATACAGCGTTAATTATATTGGATAACAGAGAATTTATTGAGCGAGTTCGAAAAGCAGCCGAAAAATCTGGGTTTGAGTTGCATCAAGAAGAAGTAAATTATTATAATAATTTAAAAAATGATTTTAATGATTTATATTATCGATTAAAATCATTAGAAGAGGGAATATGGAAAATAGCATTTTGGAAACGAGAAAAATATTCTTATCAACAGGAAATGCGTTTTTTGTTTATTGATAAGGAATCTAAAGAAAAACAATATGATCATATTGAATTAGATATAGGAGATATTAGCGATATTACAAAAGTAATACCAACTCAATATTTATTAAATGGAAGATTTGAAAAGTCTTTATAAGGAGGTATTTATGGCAAAGAAAAAAGGCGGTCTTACCGTGACTAAGGTTTGGGAGCTTTGCGAGCCTATTGTTAAGGATTTCGGACTTTCGCTTTGGGATGTGCGCTATGTTAAAGAGGGCGCCGACTGGTTTTTAAGAGTTTATATCGACAAGCCTGACGGCATTGATATTACCGATTGCGAGAATGTATCCCGTGCTATTGACAAGCCGCTTGACGAGCTTGACCCTATTGAGAGTGCATATTGCCTTGAGGTATGCTCTCCGGGGCTTGAGCGTGAGCTTGTGCGTGACGAGCATTTTATGCAGTTTATCGGCGCTGACATCAAAGTCAAAATGCTCCGTCCTATCGAGGGCATAGGCAGAGAATTCGGCGGTGTGCTTGACGCTTACGATAACGGCGAGGTAACAATCTCCGACCACGACGGCGAGAACCATATAACTATCAATAAAAAAGATGCGTCTTGGATTAAACTTGACGACTTTGATATGTAACTTCAGTTTATTAAAACAATTTTAAGATAAGAGAAAAGGATGATCAGAAAAATGAATACTAAGGAACTTTTTGCAGCTCTTGAAATGCTCGAAAAAGAAAAAGGCATTCCAATGGACTATATGATTGAAAACATCGAAAAAGGTATTGAGGTTGCCTGCAAAAATTACTACGGCGGTAACGACGAAGTGGTTTTCAAAATTCTTCCGGACAGAAATGTCTTTGATGTAAGACTTATGAAAACTGTTGTTGAAGAAGTTTTTGACCCTGATTACGAGATTTCGCTTGAGGACGCACAGAAGGTCCTTAAGAGAAAAGCAATCAATATTGACGATAAGGTTGCTATTCCGCTCGACCCTAAGGACTTAGGCAGAATTGCAATCGGCGCTGCGAGAAATACTATTCGTCAGGGTATCCGTACAGGCGAAAAAGGTCAGACGCTTTCAGAGTTCAAGAGCAAGCTCGGCGAACTCGTTACAGCTACTGTTGAAAGAATTGACCCTAAGAGCGGTGCGGCAGTTATCAGAATAGGCAAGAGCGAGGCTATGCTCCCTAAGAGCGAGCAAATCGGTCACGATAACCTCAAGGAGGGCGACCACATCAAGGTTTATATCGCTGATGTAAAGACAAGCGAAAAAGGTCCTCGTGCTATAATTTCAAGATCACATCAAGACCTTGTTAAAAGACTTTTTGAGCAGGAAGTACCTGAAATTTTCGACGGTGTTGTTGAAATCAAATCGGTTTCCCGTGAGGCAGGTTCAAGAACCAAAATGGCTGTTGTCAGCAAAAATCCCGACATTGACGCTGTAGGTGCTTGTATCGGTACAAAGGGCGCTCGTGTAAACAGCATTGTTGACGAGCTTGGCGGTGAGAAGATTGATATTATCGAATACAGCGATGACCCGCAGAAGTACATTTCAGCCGCACTTTCTCCTGCAAAGGTATTGAGCGTTGAAATTACAGACCTTGAGAACAAGAACTGCAGAGTAACTGTTCCGGACGGTCAGCTTTCTCTTGCTATCGGCAACAAGGGTCAGAATGCCCGCCTTGCCGCAAGACTTACAGGCTGGAAGATTGACATTCGTCCCGAAAGCGGTTTCTTCGGAGAAGATGAAGAGGACGAAAAACTCGAAGTTGCCGAGGATACAACAGCAGAAGATACACTTGAGCTTGACGATACAGCAGAAGAGAATACAGAGGCACTTGACCTTGACGGCGAGAAAACTGCCGAGGCTGATGTTGAGGCTGACGAGAATACAAACGAAGAATAATTTTATATAAAATATAAATATATAAATGCAGGGAGGGATTTTATGACACAGAAAAAACAGCCGCTTAGAAAATGCACAGGTTGTGGCGAAATGAAAGAAAAGCGTGAGCTTATCAGAGTAGTAAAAGCTCCCGATACCAAGGACGAGAACGGCAATTTAACCGCAAAGGGCGAGATAAGTCTTGACCTTACGGGTAAAAAGTCGGGAAGAGGAGCGTATATTTGCCACGACATAAAATGTTTTGAAAAAGCGAGAAAGGCAAGACGGTTTGAAAGAGCGTTTTCCTGCAAAATCCCCGACGAAGTTTATGAACAGCTTGAAAACAGCTTGAAAGCGGACAGCTAAGGGAGGCAGTCGGATATGAATGACAGAATATTGTCGTTGCTCGGATTGTGCCGTCGTGCAGGAAAGCTTGTAATCGGAGCTGACCCCTGCATTGACTCAATGGCAAAGAGCAAGGCAAAACTGATTTTATATGCAAATGATTTTTCACAAAACAGCTTAAAGCCTGTTTTATTGCAGGCGCATAAGCAAAATGTTCGTGTACTTGAAGTAAACAGAACCAAAGATGAAATAAGTTTTTCACTCGGCAAACTTTGCGGAGTTTTATCGGTGGAGGACAAAGGTTTTGCAGATAAGCTTGCTATGCTTATTGAAGGTGAACAGAGAGGAGAATAATATGATAAAATACAAAGTAAGAGATGTTGCCAAGGATTTAGGCGTTAGTGTAAAAGAAATTTCAGATATTCTTGAGAAAAATTGCGGTGTTACAAAAAAGGCTATGGCTACTCTCGAGGAGAGCGAACTCAATATTGTTTTTGACGCCGTAACACAGAAAAACAATGTAGCAAATTTTGATAAGTTTTTTGCGTCAAGAAATAAAACCGCAGAACCTGCAAAGGCAGAGGTTAAAGCCGAGAAAAAGGCTAATAATAAAGACAGCAAAGACAACAAGCCGAACGGCAGAAAGAATGACCGCAAGTCTGACAATAAGGACAACAAGGCAGAGGGCAAAAAGCAGAATAAAGTTCAGGATAAGCCTGCAAAGCAGACAAAGGCTGAACCAAAGGCAGAGTCAAAGCCTGTTGAAATTACAAGCGAGGAAGAAACTTCAACCCGTAAGCGCAGAGTAATTGATACCCGTGCCGTAAATGTTGATGTTGAGCGTTACAACCAGAAGTACGATGACCTTGCAAACGCATCTTCAAAGATGAGAAGTACAGACAACACTGTTAAAAAGCAGAAGTTTACCAACCGTTCTCAAAAGCAGAAGGGCAGAAGACAGGGCAAGAGAGAAACAGAGCAGGAGCGTTTGAAGCGTATTGCGCTTGAGCGTAAGCAAAAGCAGATGACAATTCAAATTCCTGATGAAATCGTTGTTCAGGAGCTCGCTTTAAGACTTAAGGCTACAGTTGCCGAGGTTGTTAAAAAGGCATTCCTTATGGGCACAATGGTAACCGCTACCGATACAATCGACTTTGATACAGCGTCACTCATTGCAATGGAGTTCCACGCAAAGGTTGAAAAAGAAGTTGTGGTTACAATCGAAGAAAGAATTATTGACGACAGTGAAGATGACGATACAAATCTCGTAGAGAGAGCGCCGGTTGTAGTTGTAATGGGTCATGTTGACCACGGTAAAACTTCAATCCTTGACGCTATCCGTCATGCAAATGTTACAGCAGGCGAGGCAGGCGGTATCACTCAGCATATCGGTGCTTACAGAGTAGAAATCAACGGCAAGCCTATCACCTTCCTTGACACACCGGGTCACGAGGCTTTCACAACTATGAGAGCAAGAGGCGCACAGGTTACTGATATTGCTATCCTCGTTGTAGCTGCTGATGACGGTATTATGCCGCAGACAGTAGAGGCTATCAACCATGCTAAAGCCGCAGGCGTATCTGTAATTGTTGCTATCAATAAAATGGATAAGGTCGGCGCAAATCCGGAGAATGTTAAGCAGCAGCTCACAGAGTATGAGCTCGTTCCTGAGGAGTGGGGCGGCGACACACCTTGTATTCCTGTATCTGCAAAAACCAAAGAGGGTCTTGACGACCTCCTCGAAATGGTAACACTTATTGCAGAAATGAAAGAGCTTAAGGCTAACCCTGACAGAGCCGCAAAAGGTACTGTTATTGAGGCTCGTCTTGATAAGGGCAGAGGTCCTATTGCCTCTGTACTTGTACAGAACGGTACACTTCATCAGGGTGACATCGTAATTGCAGGTACTTGCGTAGGCAGAGTAAGAGTAATGGTAAACGATAAGGGCGAGAGAGTAAAAGAGGCAGGCCCTTCGGTTCCTGTTGAAATTACAGGTCTTGCAGAAGTTCCGCAGGGCGGCGATATATTCAACGCTGTTTCTGATGAAAAACTTGCAAGAGAGCTTGTTGAGCAGAGAAAGGCATCTCAGAAAGAGGAGCAGTTCAAGGCACAGACAAAGGTTACACTCGACAACCTCTTTGACCAGATGAAGTTGGGCGAAGTTAAGGAATTACAGATTATCGTTAAAGCCGATGTTCAGGGTTCTGTTGAGGCTGTAAAGCAGTCGCTCGAAAAACTCTCTAATGACGAGGTAAGAGTAAATGTAATTCACGGCGGTGTAGGTGCTATCAATGAATCCGATGTAATGCTTGCCGAGGCTTCAAATGCAATTATAGTAGGCTTTAATGTTCGTCCTGACAGCGTTGCTGCCGCAAATGCGGAAAGCGCAGGCGTTGATATGCGTCTTTACAGAATTATCTACGATTGTATTGAGGAGATTGAGGCTGCTATGAAGGGTATGCTCGCTCCTAAGACAAGAGAGGTAGTTCTCGGCACTGCAGAGTGCAGAAATGTAATTAAGATTAAGTCCGTAGGTACAATTTCCGGTTCTTATGTAAAGAGCGGTAAGATTGTAAGAAACGCAGGCGTAAGAGTTATTCGTGACGGTATCGTAATTGCCGAGGATACAATCGCATCATTACAGCGTTTTAAAGATGCGGTTAAGGAAGTAAACGAGGGCTACGAGTGCGGTATCGGTCTTGAGCGTTTTAACGATATTAAAGAGGGCGACCTTTTCGAGGCTTACACAATCGAGGAGTATCGTGATTAATCAGTGATTAGCGGTTAGCGGACAAAGTGATGAAAATTGCTTTGCCGCTAATCGTATTATTACGACAAAGCTGATTAAGAATATTAAATTATGGTTTAGCGGAGTGTCGGTCGGGCGTTGAAATTTAGCTAACGCTAAA
>ERZ1023641.105-NODE-105-length-32573-cov-10.761301_pt1 | contig 32573 bp, 23 predicted proteins | sample MGYA00380335_ERZ1023641 | MGnify/ENA primary metagenome ERZ1023641 (study PRJEB33179, sample SAMN07448970) | human gut metagenome | biome: Human-gut; feature: Human associated habitat; material: Faeces | host: Homo sapiens | place: India: Bhopal | collected... | reverse complement strand
GCGGGTTGAGTGCGTTCATGTCACCCTCCATGCCGTCGATGAGCACGAGTGGAGAAACCGAAGAACCGGCACCGATAGTACCAGTACCACGGATATTGAATGACTTAGAAGAGTTAAGAGTACCACCGCTGCTTGAGGTAGAGAAGTTCATACCAGCAACAGCGCCCTGGAGAGCGTCAACTACAGAGTTAACTGGACGTGAAGAGAGAGTTTTAGAGTCAACGGTAGAAACAGCACCAGTGAGGTTCACCTTCTTCTGTGTACCGAAACCAACGACTACAACCTCATCAAGCATCTTCTTGTCGTCCTCGAGCAAAATGTCGAGAGGAGCACCGTTCCACTTAACAGTCTTAGTGGTGTAGCCGATGTAAGAAATCTGGATTGTAGCACCTTTCTTTACACCAGTGAGTGTAAAGTTACCGTCGAGATCGGTCACTGTGCGCAAGTTTGTTCCTTCAACAACGATCGAAGCACCGATTACGCTTTCACCAGTGGCGTCCTTGACAACGCCTTTGCAAGCTGCCTCGTTCTGCTGTACAGAACTCATGGGTGCAGCGTCGTTTGCGCTGGCAGCGTATGCCATCTGACTACCGCTCATAGGAGCAGCAGCGAGCAATGCCATAACCATTCCAGCGGTCTTGACTTTCTTGTTCATAAGCAATTAAATTTGTTATAATTGATTTTAGTAGAAATTATACTTACTTGTGAAAAGGTTCATACACACATGCGTTATTACACGCACACACACATTATTATATATATTGTGTGGATGAAGTTGCATGAATGAATGTTCCAATTCGTTGTGGTTTTTATTGGTGTGAGTTATATCAGATTAAGCACTAAAGCTCATCTATTTTTTGATTTTTTATATTTGTTTTGGTTTGCGGTTGTAAAAGTACTACTTTTTTTGTTAACGCTAATTAAGAAAGGTAATAAATATTCAAATTATTTGCATAGTTTAACAATATGGGGCGTTTTCTCAGGGATATAACGATAAAAGCCTAAGATTATCGTTGTTTAAGGTGTTTTTTTATGTTATGTTGTCATGAATGTCATGAAAGTCATGAAAGCCAATTTAGTGGGTTTGGCAAGGATGCCATACCCTCCTACTATATGTATAGATAATTAAATATTTAATTATGTTGTAATGGTTCAATATAAATATTATGTATCTTTTCTTCCGAATTTATGGCTTTATCCGTAAAAAATGGACTTGGACACTTACTATAATACCAAGCCGGGAATTAGTCTTCTATTAAGACCCTTTTTGGTCTTAATAGAAGACCAGCCCTCAAGAATTATTAAGACCAAGCTCGGTCTTAATAGAAGACCAAAAAAAGGACAAGAAAGGGCATGTTTTTGAGAGTTTTATTTCCAGCTGTCCAGACAGAGATTTTGCATAGGTTGTTATGTGATTGTCTGTAAATGGAGTTTTTAAAGAGATTTTTAAATCGGCAATAGGTTAATGAGCTTCTTTGGCTTTTGAGGCTAAAAAAAACTCTCTGCCGAGAGAGTTTTTGTTCTCTGCCGAGGAAACAAATTTTTCCTGCCGAGAGAGTTTGTTTTGGGCTGTCCGGAGAGGTGGTTTGGCAAAACATAAATTCCCCATTTCCCTTTACATTTTCGACAAATCCTTTGTTTATGGGCGACCAAGAGGTGTTTTGTCCGTTTTGTTTTGCCATTTGTCCAATATGTGACGCTTGATATTAGTCAATAAATGTAATTTTGCAACCGAAAAAAAAAGACCTAACCGTTTCAAGTCTTCAATTCGCGTATACAAATAAAACCATATTTACCTAAACGTTTTCAACATGAACCAAACAAAAGGAAACAAAACCGCTGGGCGTTTCTCGCTGCTGCTCGCCGGACTGCTTGCCACGTCAAGCCTCTCGGCACAGGCACAGAACCGCGTGATTAAGGGCAGCGTAGTAGATGCCAATAACCAGGAACCTCTTATGGGAGCCACTATCATGCTCGACGGTGGCAAGACGGGAGCCGTGACCGACATCGACGGCAACTTCTCACTTACAGTTCCTGAAGGAACAAAACAGATTTCTGTGACATATATAGGATATGTGGCAAAGACCGTGCAGCTCAAGAGCGGCATGATGACCATACAGCTCGACTCCAACGACAAGCAGATTGGCGAGGTCGTGGTTGTGGGCTATGGTACAACACGCAAGAGCGACCTCACCGGCTCTGTGTCGACAGTCAAGGCTAAGGACTTCAACAAGGGAGCCATCTCCTCGCCCGAACAGCTTATCAATGGCAAGGTGTCGGGTGTGCAGATTATGTCGAACTCTGGCTCTGCCACATCTGGAAGCACTATTCGCGTGCGTGGCGGTGCTTCATTGAACGCCTCAAACGACCCATTGATTGTTGTAGACGGTGTGCCTTTGGAGCTTGGCGGCATCTCTGGAGCCGACAACTTCCTGAGCATGATAAATCCGCAGGACATCGAGTCGATGACCGTATTGAAGGATGCCGCCTCAACAGCCATCTATGGTTCGCGTGCCTCAAACGGCGTTATTATCATCACCACCAAGAAAGGCTCCGACGCTAAGCTCAACGTGCAGTTCTCATCAACCAACACCATGCAGACCCGCGCTCAGATGGTGGACATATTGAGTGCCGACGAGTTCCGCTCGGTAATCAACGCCAACGGCACCGACGCACAGAAGGCTCTGCTTGGCAATGCCTCCACCGACTGGTACGACGAGGTCTACCGCACATCATTCTCAACAGACAACAATCTTTCGCTCTCAGGAAATATTGTGAAAGGTCTGCCTTTCCGTGCATCCGTGGGCTATGCCAACCAGAACGGTATCATTCGCGGCGACAAGTCGGAGCGTTTCACCGGTAGTCTTGTGCTCAACCCGAGCTTCTTCAACGACCACCTCAAGCTCACACTCAACGCCAAAGGCTCGCTCACCAAGAACTCATTCTATAACGGCAACGCCATATGGGCAGCCGCAACATTCAACCCCACATTGCCCGTCTATTCAGGTTCGTCGGCCCTTGGCGGCTACACAGAGTCGCTCGACGCAAGCGGCAATCCTATCAACACATCGGCAGGACAGCGCAACCCGCGCGGACTCGTTGACATGTACGACGCTGGCAGCGACGTGAAGCGATTCATCGGCAACTTCGACGTTGACTACAAGCTCCACTTCTTCCCCGATGTGAAGCTCCATGCAACAGTAGGTACTGACGTGGCTGAAGGCAAGGGTCACACCCGCATCCCCGACTATGCAGCCTCCAACTACTTCGATGGCGGCTACGATTATAACTATGGTCCGCAGAAGAAGATGAACAATCTGCTCACCGTTTACGCCAACTACGGCCACTACTTCGAGGACGCGAAGAGCAATGTCGACGCAACCATCGGCTACGACTACCAGTACTGGAAGTCGACTTCGCCCGAAACCATTGAATATAATGTGGCTGGCTCGCAGCTCAAGACCCACAAGGCAGAGGACTATCGCCACACGTTGCTCTCTTACTACGGTCGTGTGAACTATTCGTTCGACGGACGTTATCTCCTCACAGCCACTATGCGTCGCGACGGCAGCTCGCGCTTCGGCAGCGACTATCGCTGGGGCACATTCCCTTCGGTAGGCTTGGGTTGGACTATAAGCAACGAGTCGTTCCTCAAGGACAACAAGGTGCTCAGCAACCTCAAGCTCCGTGCCTCTTATGGTGTGACGGGTCAGCAGGAGGTTGGCGGCAACTACAATTATCTGCCAGTCTACACCTACAGCGCAACTGGTGCCGAGGCTTATGTCAACGGCACATGGATTAAGACTTATCGTCCGGAGGCTTATGTGTCGAACCTGAAATGGGAGACAACCGACTCATGGAACGTAGGTTTCGACTTCGGATTCCTGAAGAACCGCATCTCAGGCTCGTTCGACTTCTACACTCGCAAGACCAAGGACCTTATCGCAACTGTTCCGGCTGCCGCTGGCACACAGTTTGGCAAGACAATCACAACCAATGTGGGTAATGTTGACAGCCACGGTATTGAGGTGACGCTCAGCGCAACACCGGTGCAGACAAAGGAATGGGAATGGAACCTCTCATACAACTTCACATGGCAGAAGATGACGGTGAAGAACCTCTCGCTCGTGAAGAGCGACAGCGAGACCAACATGATTGTTGGCCCTACGGTGAAGGACCAGAACCAAATTCAGGTGCTCACCGAGGGTTACACTCCTAACATGTTCTACGTCTACCACCAGCTCTACGACCGCAACGGAAAGCCTATTGAAGGAGCCTATGCCGACATCAACAAGGATGGCGTAATCAACGAGTCGGACCGCTACCGCTACCACTCGCCGATGCCCGACTATATCATGGGTCTCTCAACCTCGCTCCGCTACAAGCAGCTCACACTCGGCATGAGTTTCCGCGCAAACATCGGCAACTATGTCTACAACGCTACGGCTATGAACACGGGTGCTTGGGAATTGGAGACTTGGGCTGACGGACTGCAACTCAACAATCTCAATCGCAGTTATATGAAGACTGGATTCCAAACACGCCAGTATCTGTCGGACTATTATGTGGAGAATGCCTCGTTCCTGAAGCTCGACAACATCAACCTGAGCTACAACTTCGGAAAGGTGTCGAAGTGGTGCTCGCTGTCGCTCTCGGCAATGGTGCAGAATGTGTTCTGCATAACCAACTATTCGGGTGCCGATCCGGAAGTGCCAAACGGTGTTGACAGCAGCTTCTATCCACGTCCAAGAACCTACTCGCTGAGCTTGGGACTGACGTTTTAAGTGAAAAGTGAAAAGGGAAAAGTGAAAAGGGAAAAGTGAAAAATCCTAATGCTTTAAACATATACTAAAAAGAAACATAATGAAACTAAAGAATATATTATATGGTGTGATGATGGGAACATCGCTGCTGACACTTAACACAGCTTGCACCGACGACCTCAACCAATATCCTCACAACGAAACCACATCTGAGCAGGTGTACACCAACGTGCAGAACTATGAGGCTGTGCTTGGAAAGATTTATGCCTCGATGACAGCCACAGGCCAGGAAAGCTCTGGCGTGGACTATTCATCCAATCATGGCGAGAACTACATGCGCACCTTCCTTAACCTTCAGGAAGGACCAACTGATGAGATGGCCTACTCGTGGCTTACGGGCGACGACATGACCAACATCTCGTTTATGAAGTGGGATGCCAACGACACTTGGGTGTCGGATATGTACTACCGTATTTATTACAACATCACACTCTGCAACGAGTTCCTGCGCAACTGTTCTGACTCTAAGATTTCGTCTTTCTCGGAAGCCGACCAGCAGAAGCTTCGCCGCTATCAGGCAGAGGCCCGTTTCATGCGCGCCTTGTTCTATTTCCATGCTCTCGACCTCTATCGCAACATCCCGTTCGTGACAGAGAACGACCCTATCGGCTCTTACGTTCCGCCACGCTACACTCCGCAGGAGACATTCAACTACATAGAGTCGGAGCTGAAGGATTGTGTGGCTAATCTTGCCTCGAAGGCCGATTGCCCTTACGGCGAGGCTTCGAAGGGAGCTGCCTACACCTTGCTGGCAAAGCTTTATCTCAATGCCGAGGTTTACACCGGCGCAGCGAAGTATACTGAGTGCATCGAGGCTTGCAACAACGCCATTGCCCAGGGCTACTCGCTCAACAGCGACTATGCCCAGCTCTTCAATGCCGACAACGACAAGCGCACCAACGAGATTATCTTCGCCCTGCCGCAGGACCCCGACCATCTGCTCACATATGGTTCTACCACCTATCTTATATGTGGCTCGGCAAGCAGCACATCTACAGCGCAGAACTCTGCCGACCTTGGCGTGGCTTCGCCTTGGGGCAACTTCCGCTCACGTGGCAACCTTACTGCTAAGTTTGCCGATGGCGACAAGGACCACCGCTACATGTTCTTCACCGACGGACAGCAGCAGTATATCAGCGACTTCACCAACCAGCAGGATGGCTATCTCTTCATGAAGTGGACCAACCTCAAGGACAATGGCGAGACGGCATCCAACACCGCTTCTTATGGTGCAGCCACCGATTTTCCTCTCTTCCGCTTGGCTGATGTCTATCTGATGTATGCCGAGGCTGTGGTGCGTGGAGGCAATGGCGGTTCGCGCGAGCAGGCACTCAGCTATGTCAACGCTCTTCGCGAGCGTGCCTATGGCGACGAGAGTGGCAATATCAAGGAGAGTCAGCTCAACAAGGAGTTCATCATCGACGAGCGTGCCCGTGAACTCTATATGGAGGGTTATCGACGCACCGACCTCATTCGCTTCGGCGAGTTCACCACATCTTCTTATGTGTGGGAATGGAAGGGCGGCACAAAGGATGGAATGGCTGTAGACAATAAGTACAACTTTTATCCTATTCCGTCGACCGACCTTACGGCAAATCCTAATTTGAAGAATGAGGAGTATTAAATAAAAAAAAACCATCCACTCCTCAGTAGGGAAGGGAGTGATGTGTACTGCTCCTACTCACCTCCCTACGGAGGAGGGGTAGGGTGGGGCTTTAAACCTTTTTTGTAAAAAAATAATTATGAACAAGATATTCAATCAGATATTTTTGTACCTTTGTGTTGCTTTGTTTTTTGCAAGCTGCAATAATGATGGCGACACAATATATGTTGACGGAATGGCTCCGTCGGAACTAATAAGCACCACGTCAGAGGTGAAGCTCGACATCAGTCAGCGTGCCAAGGTGGTGATGCAGCTCGCGTGGAAGAATCCGACGCTGCTTTCAAGCGACGAGAACAATCCCGTGCCCAGTAATTTACTAAAAACCTATGTTGAGGCTTCTGCCTCGGAGGACTTCTCTGGAGCAACATCCACAGCCGTTACATCTCTTTCTAAAGCCTATACCGGCACAGAGCTTAACACGCTTGCCAAAACTCTTGGCTTGCAGGTGAACGTGGCAGGACATCTCTACTTCCGCATCAAGTCGATGGAGGGCGACAATATGGAGCCACATTATAGTAATGTGTGCCGTGTGTCGGTTACTCCTTACTTCGTGGACATGACTAAGCTTGCCGTGCTTGCTTCCAACAAGACCGATACTATTGCCTATCTGCACTCTCCCGAGGCAGACGGAGTGTATACTGGCTACATGAACGCAACGGCTTGGCTCAACTGTTGGTTCTATGAATATTCTGGCGACACTTGGGGCAACTATGCCGTAGACGGTCATGCTTTCGAGATTTCAAACGCAAGCGACGCTTGGAACTGCTGGTTTGCTGATGGCAGTGGTGCTTGGTTTGTGAAGGTTGACACCAAGGAGATGGAATGGACAGCAACTCTGCTCTCGCAGATTCACGCCAATGGCAACGACATGACTTATTATTCTAAGCGTCAGCAGTGGGGCTACTACATCACTACCACAGCCGACAACGAGAAGGTGACGATAGATGCCGATGCCAAGGAGTACAACAAGACTACACGCACCGACTATGCCGAGGAGAAGACTCTGCATTTTGCCGCAGCTGACGGAAAACTCTCGCAGGCTTCTGCCTCTACTGGCATCAACATCGCCAAGGCTGGCACATATACTGTAATTGTGGCTGCAGATGGCAGCGGATACCTTACTTACTCGGTGGTTGAGGGCAAGGTTGACTTCACAGCTACCGATGAGCCTGAGACAAAATATCCTTCAGAACTCTTCATGGTGAACAAGGACGATGTATCTATCGACCTTGCAAATCTTGCAAAGACGGGCGACACAACCTACAGCGGAACATATACTCTTACAGCCGACTGGGAGAACTTCAAGATTGTTGACCGCGAGAACTCAGTGGTATATGGCTCTGATCCGAGCGATCTCTTCACTCTGTCTTCAGATGCCGGAGCATGGAACATTTGGTTCGACGAAGGTGTTAAGGCGGGCGAGACCGTTACAGTAACAGTCGACCTGAAGACATTGAAATGGAGCTACAGCGTGGTGAAATAGTAACTCGTTGGCTTATGAATACGTTATCGTTTTTCATCAAGTAAAGGACGGTGAACAAGCTCTGAATAATAATAAAAAAAAGAAAAACAAAACGACAAAAAACGCTCAATACTTCATTCCCTCTCTGTAAGGGGAGGGTTGGAGTGGGGCTTATACCTTATGAATTATGAAGAAATCATTCCTTAAACCGCTTCTCTTCGCTGCTCTCGCGTTTTTCACGTTCTCTTCGTGCAGCGACGACAACGATACTGTTCCGCAGACAGAACCAACCTACGACATGACTGGTTTTGCCAAGGGTGCCGACGTGAGCTGGCTCACTCAGATGGAGGCTTCTGGCAAGAAGTTCTATAATGCCAAGGGCTCTGAGCAAGACTGCATGACGCTCTTGCGCGACCTCGGTGTCAACTCTATCCGTCTTCGTGTTTGGGTGGACCCTGCAGATGGATGGTGCAACAAGAAGGATGTGCTTGCTAAGGCATGGCGTGCGAAGAATCTTGGCGAGCGTATCATGGTTGACTTCCACTATTCCGACTCTTGGGCTGACCCAGGTCAGCAGACTATTCCTGCCGCTTGGAACGACTATAAGGACGACCTTGAGAAGATGAAGACAGCCGTGGCTGACCATACAAAGGATGTGCTCAAGTATCTTAAGGACAATGGTATCGACGTGGAGTGGATTCAGATAGGCAACGAGACACGTGTGGGTATGCTTTGGCCGCTCGGTCTTGTAAGCAACGATAAGTTTGACAATTATGCTGCCCTCAACAATGCCGGCTATGATGCAGCCAAGTCGGTTTACCCCGAAGCTCAGTGCATCATTCATATCGACAAGGGCAATGAGCTTGGCGCTTACACCTGGATGTTCGACGGATTGAAGGCTGCAGGTGCCAAGTGGGATGTGATAGGAATGTCGCTCTATCCAGAGGATAACGACTGGCAGAAGGTGACCGACGATTGCCTTGCCAATATCTCTACTCTCGCCTCACGCTATAATACTAAGGTGATGATTTGCGAGATAGGTATGTCTTGGGACTCAGATAATGCTAATGCAATGATGCAGAAAATGGTGGACGGATGCAAGGCTAAGACAGAGTGTCTTGGCATATTCTACTGGGAACCGGAATGCTACGGAGGATGGAACGGCTACAACAAGGGAGCGTTCGACTCTAACGGCAAACCTACTTCAGCATTGAACGCGTTCGGCAGCAATGAAAAGAAATAGAAGGAAATATTAGTTGATTCTGGTGGCTGCGACAGTGATGCCGTGGCCGCCTACACATTATTTAAATAAATAAAGCAATGAAGTTTATTCTCTCATTTTTACTCCTATTGTCATTCTCGACAACCAAAGCCCAGACTCGTCTGCTTGGCGGCGACATATCCCTTCTTCCAACTTATGAAAAGGCAGGGACAAAATTCGTTGACGCTAACGGCAAAGCACGTCCGTTGCTTAAGATAGCAAAAGACAATAAATGGAACGCGGCTCGTGTGCGCCTCTTTGTGAACCCCGCAGACGCTCCGTCAGAAAATAAGGATGAGGGTGTTTGCCAAGACCTCAACTATATCACTCCGCTCTGCAAGCAGATTAAGAAAGCAGGCATGAATCTTATGCTCGACTTTCACTATTCCGACACTTGGGCCGACCCTGGCAAGCAGTTCACTCCAAAAGCGTGGATGAAATGCTCACCAGTACAACTCTGTGATTCTGTTTATGAGCATACAGCATGTGCCCTGAGACATCTGAAGAAGAATGGTTGTGCTCCCGACTTGATACAAGTGGGCAATGAGATTACTTTCGGAATGCTTTGGCCAACAGCAAAGACCGACCCGTTTGACGAAAAGAACTGGGATGTGCTGACCGATTTGCTGAAGAGTGGTGTGCGTGCGTGTCGTGAGGTGTGCCCCAATGCACGCATCATCATACACACAGAACATGCGGGCGATTGGGACGCGACAAAGAACTACTATATGCGCTTGCGCAACCATAATGTGGATTATGATATAATAGGACTGTCCTACTATCCTATGTGGCACAAGGACATACCCAACCTCTCACGAACACTCGACTCTCTCGCTGTTGATTTTCCTAAGAAGGATATTATGATTGTAGAGACTGCGTTCTATTACTCTCACGACAACGACAGATGGGCAAAGTCAAAGGATGAACACTCTGATCTGTATCCTATAACGGAAGATGGTCAGGCGCAATTCACTAAGGAACTTGTGGATATGCTCAAGAAGCATCCTAAAGTGACTGGATTATACTGGTGGTTTCCTGAAGAAAACGAAAGTGGAAAGAAAGTCATTGGCAGTTGGATAAATCGTGGTCTATTCAACAACCACACCGGAAAGGTGGTGAAGGCAATGAAAAACTTCGCCGACTATCGAAGCGATAACAATTATTAATGTGATAAACAACAATCTTAATATGAATAAATTAGCATTACTAACCCTTGCGCTTGCCACATCGGCTCTTTCTGCTACGGCTCAGCGCAGCACAATAAATCTGAAGACATGGCAGTTCTCGCGTGACAGCGTCAACTATAAGCCGGTGACCATTCCCCACGACTGGGCTATCAACGGACCCTTCGACAAGAAGTGGGACTTGCAGTTTGTGGCTATTGTGCAGAATGGTGAGACTGAGAAGACAGAGAAGTCGGGACGTTCGGGTGCTCTGCCTTGGATAGGACGTGGCTTTTATAAGACTACTGTTGACCTGAAGAAGTTGCCTAAGACTGCCATACTTGAGTTCGATGGTGCCATGGCCGATCCACATGTGTATATCAATGGTAAGCTTGCCGGACATTGGGCTTATGGCTACAATGCCTTCCGAGTGGATGCTGCGCCTTACCTGAAGAAAGGAAAGAACGAGATAAGCGTAAGCCTGAACAACCGCGAGGAGAGCTCGCGTTGGTATCCTGGCGGTGGCCTCTACCGTCCGGTGCAGCTTGTCACCAATGCCGATGCAGCAACAATTAATCCTTGGGGCTGCTATTTCCGCACGGAGTCGATAGGCGATGGCAAGGCTGAGGTGAGCATCTGTACTAATATAAATAATGTGGACAAGACGCTTTCGATAGAAAATCAGCTTGTTGATGCCGCTGGCAAGGTAGTGGCACAGTTTAAGTATGGCGACTTCGACGCTCAAGGAAATGTAGTGAAGAAGCTTACTGTTGACAATGCGCAGCTCTGGTCGCCAGAGACACCTTATTTATATAAGCTCGTCACACGTCTCTATCGCAACAACCGCCTTATAGACCAGACACAGCAGAAAGTTGGTATACGTACAGTACGTGTGGCACAGTATGATGGCTTTCAGTTGAATGGAGTCTCACGCAAGATAAAGGGTGTTTGTCTGCATCATGATCTTGGTCCGCTTGGCGCAGCTGTCAACAAGGCAGCACTCATACGTCAGATTCGCACGATGAAGGATATGGGTTGCGACGCCATTCGCACGGCTCACAATATGCCTTCAACTTGGCAGATGGAGGTGTGCGACTCAATGGGTATGATGGTGATGGCTGAGAGCTTCGATATGTGGATTTATCCTAAATGCAAGAATGGCTATGCGCTTAACTTCAAGGAATGGGCGGATAAGGATATGGAGAATCTTGTGCTCAACCACCGCAACCATCCGTCAATAGTGATGTGGAGCATTGGCAACGAGATTCCAGAGCAGTGGAGCAAGGAGGGCAGAGACATTTCGGAGCACTTGCAGGACATCTGTCATAAACTCGACCCTACACGTCCCGTGACGCAGGGTATGGATCAGGCTGAAGGTGCGTTGAAGTCTGGCTTTGCTCAGGTTATGGATGTTCCGGGCTTCAACTATCGCGTGCATAAGTACGACAACAATATCAAGCAGTTGCCTAAGGGATTCCTTCTTGGTTCGGAGACAGCCTCTACTGTAAGTTCGCGTGGCGTGTATAAGTTCCCTGTTGAGGCTTCCTACTCAAAGACTTATGCCGACGGACAATGCTCAAGCTATGATGTGGAATACTGTCCGTGGAGCAATCTGCCCGATGACGATTGGCGTATGCAGGACGACCGCGACTATACCATAGGAGAGTTTGTATGGACAGGCTACGACTATCTTGGTGAGCCTTCGCCTTATGATGAGTATTGGCCTTCGCGCTCAAGCTATTTCGGCATCTGCGACCTTGCAGGATTGCCAAAGGACCGCTACTACTTGTATCGCTCACATTGGCGCAAGGACGACGCAACGCTTCATGTCTTGCCCCATTGGACATTCCCGGGCAGGGAGGGAGAGACAACTCCTGTTTACTGCTACACCTCATGGCCATCGGCAGAGCTGTTTGTCAATGGCAAGAGCCAAGGTAGGATAGTGAAAAATCCCGCCACTCGTCTCGACCGCTACCGCCTGCGTTGGAATAATGTGAAGTATGAGCCAGGCGAGATAAAGGTAGTGGCTTATGACTACGACGGCACTCCTAAGGGCGAAAAGATAATACGCACAGCTGGTGCTCCAGCGCGTATTGTGCTGAAAGCCGACCGCAACAGCATATCGTCGAAGGGTGAGGACCTCTCGTTTGTCACAGTATCAGTTGTTGACAAGGATGGCAATCCGTGTCCTACGGCAACCAACAAGATGAAGTTCAATGTATCGGGAGCTGCCAAATTCCGTGCTGCCTGCAATGGTGACGCAACATCGCTTGTGGCCTTCAACTCTACAGAAATGCCACTCTTCAGCGGAGAACTTGTTGTTGTGGTGGAAGGATTGAAACGCGGAGCTGCAACACTTAGTGTTTCGGCTGACGGACTCACAACAGCGACGCTGCCAATAACTGTAGAATAATAATATAGAGGGTGTGTCAAAACTCAAACAAAAGCGGGCTGAAAGCCCAATGTTTGACTTTTGACACACCCCCCTAAACTTCTGTCTCCTTCCATTTTATTTCTCTTTTTTCATGCTCTGCTGACGTCTGTATTCCGTAGGCGACACACCAAGATGGCTCTTTGTGAATTTTCCAAAGAATGAAAGGTTGGGGAAGTTCAGTCGGTCGGCAATCTCCTTAATCGAGAGATTAGAGTGCTTGAGATAACGCTCAATCGCCTTCACCGTATATTCGTGTATCAGTTCAAGAGCCGTCTTGCCGCTCACACTCTTGGATATGAACGACAGATATTTAGGCGTTATGCACAGTTCCTCGGCGTATTTCTTCACGGGGTAAGTCTTGCCATCGTTCTGGTTGAGCATTTCCATGAATTTACTGAACAGCAGATTGGCTTGCTTCATGCTTCCGCCATCGTTGCTGTATTCCACGTGTGGCGCAATGATAGCGCACAACTCGAAAGCTGCACATTGGAAGATGCCGTGCATTATCTCCTTGTGGAAATAACCGTGGGGATGTTTTATCTTGTGGGCGATGATAGCATAATACTTGCTAACGAGAGCCTGGCGCTCAAGGTCGAGATGCACTACCGGATTCTTGGCAACATAAGCCAAGAGGTCAAGTGCGTCGCGGGTCATCTGCATGGTATTCTGCATGGACTTATAGGAGAAACCAATGATTTTGCACTCGAAATCGGGTGACATCATCGAATTGCTGAGATATGAACTTGGCAGGCATATCACCACGTCTCCTGCCTTGGCAAGATGCACTTTCCCGTTCATCTCACCTTGCAGACGTCCCTTTATACAGTATATCATAAGAACCATATCCACCTTCACCGTACCCTCCATTGACGATGCGTTGATGTTGTCGAGCACCATGATATCTCCATCGGAATAATCTGTTAGTCCCTTGCCTATGAAAAAGTCGTAGTCCAACTTCTTCTCGTTATTGTCGTTCATCATGTTCAGTTTTCTTTTATACGTTTATTGTGCAAAGATAGTCATTATTGCCGAATGTAGTATGTACTATTTGTCTGTTTTTCTGTCCAAAAGGTTAAAATTAAAACTTTCTAATACTTTAAGCCAGCTGTATGCACGTTTTTGGACATGTAAAATAGAATAATTCCTCAAATCGTTATATTATTGCAATAATAATGTCGTAATTGATATAAATATACAGTAGACATGTATAAAATTGAAATAAATGATGCTTAATAATAAGAAAATATGTAACTTTGCACTCTGATTTACATACATAACGTATAACGCTTTTAAACAGATTAGAACATGAATGTAGCTATTGTTGGTGCGAGCGGAGCCGTAGGTCAAGAGTTCCTCCGTATTCTCGCAGAAAGAAATTTCCCGATTGATAACCTTGTGTTGTTCGGTTCTCACCGTTCAGCAGGCACTAAATATACTTTCAAAGGTAAGGAGTATGAAGTGAAGCTCCTCCAGCATAACGATGATTTCAAGGATATCGACGTGGCTTTCACATCAGCAGGTGGTGGCACTTCAAAGGAGTTTGCCGAGACTATCACCAAGTACGGTGCTGTGATGATCGACAATTCCTCAGCTTTCCGCATGTGCGACGATGTACCTTTGGTTGTGCCTGAGTGCAACGCGGCTGATGCTCTCAACCGTCCACGTGGCATTATCGCCAATCCTAACTGCACCACTATCATGATGGTTGTAGTGTTGAAGCCGCTTGAGGCACTGAGTCATATCAAGCGCATCCACATCGCAAGCTATCAGAGTGCGAGTGGTGCCGGTGCGGCTGCTATGGCTGAGTTGCAGCAGGAATACAAGGAGCTTGTTAACAACGAGCCTGTGACTGTTAGCAAGTTCCCTCATCAGCTCGCCTACAACGTTATTCCTCAGATTGACGTGTTCACCGACAACGGATACACCAAGGAGGAGATGAAGATGTTCAACGAGACTCGCAAGATTATGCACAGCGACGTGCGCTGCTCTGCAATGTGCGTGCGTGTAAGCTCGCTGCGCTCTCACTCTGAGTCGGTGTGGATTGAGACAGAAAAGCCTATCTCGGTAGAGGAGGCACAGAAGGCTATTGCTGCCGCTCCTGGCTGTACACTCAAGGACGATCCCTCAAACCTCGTTTATCCTATGCCGCTTGAAACTGCTGGCAAGGATGATGTGTTCGTAGGACGTGTGCGCAAGGACCTTGCAGACGATTGTGGTTTGACATTCTGGCTTTCTGGCGACCAGATTCGCAAGGGTGCAGCCCTCAATGCAGTGCAGATTGCAGAGTATCTGTATAGCGTGGGTGACTTAAAGTAATTTATAATTTACAATAAAAAAGGATGAGTATATGTCTACACACTATCGTTGAGTGTTTTGGCATATACTCATCCTTTTTTTCTTTTGTCTGTTAAGCTTGCAAGCGCAAGTTAATTATCTTCCTAAATACTTATCTTCAAGATATTTGCTGAGCGACTCTTTGTAAATGTCGCCAACGGGCAGATAGGTGTCTTTGTCCATTACGACGCGGTTTTTGGTTACCTCTTGCACCTGTCGCATGTTTACTATATATGAGCGGTGGATGCGTAGGAAATGTGAAGGCAGATGTTCCTCCATCTTTTTCATGCTGAGCAACACAATAAGTGGTCGTTGGTCCATGATATGCACCTTGAGATATTCCGACATACCCTCAATATAGCGTATGGTTGAAATGTCAACACGCACAACACGATGGTCGGTCTTAAGGAAAAGATCGTCGTTGTTGGCTGATGGCAAAGGAGTGCCCGTCTGTTGCATGGCATTTTGATGGGGTGCTGGAGCCATACCTACATTGTTTTCAAGTTCATACCGTTTCTTCACTTTCATTGCTGCACGTCGGAAATCATCAAGGCTGAACGGTTTGAGCAGATAGTCTACGGCGTCAACCTTGTAGCCATCCACGGCATATTCAGAGTAGGCTGTGGTGAACACCACAATAGGCGGAGCTGCCAGTGAACGCACGAAGTCCATACCGTTGATGTCGGGCATGTTAATATCTACGAAGATGGCGTCCACCTGCTCGTTGTCCATTATCTCGCGTGCTTCTATTGCACTAAGACATTCACCCACAATTTCAAAGTATGGTATCTTTGTGGCGTAGGCGGCGAGCTGCTGCAAGGCGAGTGGCTCGTCATCTATAACAAGAATTCTAATCATATATATATTCGGTCTATTGGTTGTTTGGTGCCAGCGGAATGTCAAGCTCTACTTCGTAGATATCTTTTCCTTCCTTTATATCTAATTTGTAATTCTCAGGGAATCGCAGGTCGAGACGCTTGCGTACATTTACGAGTCCCATGCCTCCGTCCTTCTTTTCTTCCTCCGGTTGTGGCGGTCGGCTGTTGCGGCAGTTGAAAAGCAGTCGGTCGTTGCTTATGTTTATTGTAACTTCGACAAACGAATCAATGCGGTAGCTTATGCCGTGCTTGAAGGCGTTCTCTACGAAGATAATGAGCATGAGTGGTGGCATCATAAGTTCTGGTAATGTGTCGGGAATGTTTACATTTATGCGCACGCGGTCGGTGTAGCGTAGTCGCATAAGTTGCATGTAGTTTTGCAGAAACTGCACTTCGCGTGGCAAGGCAACGAGTTTGTTGTTTCCTTCGTAGAGAATATAGCGCATCATCTTCGACAATTCCACGATGGTCGACTTAGCCCTTTCGGGATTGATGTCGACAAGGGCGTGAATGTTGTTGAGGGTGTTCATGAAGAAGTGTGGGTTCACCTGATACCTGAGATACTTGAGTTGTCGCTCCAAGTTGTATCGCTCTATTTCCACGAGAACCTTGGCATCCTCTTGCGATTTGAAGTAGAGTTTTACGCCAAGGTTCATGCCCATGAGCAGCAGTCCGCCAAGTATTGCCACCATCTCTCCAGGACCCATCATTGGCAAAGGGCTGACTGGACGCATTTCTGGATCATGTTTGGTCTGGCGCACAATATCGGTGCGCTTGTCTTCGTATACAATTATCTCTTCGCCAGGATACCATCTGTCTCGCTTGTCTTGGTCGTGGGATGGGCGTATGAGCCATAGGCACAACATAGCAACCATGAGCAGGCCCATGCTGAGCGTAGTGTAAAGACAGGTGCGCCGTTTCAATATGAGTAGTGGGGCAAGCAGGAAGTTGTGTATGGCGAACATGACAATCCACACAGTATTGAATTTCCATGCGTTGAGTATTTCTGCCCACGAGAAGTCGATGTCTGGGTTGCCAGACATTCGCATATACAGTCCCATCACGGGTGCCAGATAGATGACTATCCACATTATTGTATATATAACGTGTTCCTTGCGGTAGTTCATTTTGTTTGAGTTTAACTGGGCAAATGTATACATATATTATAAATTGTGGAAATTAATTCAACGAATGGGTAAATATGTTAAGTAGCCTTTATTTATAATCGAAGAAATGACTATAAATAAAGGCGATGCTAATTTTAGTATTCCGTCTTTTCTGCATTATGTTCCCACATACGGAATGCTTCTATTGCTTCCGTTCCGAGCAAACGTTCCATTGTCTTATGGCGTTTGGTTGGCGGCAATGATATCTCCTGATAAATGAAATCGTCGTCGAAGCCTATGGCGGCAGCATCCTTCCGGTCGTTGGCATAGTAGATATGGTCGAGGTGTGCCCAGTATATAGCACCCAGGCACATGGGGCAAGGCTCGCATGATGTGTAGATGTCGCATCCGCTGAGGTCGAAAGTGCCAAGTCGGCGTGTTGCCTGACGTATGCAGTTCACTTCGGCATGTGCTGTTGGGTCGTTGTCTATAGTTACACTATTGGATGCTTCGGCTATGATATCATTGTCACGTACTATGACGGCACCAAACGGACCGCCACCAGTGCGCACGCTTTGCTCTGATAGGGCAATGGCGCGGCGCATGAATTCTGATTTCTTTTCTTCCATAAGTTTCGTTTTTTATATTATTGTAGTTGTATGAAATTAACCGATCAGTTTGGTGTAAGTTGTTATTGCATCCTCTATCTCACTTATTCGTATGAACTCATCAGCAGAATGAGAACGCGAAGACTCACCAGGACCAAGCTTCAACGACTCCCACGGCATGAGAGCTTGGTCGCTCAGTGTGGGTGAGCCGAAAGGTTGCTTGCCCATGCTTATGAGCCGTTGCACAAGAGGATGACTCATAGCTATGCTTGAGGAGTGGAGACGGAAGGAACGGGCTTTGCATTCGCTGCGTATGTTGGAGCAGATAAACTTGTATACCTCCTCGTTGGTATAAAGCTCGTTGGTGCGTACATCCACAATGGCTCGACACTCGTCGGGCACCACATTATGCTGAGTGCCGGCATTTATCACGGTGGCATTCATCACCGTTGGTCCGAGAAAATCGCTAATGCGCTTAAATCTATAGTCGCGTATCCATACAAGGTCGTCGAGCATTGCATACAGAGCGTTGATGCCCTCGCCACGGGCTGCATGTCCGCTCTTGCCATGGGATGTTATGTCAAGCACCATAAGTCCCTTTTCTGCCACGGCAGGCTGCATGCCCGTTGGCTCGCCTACGATAGCCACATCAATATGTGGCAACAGAGGTATGGCTCGGCTTATGCCGTCCTTGCCCGACACTTCTTCCTCTGCCGATGCGAGATACATTATATTATAGTAAAGGTTGTCCCGAGTGGAGAGGATGCGGAAAGCCTGTAGTAAGGCTACAAGTCCTCCGCCACAGTCGTTGGAACCGAGTCCATAGAGTGTGTCATCTTCGATAGTGGGCGAGTAAGGGTCGCGTGTCCATGAAGCCACAGGGCGCACTGTGTCGATATGTGCGTTAAGCAGCAATGTGGGTTTTGATGCGTCGTAGTAAAGTGGTTCAACCCATACGTTGTTGGCTTCGCGGTGTGGAGCAAAGCCAAGCCGTTTTAGTTCGGCCTCCATAATGTCGGCTGCAGCTTTCTCGTCGCGGCTTGTCGATGGTGTGGCTATGAGTCGTTGTAGCAGGTCTACGGCATCAGTGGTGTATTGCTTGATGTTGTCCATGTATTATAATATTATGTTGTCGAGTTGGTGTATAGTGGCTCTCACTCTTTCGGCTGACGTGTACATGAGTGTAGATTCGTCGGCTCCGCTGTCGCCCATGTAAACATCGCTGTTGATGTATTCCATACGACTCTTCACTGGTGTGCGTGCCGAGAAGTGGAACTCGCTCACTCCGCTTTGTTCTTGAATCTTGCGTATGTTGTTCTCGTTTACTCCACATCCTGCGAGAATGGTTATCTTGCCGTTGGCTTGCTCCTGAAGTTCTTTGAGCAAAGGAATGCCTTGTTCGGCTGTTGGTTGTTGTCCTGATGTGAGCACGCGGTCGATACCAAGTTCTATCAGTTGGTCGAGGGCTTTATAGGGATTGTTGCAGCGGTCGAAGGCACGGTGAAAAGTTATGGACATGCCTTTGGCTGCATCCACAAGTCGGTGGCATTGCTCCATGTCGATAGCACCATCTGTCTTGAGGCAGCCTATCACCACGCCATCCACGCCAAGCTCACGACACATATTTATATCTTCTTCCATGCGCTCCACCTCAAGAGGTGTGTAAAGGAAGTCGCCACCACGTGGACGTATGATTACGTGCATACGGGTGGTGGTGAGCAGGCGTCGTGCCACCTTTATCTCGCCATACGATGGTGTTGTGCCTCCTTCGGGTATTCCTGCGCACAGTTCAACACGGTTGGCCCCGCCTTCCTGTGCGGCAAGGCAACTCTCAACGCCGTTGGCACATATCTCAAATTGAAATTCCTTTTTCATGTAGTGTTGTTGCTTATTGTTTCTTTATCGACTACGAATATACGGTAAAAAAACGATTACAGCAAATTTTCATGGCATTAACTATGTGAACACTATGCTAATATACCGATAGGTTATTAATGAATGTTAATCTTGTTCATAAAATCAATCTTTTATCGTTACTATAGTATAAACAATAAAAGATAAAGGTTTGAACGAAAAGGAATTTGAACATATCTCCCCACAGTTGCGTCGACGTGCTATAGCTGCCGCACGTAGCTGTGGACTCGATAGCGACGAAGCGGAGGATGTGGCACAAGACGTGCTGCTGAAGCTGTGGTCGCTGCGTGAAGATATTGCTTCAAATGTAGCGGCTGGCCCTCAGCGTACTACGTCCGAACGCATGGCTGCTTTTGCCTACGTGGCTGCCCGCAACCTTTCTCTCGATTGTATGCGCAAGCGTCATACAGTGCCAATAACCGATCGTCCCGTGATTGACGAACGCAATGCTCAACCAGACGTTGTGCTTGAGAATGCCGAAAACGAGCGTTGGTTTGAAAGTAAGTGCCGCTTATTGCCATCCACGGAATACCGTGTGCTTAACTTGCGTCAGGTGGAACGGCGTAGCGACGAAGAAATTGCTGCTATTCTTGGTATTGGCGTCGCCTCTGTGCCGACACTTTTGTCGAGAGCGCGAAGGAAACTGCTTGAGGCGGTGAGGAAGCGTGGATTAGGCTGACAGGAATAGTGAGCAAGCCAAGTTGGCAAAAAGAAAACAAAATAAAACTTGGTTAAATAATAAACTGAGTTAAGTTCCAAAACAATTAATGACTAATAATTAATAATTTAAGATATGACCCGACAAGAAGCATCAATACTTATCACTCGTTTTCTCGACGGCACAACAACCGTAGAGGAAGAGGCGGTTCTTGCCCGCTATTTGCGCGATGCTCGCGACTTACCCGATGAATGGCGGGCATATCGCGAAATGTTCGCCTACTTTGATAGTGGAATGCCATTAGGCGAATTGCCTGAATTTGACGGGAGCGCAACAAATGCTGACGCGCAAAATAAGACAAGTGACTCTGAAGTTTGCAATCAACAAGCTTCGCATCGCCATAAACTCTACAGGATGGCTGGATGGGCAGTGGCTGCTGCCGCTGCTGTGGCTCTGATGGTAGTGATGCACAGGCCTTTTAGTATGGAACCTTCAGTTCCTGCTAATAATATAATGTATAGTCAAGTGGCAGAACCAAAGGATTCAGCCATACAGGAGCAGATGCCGGAGGCAGAGCTTGAACATCGACATGAGAACAAGTTCCGCAAACAGGACAATTCTCACAGGAAAGCAAAAACTCGCAAGGAGGATGCCGGACAGCGTATATTGCGCCATCGCTATGATGTAGCTCCGCCAAAACGCTACTTTGCTACGGCTACAGAACAGGTTGCTGATAGCCTTCTCATGGAGTCTGATCGACTTGTCGCAGAACAAAAAGTACTTGTGGAAGAACAAGAAAAATTGTATGAGGATGTACAGGAGCTGGAGAAAATCATACAGGAGACGATACGTCTTGTGGATGACGCCCGAAATGAACTTATAGCAAATGGCGATTTTGAGGATTATGACGACAGCATGTAGATAGCTGTGCTTTCTTCCTTATTGGCTAATGAATACATACACAATTATTAAAAACCAAATAAACGAAAATATGAAAAAGGTAAAGATGTTGCTTATTGTCATGGCAATGTTGCCTACATTTGCCATGGCTCAGACAGGTATAGACAAGGCTTTAGAACAATTAAAGCGTAGTGGTGTTGAAGAAATCTCGGTAAGCAAGGAGACTGACATTGATGATGATGGCAAGCGTTGTGTTTATGAGGTTTATGGATATGAAGTGCCTAAGATAAGCTCGCAGTTCAAGAAACTCCTTGCAGCGTTCGACGACGAGAAAAAAAATGCTTATTCAGTAAATAAGCGAATGAAGGGTGCGTCTGGCGAACCGCTGAGTATAGGATATGGCAAGAATGCAGAAAAGTCGAAGGAATTTGGAACAAGCACCGACCGTAACTACTTCATGCTTTTCTTTCAAGATCCGAAGGATGGGTTGCGCCGTATGTGCTATGTGCTTACATGGTATGATTCCAAAATGTCTTCGAGTTCCTATACTGTTTATCTGACTTATATCTATAGCAAGGACCCGAAGCGCATAGAGAAGAAAACGCAGTCTGACGATGACAGGCAAACATCGATAACAGTGCGGCCTGATGGCACAATCATTAAGATGAATCGTATAACAGGCAACACCGTGGTACTACATCCACAGAATGCTGACGGGAAAGATTCTAATAAGGAGGTTATAAAGACCGGCTACGACTTTATAGTTGCCTTCAACGATTTGCGCAGCCAGTATGTGAGGGCTGTGGATTTTGCCGGCAAAGACCAGACGTTCTTCTCTGAGCAGATAATGAAGATAGTGAATTCCATTCTCGAACTGTGTCATAATCACAATAAGGTGCTTAGTGTAATCGAGAAGAACACATGTTGCAGTATGCTTGATGATATGAAGCGCAATTCACGCGACAAAGGTGTGCAGGAGGCTTTGGGACTTGCTGAAAAATATGTGAGAGGCCTTTAATTCTTGATAGTATGCTGTTAAATAAGATTAAATAGTATGCATAAATAGTCGGCAAATACTCACGTGTGATAGAAAATGTGTAATTTTGCAGACCGATTAATCGGGGATACACTTAGAGTCCCCATGCATGAGAGTGTTAATAGCGCTCGCTAAAGAATAGGCCAAGCGGCGTGGTTAGAGAATCGCTCGTGCAAAATAAAAAGAAATGTTTTTTAGTAGTAATTTTTAAATTTAACAATGAACACTTTAAGTTACAAGACTATTTCCGCCAACAAGGAAACAGCTAAGAAGGAGTGGGTGGTTATCGATGCCACAGACCAGGTAGTAGGTCGTCTCTGCTCTAAAGTAGCAAAATTAATCCGCGGAAAGTACAAGCCAAACTTCACACCTCACGTAGACTGTGGAGACAATGTAATCATCATCAACGCTGCCAAGGCAGTTTTCACTGGTAAGAAGGAAACTGACAAGGTTTACACTCGTTATACTGGCTATCCAGGTGGACAGCGCTTCAATACTCCGGCAGAGCTCCGCAAGCGTCCTGATGGAATGGATAAGATCATCCGTCACGCTGTAAAGGGTATGCTCCCGAAGGGTCCTCTTGGTCGTCGCTTGCTCGACAACCTCTATATCTATGATGGCACAGAGCACAAGCACGAGGCTCAGCAGCCGAAGGCTATCGATATTAACCAGTATAAATAAAGCATAGAAGATGGAAATGATTAATGCAATTGGTCGCCGTAAGAGTGCCGTAGCTCGTGTTTATCTCACAGAGGGCACTGGTAAGATCACTATCAACAAAGTAGAACTCGAGAAGTACTTCCCATCAGCAATTCTGCAGTACGTTGTTAAGCAGCCGCTGCTTTTGCTCGATGTGGCAGAGAAATATGATATCAAGGTAAATCTTGACGGTGGCGGCTTCACAGGCCAGAGCCAGGCTCTCCGCCTCGCTATCGCACGCGCACTCGTTAAGATCGACGCTGAGGACAAGAAGACACTCAAGGCTCAGGGCTTCCTTACACGTGACGCCCGTGAGGTTGAGCGTAAGAAGCCGGGTCAGCCGAAGGCACGCCGTCGCTTCCAGTTCAGCAAGCGTTAATATTTGGACACTGGCTGATACACCTTATTATATATATGTGTGGCTTAGCCAAACTCCAAAGTTTAGCATCCAAACTCGTGAGACCGAATACGAATTGGAATATTTGAATCTTGAATTAGGAATTAAAGTCTTGAATTGAAGATTTCTGAATAGTGAGTTTATTCTCAATATTCAAAATCATCATTCAAAAATGAACAATTCAACATCGGCGCAGCCGACAATTCAAAATTCAACACTCAACATTCAAAATTCGTTACTCTCGGGCTGGTTCAATTCAACTCAAAGGAAAGTAAACAAATTAACAAACAAAGAAATGTCAAGAACTAATTTTGACCAGTTGTTAGAGGCAGGCTGTCACTTTGGCCACCTCCGTCGTAAGTGGAATCCCGCAATGGCTCCTTATATCTTCATGGAGCGTAACGGCATTCATATCATTGATTTGCACAAGACCGTAGCTAAGGTTGACGAGGCTGCTGAGGCTTTGAAGCAGATCGCAAAGTCAGGCAAGAAGATCCTGTTCGTCGCTACTAAAAAACAGGCTAAGGACATCGTTGCTGAGAAGGCAGCGAGCGTTAACATGCCTTACGTTATCGAGCGTTGGCCGGGCGGTATGCTCACCAACTTCCCGACTATCCGCAAGGCTGTGAAGAAAATGGCGAACATCGACAAGCTCATGAACGACGGAACATTCTCTAAGCTCTCTAAGCGTGAGCTTTTGCAGGTGACACGTCAGCGCGCTAAGCTGGAGAAGAACCTCGGTTCTATCGCCGACTTGACTCGCCTTCCGAGCGCTTTGTTCGTTATCGACGTGATGAAGGAGAATATCGCAGTGAAGGAGGCTAACCGCCTCGGTATCCCTGTGTTTGCTATGGTCGACACAAACTCTGACCCACGCAACATCGACTACATCATCCCGGCTAACGACGACGCTAAGGATTCTATCGACGTAGTTCTCTCTGCTTGCTGCGGTGCTATCGCAGAAGGTCTTGAGGAGCGCAAGGTAGAGAAGGCTGACGAGAAGGCTGCCGCTGAGCAGAAGGAGGGCAAGGCTCCTCGCAAGGCTCGCAAGGAAGAGGCTGCTGCCGAGTAATTTTTCGCAACAACATAAGATCGGGAATTCTTTATCAGGAATGGAGAATTTCCGATTTTTGGGTTAATACCCAAGGGGTTTGGTCAACCGACTTATATGCATTTATGCCTAAATGGGTTTATGTGCATCTTACCTAAATGATTTTGTGCTTCATGCCTAAATGGGTTTATGCTTTACACCTGAATGGTTGAATATATGTTATATGTCTCCCGACCATAAATCTCAACAGTCAATAAATAATTAACAATTAATAAATAATAATTTAAGACAATGGCTATTTCAATTGAAGATATCAAGAAGCTTCGCGCCATGACTGGTGCAGGTCTTGCTGACGTAAAGAAGGCTCTCACTGAGGCTGAGGGTGATTTCGATAAGGCTAAGGAGTTGCTCCGTGAGCGTGGACTCGCTATCGCTGCTAAGCGTTCTGACCGTGAGACATCTAACGGTTGCGTGCTCGTTAAGAAGGTGGGCGCTTTCGCTGCTATGATCGCTTTGAAGTGTGAGACCGACTTCGTTGCCAACGGTGCCGACTTCATCCAGTTGACACAGGACATCCTCGACGCTGCTATCGCTGCTAAGGCTCAGACTCTCGACGAGGTTAAGGCTTTGAAGCTTGGCGAGGCTGACGTTCAGGCTGCTGTTACACAGCGTTCTGGTATCACTGGCGAGAAGATGGAGCTTGACGGCTACAACGTACTCGAGGGTGAGAACATCGAGGTTTACGACCACATGAAGAAGCACACTCTTTGCACAATGGTTCAGCTCAACCAGAACAACGAGGATGCTGGTCACAAGATCGCTATGCAGGTAGCTGCCATGAAGCCTATCGCTCTTGACGAGGCTTCTGTACCCGAGGCTGTTAAGGAGGAGGAGTACAAGGTTGCTGTTCAGAAGACTAAGGACGAGCAGATTGAGAAGGCTGTAGAGGTAGCTTTGAAGAAGGCTGGCTTGAATCCTAACCACTTCGACTCTGAGGACCACATCGAGTCTAACCAGGGCAAGGGCTGGATCACAGCTGAGGACGTTGCTAAGTTCCGTGAGATCAAGGAGACCGTTTCTGCTGAGAAGGCTGCCAACCTCAACGAGAATATGATCCAGAACATCGCTAAGGGTCGTGTAGGCAAGTTCCTCAAGGAGAACTGCCTCGTTTGTCAGGAGTTCCAGTTCGGCGACGGCGACAAGCAGAGCGTTGCTGACTTCCTCAAGAAGCAGGACAAGGATCTGAAGATTGTTGCTTACAAGCGCTTCACTCTTTCTGCTGAGTAATTAGAGAATTCAATTACGCATAATTTTATATAATGGAGTTGCGAAGAGTGAAAACTCTTTCGCGACTCCTTTTTTCGTTTCTGTCATTTAACACATAATCGTAAAATGAAGATATTTGCCGTAGGTATGAACTACCTCGAACACAATAAAGAGCTTCACGGAGCGTTATATAAACCAGAAAGTCCCGTGATATTCACTAAGGCCGATTCGGCTCTTCTCAAGGACCATAAGCCTTTCTTCATCCCCGACCACCTCGGGCGTATAGACTATGAGACTGAACTTGTGGTGCGCATATCGCGTCTTGGCAAAACCATTCCTCAGCGTTTCGCCCATCGCTACTATGATGCAGTGACTGTAGGCATCGACTTTACCGCACGCGAGCTTCAGCAAAAGCTGCGTTCTGAAGGCAAGCCATGGGAGCTGTGCAAGGGTTTCGACGGTTCGGCTGCCATCGGCGAGTGGGTTCCGGTGGAGAAGTTCCGCGATGTGCAGGCCATTCATTTCCATCTCGACATCAATGGCAACACTGTGCAGGAGGGATGCACTTCCGACATGCTCTACAAGGTGGATGAGCTGATAGCCTATATTTCGCAGTTCTTCACGCTGAAGACGGGCGACATTCTCTACACAGGAACTCCTGCGGGAGTGGGACCAGTGAAGATTGACGATCATCTTGAAGGCTATGTGGAAGACCGACTTGTGCTGGATTTCAACTGTAAATAAACACTATATATGAAAATCAACTTGCGAGCCATTTATATAATAATGTGTCTGTGCCTGACGACAATATCGGCAACAGCCCAAAAGTTTTACAATCTCACATCCGACGATGTGAGGGTCGACTCCGTTGTGCCAATGTTCACACACACCGAAGCATTGCCGTCTACCTACCGCGACTCAGTGTATTCCTTCGAAATTGCATATCCCGAATATACCGAGATGCCTCGTGCTGATGTTGGCAACTATTGTCGTATAACAGACGTTCTGCCTCCCGCCACTCCTACAGTCGAGACACGGATAACGTTCGACCGCAAGCGTCCCTCGTTGTTCGTTTCGTTCTCTCCCGTAGTGTTCCGCGAAGGCAAGTATTGTGTGCTCGCAAGTTTTATGCTTCGTCGCAAGGCTGTTGCCAACGACGATGCGCAGGATATTACGGCTCGCATAAGCCGTATCAACTCCCCGCTTAAGGCATCCGACACAAATTATTCATCCGTTGAGCCTAAGGACCGTTATGCCAAGCGCAGTGTGTTGCGTTCGGGCAAATGGGCTAAGATACGTGTGCCGTCTACCGGATTCTATCAGCTCACAGATGCTCTTGTCAGGAAGGCTGGATTTTCCAATCCTTCTAAGGTGAAGATATATGGCTACGGTGGCAATCTGCAAAACGAAGTGCTCACGGCAGCCGACCTTATAAATTGCGATGACCTTAAGGAAGTGCCTACTGCCAAGGTAGGCGACAAGCGAGTGTTCTACGGGCGTGGTCCGGTGTCGTGGAAATCCAAGAGCGCCATTCGCACCCGCAACCATTATTCGGATTATGGCTACTATTTTCTTACCGAAGCAACTAAAGAGCCAAGATACACAACAATCGACTCCATACAATCGCTAAATCCCGACATACCCATCTACAACAGCTATCAGCTACACGAGGTTGATGCCTATTCTTACTTGCAGGGTGGACGCCATTTCTTCGACTCCCGCCAAGTGGCAGTAGGCGATTCAATGGTTGTGGAGTTCGATAATAGTCTCTACCCGAGCGACGCTCAATATCTGCCTACTGTGGCAATAGCCGCAGCAGGATATTCTACTGTGCGTGTTATTGTCAATGGCAAGTCGATAGGAACGGTAGAGGTGAAAGGCAATGTGTCGCAGTATGTCTCAGGTTTCCGAACAGAAAAGAAGTTCACAACACGTTGTTCACGCAGTGCTTCGTCCGACCGCGAGCGCATAGTCTTGAAGGTGGAAAGTGGCAATGCCATGCGTCTCGACTTTGTTCAGCTTGAGTGGAGCTCGCCACGTGGCGAGCAGGATTTGACTACAGCCACGCTTCCAGTGCCAGAATATGTCTACAACATCACCAATCAAAACCATCATGCCGACCCACAGGCCGACATGGTGATAATAATCCCCACATCACAGAAGTTGCTTGCCCAAGCCGAACGCCTGAAGGCTTTCCATGAGCAACATGACAGTTTGAGAGTCAACATAGTGCCTGCCGACGAACTCTTCAACGAGTTTTCGAGTGGCACGCCCGATGCTTCAGCCTATCGTCATTATCTTAAGATGCTCTACGACCGTGCCACCGACGAAGCCGACCAGCCTAAGTATCTTTTGCTCTTTGGTGGCAGTGTGTGGGACAACCGTATGAACACCACAGAGTGCAGCCGTCTTTCAGCTGACGACTATCTGTTGGCTTATGAGGACGAGGACTCGTTCGACAAGCGTGTGAGTTGCGTGGATGATGGTTTCTACGCTACTCTCGACGATGGTGAAGGTTCCCGATTGCTTGTCAACGACAAGATGGATGTGGCAGTCGGCAGATTTCCAGTGACAAATGAGATTGACGCCAAGACAATGGTCGATAAGGCTATAAACTATGCCACCAATGCTAATGGCGGCTCATGGCAGAACACTATCTTCTTTATGGGTGATGATGGCGATGCCAACGACCACATGAGCAAGGCTAATGCAGTGGCCGACCAAGTGATTTCGGCTCATCCTGGCTATAATGTCAAAAAGGTTATGTGGGATGCCTATCAGATGGAGCCGACGGCTTCGGGCAACACCTATCCCGAAGTGACCAAAGCTATCCAGCAGCAGCAGAGCCAGGGAGCACTCATCATGAGTTATGTGGGACATGGCTCAGAGTGGCAGTTCTCTCACGAGAATGTGCTGCACATCAGCGACTTCAGTACATTCAAGAACACCAACCTGCCCATGTGGCTCACTATTGGTTGCGACTTCGGACCCTTCGACCGCCTCTCCGACAATATTGGTATGAATGCTGTGCTCAATCAGCAGGGTGGAGCGGTGGCTATACTCACATCAGCGCGCACGGTATACTCCGACCGCAATGCCAAATTGCATTCTGCCTACATGCGCCATGTGTTGTCCTATGAAGCCAATGGCAAGCCACGCACCATTGGCGAGGCTTTGCGTCTTGCCAAGAATGAGGCCACTACCGACCAACTGGCTCTCAACTCCCGTCAGTATGTGTTGTTTGGCGACCCTGCTATGTCGCTCAATCTGCCTACTGTCAAGATTGTTGTTGATTCGATATGCGGAGTAGCCCTTGCCGACAAAACTCAAGAGATACGTCTCAAGGCGGGCTCTCTTGTCACTGTCAAGGGACATGTGGATAATATGCCTGATTTCAATGGTGGAGTTACAATGTTTGTGCGCGACAGCCGTGAGACAATTACATGCCGCCACAATGCGGAAGAAAAGAACGACTACAGCGCTTTTCAATACACCGACCGCACCAAGACCATATTCAATGGTGTCAACCGTATCATGAATGGTGAGTTCAACTTCACATTTGCAGTGCCTAAGGACATCAACTATTCAGACGAGTCGGGACTCATCACCTTGTGGGCCATTAATGACGAGCATACTGCCATAGCCCAGGGGTATAGCGACGACTTCATTGTTGGAGGCAGCGAGATAGCGGCCAATGACTCTATAGGTCCGTCGATTTACTGTTATCTCAACTCTCCCTCGTTCCAGAATGGTGGCGATGTGAATCCTACTCCTTATTTTGTGGCTGAGATTACCGACCGCGATGGTATCAACGCTTCGGGTGCCGGCATCGGTCACGACATGCAGCTCATCATCGATGACAGGCAGGACATGACCTATTCGCTCAACGACAACTTCATGTTCGACTTCGGCTCATACACCACGGGTTCTACATATTACTATCTGCCCGAACTCGACGAGGGTGAGCACACTCTGCAATTCCGTGCTTGGGACATACAGAACAATATGTCGGTGGCTCGCTTGCGTTTCAATGTGGTGAAGGGACAGAAACCCTCAGTGAGCATATCGTGTACCGACAATCCTGCCCAGTCGAACACTTCGTTCATTATAGCCCACGACCGTACGGGTAGTTCTATTGACGTGACTGTAGAGGTGTTTGATGTCGGTGGACGCATTCTCTGGAGTCAGACAGATACTGGTATCACTGCCGCTTCGCCATACGTTATGTCTTGGAATTTGACTGGAAGCAATGGCGCGCCTTTGCAGACAGGAGTGTATCTGTATAGAGTGAAACTCAGGTCAGAAGGTGCTGTGCGCACCTCGAAAGCCAAGAAACTCATAATAGTTGGCAATAAATAAGGCTATATAGCGTTATAATAATTAAGAATCGAGAATAGACGTTTTTGAGCTCTATGATTGCTCTTAGTCCTTTCTTGGTTCTTAATTGATTTCATTGAGCATACAAGAACAAGTAACAGATAAATAGATGAAGAATAAAATAATACTCTCCGCTCTCACGGCTCTTGTGTCGCTACCGACTCTCGCCCAGGAGAAGCAGGATATGTTCAACCCCGAGAAGAACTCCGTGACGTCGCAGTCTATCGCGCCCGATGCTCGTGCCGGCGGTATGGGTGATACTGGTGCGGCTACCGACCCTGACGTGGCTTCGCAATATTGGAATCCTGCCAAATATCCATTTACAATTTCGCGTGCGGGTGTGGCTCTCAACTATACACCTTGGCTGCGCCAGCTTGTGAGCGACATTGATCTTGCCTATCTTGTGGGCTACTATCGCATAGGCGACTATTCGGCTGTGTCAGGTTCATTGCGTTATTTCTCGCTTGGTGAGGTGTTCTACGGTGGTTCGGAGACGGGCGACTCTCAAATGACTCTCAATCCTTACGAGATGTCTGTTGATGTGGCTTATTCAATCATGCTTAGTGAGACGTTCTCTATTGCAGCAGGTGTGCGCTGGATTTATTCCGACCTTACCTACGACTATAGCGACACCTCGTCGCCTGGTAGCGCGTTTGCCGTTGACCTTTCTGCCTACTATCAGAACTATGTCAACATAGGTCAGCGTGAGTGTCAGCTTGGCTTGGGTCTTAACCTTTCCAACATTGGTTCGAAGATAAACTTCGGCGGTACCGACCGCTCAGAGTTCCTTCCTGCCAACCTTCGTCTTGGTGCCTCGCTCATGATTCCAGTCGACGAATACAACCGTTTCTCTATATCAGCTGATGCCAACAAGCCGCTCGTGCCGACTTATCCTTCTAAGGTAGACAAGGATGGCAACGAGGTGGAGAACTACGAGGAGTTGCTTGACAAGGAGTATTACGACGTGTCGCCTATCAGTGGCATCTTCAAGAGTTTCCACGATGCTCCTGGCGGTTTCAAGGAAGAGTTGGAAGAGATACGCTGGAGCGTTGGTGCCGAGTATGTCTACAACGACAAGTTCTCCCTGCGTGCCGGCTATCATCATGAGTCGGAAAACAAGGGCAACCGTAAGTACTTCACTGTGGGTGCCGGTTTCAAGATGAATGTCTTCTCGCTTGACGCTGGCTATGTGATAGCCACTGCCAAGTCGAATCCGCTCGACCAGACACTCCGCTTCACTCTGTCGTTTGATATGGACGGACTTAAAGACCTCTTCAAAAGGAGATAAATAGAATTTTGAGTTTTGAGTTTTGAATTTTGAAATTCATAATTCAAAATTGAATAATTCAACATGCGCCAAAGGCGCACAATTCAACATTCAAAACTCAAAATTCAACATTCAAAATTCAACATGCGCCAAAGGCGCACAATTCAACATTCAACACTCAACATTCAACATTCATGAAGATTCGAACTGGATTTGGATATGATGTCCATAAACTTGTAGAGGGCCGTGAGCTTTGGCTCGGTGGCATAAAGCTCGACTATGAGCTGGGTTTGCTTGGCCATAGCGATGCCGATGTACTGATACATGCCATTTGCGATGCCTTGCTTGGCGCAGCCAACATGCGCGATATAGGCTATCATTTCCCCGACACTGCTGCCGAGACACTTAATGTTGACAGCAAGATACTGTTGCGCAAGACCATCGACCTTATAGCCACCAAAGGCTATCGACTGGGCAATGTCGACGCTACTGTATGTGCAGAGCGACCAAAGCTCAATCCGCACATACCTGAGATGCAACGCTGTCTTGCCGAAGTGATGCAGACAGATGTGGATAATGTGTCTATCAAGGCAACAACAACCGAGAAGCTCGGTTTCACCGGACGTATGGAGGGAATATCCGCCTACGCCACTGTGTTGATAGAAAAAGATTAATAGTGTAATTTAGGGTCGAACATCTACCGCTCGACCCTAAATCAATAAAGTATCTCCGAGATTGTAGTAAAAAGAAACAGAAAAGCTCTGTTCTTGCCTATAAAAAGAGGAAAGATAAACTTTTTTACAGTTTTATTGAAAAAAGTTGCCAAAATATTTGGCTGTTTCAATTAAAACCACTACCTTTGCACTCGCTTTAAAGAACTAAGCATTCTTGTTAAGAATAATAGTTAAAGCAATCGGGCGTTTAGCTCAGCTGGTTTAGAGCATCTGCCTTACAAGCAGAGGGTCGGCGGTTCGAATCCGTCAACGCCCACAGGGGTGTTTCCTCGTGGCTTTCTCTTCGGAGAGGCTGCGGGGATTTTTTTGTTTATATACCTTGCTTTTAATTTAAAATCTGTGGGTCAATTCCTGAGATGCCTAAGTTGTATATTGTGACAACTTAAGCTGTGTTCATTCTCCGTTCTTTTCTCGTTAATCCTCCGTGGTGAACTCGATCTGCCTCCGTTAACGTATCGAATGTTTGTGTATAGTGTGTTGGGTCATGGTGACTTAATACAGATTTACTTTACACCGTTTTAACAATTAAAAAATGAGTGTAA
>ERZ1023641.94-NODE-94-length-35089-cov-42.685391_pt1 | contig 35089 bp, 30 predicted proteins | sample MGYA00380335_ERZ1023641 | MGnify/ENA primary metagenome ERZ1023641 (study PRJEB33179, sample SAMN07448970) | human gut metagenome | biome: Human-gut; feature: Human associated habitat; material: Faeces | host: Homo sapiens | place: India: Bhopal | collected... | reverse complement strand
GCGTCTTATCTAAATCACTAAAAAGGTACTTGACAAAGGTCACTTCATAACAGATATAAAAGAAGCTAAAGCTGAACTTAAGTCTTTCTTTTGGAAAGCTACTTACTGCAGAATTTAAGTTTTCAAAGAGCATGCCTATAAAATCAGGTGGCATGAGGAGCATATCCTCAATACCATTGAGACTAAACTCAGCAATGCTAGAGTTTAGTCTATAAACAACAAGATTAAGTTGTTTATCCGTAAAGCCTATGGCTTTAGAAACATCCAAAATATGCTCGATATGATCTTACTTGGATGTTCAAATATATTTATTCCACATCTTAACCGAGGTGGTAAAGGGGAGAAAGTAGCTTAGATTAAGGCTCCAACCGTGTTCTACTTTCAATTATTTACCCATAAATAAGCAAGAAGAGCCAACTCAAGGCATCGGTATGTCTGTTTATTCATAACTTTGCTGTACCTTTTGACAATAACCAGGCTGAAAGAGATGTTCGCAATGTAAAGACTAAATCAAAGGTTTCAGGATGTTTTCGTTTAATCAAAGAGCTCAGAGCTACCTAACGATCGCATCCTTCCTCAGCACAGCCAGGAAACAAGGTATAGATTCTTTTGAAGCTCTAAACTCTGCTTTTAATGGAAAGACTGAGATCGTTTTAGGGGAGGATCTGAGTAGCTACGTAATATTAAACGTAATCTCAGAGTGGTTCTCTGGTATTACAGACTACGTAAAAATGTACATTCAGCTACCACAAACGTTTTCATTATCAAAATCATATTTTAAAGAGCAAATGCAGTGTTAAACCGCATTGTTATCTGTATTTTGAATTAAATTCCAAATGCAAAGGGTGAGTTAATTTATGAAATTATTTTTTTTTTCTTATGTAAATAATCTTGTACATAATATCGTATATCTATCAAAGCACAAACTTTGGCAACAAAGAGAAGATGATATTGTTTTTTTATCAAAAAAAATAGTTGACGATATCGGATTTGAATACAATTTAATTAAACATCCTATAATTAAGGTTTTAAATAAAGAAAAATCATTTGAACTTTTGAAAACTACAAAAAAATCTTTTATCCGGTTCGGTGATGGTGAAATCAATCTAATGAAGGGGTATAACCAACCTTTTCAAAGGTATGACAAAATACTAGCTAATTCGTTAATTGAACAATTGAAAAATAAGAATGATGATATTTATATTTGTGTAAATTATAGTTATTTTTCTCCCTTAGGTAATATTTACTCTGATTATAGTGATTTTGAGAGAAGATACTCTTACTCCTTTAGAAAATTCTTATATCAACACTGCACTCCAAAATCAATATATTTAGATGGGGCTGTTACTTTTTGGCATAAATTAGGTGAATATACTGAAAACTCAAGTGTCTTTTGGAATCAATGGAAAGAATTTTTTAGAAACGAAAAAATAGCAATAATTTGTGGAAGAGGTGTCATCGATAAATTGAAATATGATGTTTTTGAGTATGCTAAAGAAAAAAAATTTATATATGGTCCAAATAAGAATGCTTGGTCAGTGCGAAATATAATTATTGAAGATATACTTTCTCAAGTTTCAAAAGATTGGAAGTTAGTATTCATATTAGGTATGGCTGGAAAAGCTATTATACCTTGCATGGTAGAACAAGGGTACATTGCGTGGGATATTGGACATTTAGCCAAAGGCTATGACTTATATATGAAAAAAGTTAAAGTTGATATGAATATAGTAAGAGATTTTTTTAAACCAGATTAAATTTAATCAAATGTTATTCTGTAAAAAATTATTTAATAGATGTTTGTCAATTTTTGACAGACAGTGGGATTATGTATATTTAAAAAAAACACTTAAGGATTACAAGAACAATAGTGTAGAAAATATTTATGCCGGATCATCTTATGTAATATTTGGAATTAACAATTTTAAAAATCAGATTAATATAGCATTGCCATCTCAAGACATTTTTTATAGTCTAAAAATAATAAAATCTCTCACTGCATCTTGTAAAATTCCAAAAAGAGTAATACTAGGTGTTGGATATTATTCCTTATTTTATGATCTTTCAAAAACAAGAAATTCGAATGAGGTTAACCGAATTTTTGATGTTTATTATCCTTTGTTACTTGATTCTCATAATAAGGATGAATTGTCGCTAAAAATACTATATTACTCTTACGGAAGGATTAATTGTTTATTGCGATTTATTTGTAATATTTTTATTTCAATATTTCTAAAAAGAAATTATTTTTCAAATTTTTTGCATTCTAGACAAAGAAGAGCTATCCGAGGATGGAATAATAAACGTTTAAATTGGAACGAAATTAGTGAAAAAGAGAGAATTAATTGTTCGATTAAAAGATACGAATGTCATTTTAAACAATTTAAATATAAGGATACTTTTAGAGAAAATATAGATTTGTTACGTGAATTCTACTTGTATTGTAAACAACAAGGAATTTATTTTGGAATATACATTTCTCCTATGTCTAAGCAGTATTTTCAGGCTTTATCTAAGCGCGACAAAACATGTATAGTTCAATCCATAAAAATATTTAAAGAATTTTGTGATAAGTTTGTGGATTATAATATAAAACTTAAATTATTAGATATTGATTTTGTTGATCCAGATCATTTAAGCAATAGTGGGGCTAAAAAAGTAACAGATTGTGTTGTCTCTGATTTTGTAACTAATTAGGAGTATTTTTATTTGAGTTTGGAAAGATCAATTTTCTTAAGAGACATAATAGACAATATGAAGTGACCACCGCGAATGTAAATTCGTGGATTTATCGTCTAAACTGTAGATGTTAAAAATTTAACTGAAACGAAGAAACAAGATCATTGAGAAGTTCTTTGAGAGTCACCAAAAGCATAAGACTTTAGTTGAAACTACGGGCAAATTTAAACATTGGAAAATGCCTAAGAATGGTGTGGTGATGCCTTTTTTACAGCAAACGTTCTAAGATTAAGAACAAGATCATAGCTTCTAAAATAGACCGCAGTGAATTCGCAATGGTTGGCAGGAAGAGATATTAAAGGCAGGGTAAAGAAAAAGTTTTCCTTTTCTCCTCTGAGTACCTTCTTTTTCTTAAAAAAAAGAAAACGTGAGGTTATTCACAAATATGAAGGAAATATCACAAACTAACTGTACAGTAAACGGCCTCAGTGTAAAAGTCTTTATAGCTCTTTCTCAAGTGAGAAAGTTAAGTGCCAGTTTTTTTGATAAGGTATTTATATGCTCGACAGTGGAATTTTATTTTCTATTTATACTCCCGTGTATAATTCAGAAAAATTTATTCGATATTGTTTAGATTCTGTACTATCTCAAACAGTATCTAATTTTGAGTGGTATATTCATGACGATGGATCAACCGATTCTTCGTATAAAATATGCGAAGAATATGCAAAAAAAGACAAGAGGATTCATCTCGTTAAGAATAAAAATGGTACGAGTATTCAAGATATGAATACTTTTCTAAGTATTGCAAAAGGTGAATTTATCGCATTTGTGGATCATGATGATTATTTAGATTCGAATTTTTTGGAAAAGTGTTATTCTTTTCTTATCAAGTCTGGAGCTGATTGTGCAATTACTTCATACACTTTAGTTGATGCAGATAATAAAAATCTAGATTGGTACGTTCCAAATTTAGAAAATGGCAAAATTTTGTCAAAAGAAGAACTAAAGAAAAGATTTCTTACATCTCTTGATATTGAAGGTTTTCGTTGGAATAAAATTTATAGATCATCTGTGTATAAAAAAGCGAACTTAAAATTTTTAGATCGTTTTCCTGCAGATATTTTATTTGAGTTTAGCATATTTGATCATATTTCAAGTGCCGTTCTTGTAGATAGTCATGGGTATTACTATAGACAGTCATCAACATCTGAAGTTGGGATGATAAATATTAAAAAGTGCTTGGGTATGCTTTCATCGTTTGAGGCAGTATCTATGCTAGCTAAAAAAAATAATCTTAAAGAAGAAGCTGAACTTTATAAAAGTTGGAGATACGTTAACTTAATGTTTTCATATATATATGGAAATAAAATTGATAAGGAATCTATAAAAAAAATATTTTCTACTTTTCCTTGGAAAAGGATGGTTTCAAAAAATGTTATCTCAACTTTGTTTTTTTTTAGAAAGTACAATAACAAAAAAGACTGCTATTTTAAGTTTTTACTAAAAACCATATACGTTTGGATTTTTTCTTTAATTGAGAATAAGGCAAAATGACAAATATTTTAGTAACAAGATCATCAATGCCTGACCTTGATGAATACGTAAATGAAATTAAGGAAATTTGGACCTCACACTGGCTTACCAATATGGGGGTAAAACATCAAAAACTTCAAAAAGAGCTAAAAGACTTTATGAATGTTGATGGTATTGAGCTACTGACTAACGGACATATGGCATTGGAACTGTCAATTCAGGCAATGGGACTTCATGGAGAAATAATCACTACCCCATTTACATTTGCTTCTACAACACATGCAATAGTAAGAAATGGATGTACACCTGTTTTTTGTGACATCAATTCTGATAATTACACAATAGACGTGAACAAAATAGAACAACTGATCACTGATAGAACATGTGCTATTTTACCAGTCCATGTTTACGGCAATATTTGTAATATTGAAAAAATAGAAGAAATTGCAAGAAAATATGGTCTCAAAGTTATATATGATGCAGCTCACACGTTTGGTGAAAATTACAAAGGTAAAAGTGTAGGAGCTTTTGGCGATGTTTCTTGCTTCAGCTTTCATGCTACCAAAGTTTTCAATACGATTGAAGGAGGCGCAGTCTGCTATCATGATGAAGAATTTGGAAAGGAACTTTATCGACTTAAGAATTTTGGAATCAGAAATGAAGAAGTTGTGGATGGTATAGGCGCAAATGCAAAAATGAATGAGTTTTGTGCCGCTATGGGGATCTGTAATTTACGACATTTAAAAGAAGAAATTGCAAAAAGAAAAGTGGTTGCTGATAGATACAGAGAAAGACTCTCTTCTATCGAAGGAATTAAAACTTCTCCAATTCAACATGGGGTAGACAGCAATTATGCTTATTTTCCAATTGTGATATATGAGGATAAATTTGGAAGTACTAGAAATGAGGTTAAATCTGAACTTGCGAAAAATGGAATTGGAGCTAGAAAGTATTTTTACCCACTAACCAACACTTTTGATTGTTTTCATGGACAATTTGATGTTGGATTGACTCCAGTAGCATTAAAGATCAGTTTAAGAGTTTTAACTCTTCCTCTATATGCAGATTTGTCAATAAAAGATGTTGACAGAATATGTGACATAATAATATCTTGCAAGAAGTAATTTATGAATAGTTTTTTATCACAAGAAGAAATAGCTAAAATTGGATTAAAATCATATGGGCAAAATGTTTATATTAGTAGGCATGCTAGTATTTATAGTCCTGAAAAAATCGCTATAGGTGATAATGTAAGAATTGACGATTTCTGTATATTAAGTGGGGTAATTAAAATCGGATCATGTATTCACATAGCAGCATATTCTGCTATTTATGGCGGAGATAAAGGCGTTTTTATCAGTGATTATGCCAATATTTCTTCTAGAGTTAGTGTTTATAGTGTTAGTGATGATTATTCTGGAAATTCGATGACAAATCCTATGATTCCTGCTGAATATAAATCTGTAAAAAGCGATACTGTGCGTATCGAAAAGCATGTAATCATCGGTTCTACAAGTGTAGTTATGCCTGGTGTTACTTTGTCTGAAGGATCAGCTTTTGGTGCTTTTTCTTTTATAACTCACAATTCTGAGCCTTGGACAATAAATGTAGGTATTCCCTCAGTTAAGATTAAAAATAGGAATAAGAATATAATTAAATTGGAGCAAATGTACATGAGCGATTTAAGGAAATTATCTTTTAGTTGTGGGGTGGGGGTAACTCTTTGTTTTAATTGCTTTTTTCTTTCTAAATATGAAAGGAGGAGCGCATGAAAAAACTAATGATCCTTGGAGGAACGAGATACACCATCCCTGTAATTAAGACTGCTCATAAACTTGGTTATTATGTAATAACTGCCGATTATTGTCCAAATAATGTTGCTCATAAATATTCAGATGAATATTGCAATGTAAGTATAATTGATAAAGACTCAGTTTTGGAAGTGGCTACTAAATTAAAAATTGACGGCATAATGTCTTTTGGGTGTGATCCTGGTGTTCTTACTGCGGCATATGTCGCAGAGAAACTTTGTTTACCTTCAGTTGGCTCTTATGAGTCTGTATCTATTCTTCAAAATAAAGGAAAATTTAGGAAGTTTCTTAGAGACAATAATTTTAATGTTCCAACATCTAAAAGTTATGTAGATAAATGTATGGCTTTAAGTGATACAGATAAGTTTCATTGGCCAGTTATTGTAAAACCAACAGATTCAGCTGGAAGTAAAGGTGTCTCAAGAGTTGATGAGCCTCAAGATCTATTAAAAGCTATTGATCTTGCTATAGAGCATTCCTATTGTAAAGAATTTATTATTGAAGATTTTTTAGAAAAACAAGGTTGTTCTTCTGATTCTGATTGTTTTTCTATAAATGGCGAATTAAAGTTTGTTAGTTTTAATTCTCAATTTTTTGATATTGACGCTAAGAATCAATATGCTCCTTCGGCATTTACTTGGCCATCAACATTTTCAGTCTCACAAGAAAACGAATTACGTTCTGAGCTTCAAAGACTAATAAATCTTCTTGGTCTAAAGACATCTCTCTATAATGTAGAATCAAGAGTTTGCACTGATGGAAAAGCTTATATAATGGAATGTTCTCCTAGAGGTGGAGGAAATCGTCTTTCTGAACTTTTAAAGTATGCTACAGGAGTTGATTTAATCAAGGCTTCTGTTTTAGCTGCTGTAGGAGAGCCTATAACTGAAGTTAAACAAAATAAATATTATGGTAATTGGGCCGAAACAATACTTCACAGTTATAAAGATGGCATTTTTGAAGATATATCTATTGATAAAAGTATTTTGGGGTATGTTGTAGAGAAAGATCTTTGGGTAAAAAGCGGTGATTATGTAAGTTGCTTTAACGGAGCGAACGATTCCATAGGAACATTGGTATTTAAGTTTGATGATGATTGTACAATGAAAAAGGTAATTAATAACATTGGTAATTATGTCAAAGTTAAACTGAAGAAGTTTGATACTATCAATAGATGAGAATTGTTGTTATGAAATATGGTTTTTACATTTCAGGAAAGTCCAACAGATTAAAAAATTTTTTAAATCAAGACAAATCATCTGTATTTGAACAGATTCATGTTGTTGTTTCAGATTATCCGGTAGAAAAACAGCTTAAAGAGTTAATAATTATTAAACATAGAATCAAATTGATTGAATTTGATTATTCTCATCTTGAAGGCAAAACTTCTAAAGAAAAAAGTTTAGCCTTTTCTAATTTTTTACTTGAAAGTTTGAGTAATTCATCTATTGATTATTGTTTTTCTTTTGGATCTCATATCCTTTCAGGAGAATTGCTGGAAAAATACCAAAACAGAATTATTAATTTTCATCCTGCATTATTGCCTATGTTTCCAGGAATAAAAGCAATTGATCAGGCTTCAGATTATGGAAATGTACTGTTAGTTGGAAATACAGCTCATTTTATTGATTCTGGTGTTGATACTGGTCCAATTATAATGCAAAGCGTTATTCCAATAATGAATTTTAAAAAAACTCACAATTATGATCTTATACTTGATTTGCAAATACTAATGCTTAATTCTCTGATTGACATTATCAATAATGGTGATTTAATTCTTCATAACAATAGTGTCTATATTAGAAATGCAGATTACTCTGCATTCAATATATATCCGATGTATCCGAATAAATGTTAATGCATCTAGTGTTGCTACCCTAATTTGGGTAAATGGTCTGAAATAACCTTTAAAACACATTAAGCCAATCTCAAAGCAGACTGGCTGTTCATTAAAAAATCAGTGTGATTAGACTGGCAAATCTGTGCATAATTGCATTTTTATCTCTCTTTTAAATTGCCTGTAAAGGCACTTTAAAAGTCCATAGTGCATATAACGTGAAAAAGGATCTGCCATTTCATAAAAATGTCATTATGCATTTACTTGAGGGATCATGTAGATTTCACCAAAAGGAGCAGATCTGCGATGCAGTCTAAGCTGCATCGCCTCCTCGTCTTTGTTTTATTTCATCTTTGTTGGACTCGTATAGGCTCTCATGTTCAGATCACCTAACACAATATCAACGCAATTGTGCACTATTCTGTCGATTACCGATTCCGCCTGGACATTTCCTCCAAGTCTGTTGTGCCATTCAGATTGTTCGTAAAGAGTACACATGACAGTACTTAAACCTTTTCGCCTTTCAAAGATTTCAAGCAAACAATTGCAGAAAGACTCTGTAGTTGGTTGCAATAGCCACTCATCTATTATCAGTAAAGTCGGTCTTGCGTATTTTTTGTACAGTACTGTTTTTGACAAGTGCATAGCTTCTCTTTCTTCAAATTCCTGAATCAAATCAGGCAGTCGAACATACAGAGTCTTATAGCATTTTTCGATAGCTGCATTTGCAATAGCGCATGCCAGATAAGTCTTTCCAGAGCCTGTCACTCCCTCAATAACAACATTGGTTCCGTAATTCATGAAACCACATGTTGCCAATTCAAGGACTGCATAACGACTGAGATTGCGATTATTATCATACACAATAGATTGAGTACAGGCATCAGGCTCACTCAGCTTTGCTCTTGATCTTAAGCGTTTGATGGTGTCATTGATTTTGTTCTGGTACAGACGGTCAATGATCATTTCCAGCTTATCTTTGAACAGCAATTTCACTGCATCAGGAGCGGCCTCAATCTCGTTTACATAATCAGACATCTTTTCGATACCTATAGCTGAAAGCTTTCTAACAGTATCGTCACACAGAATGCTAGGATAAACTACTTTAACCATTATAAATTCTCCTCATCATTAACGCTGGTACTGGTCTTATAGTAATCTGCTCCTCGAATGTGAGCTCCTTTGTTAGCTTGTTTTCGTCTTTCCTCATCGCTAATATTAGAGGTGGCAGTACCTTTGCCGATTTGCTCCAACAAATAGGCATTGATGTGCTTGTATCTTGGAGTATTAAAATGCTGAAGTGCAAGTTCGCAGGCTCGCTCTAAAAGCAGTTTCCCATGCTTGCTACTCAACTTGAGTACTGACAGGCATGGGTTATACCCCTGTTCTTTGATTTTGACACTGGCAAAAATCCTGTCTATGACCAAACTGGTCTTTGGTCCAACTGATTCTGCCCATTTTTCTGATACGATCTTCATCGAATTCAGGTTTATGAACCTTATCAGGCATGTGCTCTTCAATCGTGCTGTAATTATTGAAAGCATGATTGCCAAACATCACATGCGATGCTATGACCACATCTTTGTCATAAACTTTGAGTTGCCTTGTAACAATCTCTTCACAAACTGACACTGATTGCCCAATGTAGGTATAAGGAACTGAGTAGAAGTTCTTTTTGTAGGAGATATGGCTGTTTGGAGCTACCTTGACCTCGTATTTCCACTCCTTGAGAGAAAATGGAATTACAGGTAATGGCTGTAATGAAGTAGCTTCTAACTTTAGAGCATCGGCTCTGGATATACCTTTTTTCTCCATAACAGTACTGTGTTAACTCTTTGAGCTTAATTGAAATGTCATACTTTAAAGCATCAAAGGAGCTGTATTGACTGTTTCTCAGTCTTGCCATTATTGCAGTAGCTATTATGCGAACAGAGCCTTCGGCAGAGGCTTTATCTTTAGGTCGTCTTACTCTGGCTGGCATGATGGCTGTGCCATAGTATTCACCCAATCTTTCATAGTCCCCCTGCAATATGATGTCTCCTTCCCTAGGATGCTTTACCACGCCGGTCTTAAGGTTGTCACATACTGTGCATACAGGAACTCCTCCAAAGTATCGGTACATATTGATATGGCATCCCAACCAAGTGTTAAGTTTCATATCTAGACATGGCTCTACATAGACGTATTGGCTGTATGTTAAACAAGCTACAAACAGGTATACAGGAACAGTTATGTTACCGACATTAAGTTTCATTGTTGGCCCTGACCAATCGACTTCACAACGGTAGCCTGGTTTGTGGTCTATATGACTGGTAACTTCATGTTTTGAAACATAATTGCGATAATCAAGACAGTACTTCGTGTACTTTACAGGGACACCTCCTTCAGACCTTACTTTGGCAGAATACTCAAGCCAAAGTAGTCTTAAAGTTACACCAACTCTCTTGAGCTCACTGTGAATATGGGAATAATCAGGTAGTGTGTAAAGATTATCTGTCATACGCTTATATTTATCTGGATAGATAAGCTCGTAGACCTCATCCTCAGACAGAGCCTTTACAGATTGATATGTAAGACCTTTCTCTTGAGCAATAGAGAAAATTTCATTGACGTTCTTTCTTGAAATATGCCTTGATGAAGCAATTTCTGTCCTGTTGAGACCTTGCTCTCTAAGCTGCAGGACTAGCTTTACTTTTAGTTTTGGTGTCATGAGACTCCTCCTTATAAAAAGCAAAACACCTTGTTTTGCTAAATTTGGAGGGTAGCAGCTCCTTTGTTGTGAATTAGGTGATCCTTCTCATGAAATGATGCAAGAAAACATTGCTGCTCCTAGTTGTAAACTAAATGATCCCCGAGTACGAATTGTGTGATCCTATATTGCGCAATACGCACTTTCAGTATGTATTTAACAACAACCTTACGATAGTAGGAGCTCCAAATACAGATATACTGCAGATACCTTGGTTTGATGAAGATTTACAGAACATCATCCGATGTTTAGTTTTCGAATGGACTCGCTATTTTAATATTGAGACTTACAGAGGCGCTTTTGATCGGATGAGTTTATAAAAAATGGTTAAATTTGGACGAAGACAAAATCAGATATTTTTATTGATCGTTGTCGGTTTTTACTTTGAAATGGGCGAAAACTATAAGTTACGTTGACTTGCTCCTTGTCTCCATATAGTTAAAACGTAATAACAGACCGATCTTAGGCGCTGTTTCCGCTGAAATGCTTGCATTTAACGTTACATCATATTAGAGTAAGTTCTGATGCTCTGATTTTCTTTTTCTTCTTTAGACAGAATTCTGTACCAATCCCTCATCTGGACGATTATTTTAAAAGTGTCTGTATCTTTGTCAAAGCTTTTTAAGAGTTTATTGTATTTATTTGATATATTTATACTTTCTATTTCTTTTGAATAAAACAAATCAACTTTTTCAAAAAATTTTTGTAAGAATAAATTTGTTAGGTCTTTTTTACCTATCGTTTTTAATGTCATTACTACCTCTGATTGAGGAATAGGTACATTGATTTTAGAATCAAAAGGAATATTGGCTAGCATTGTAGCAAGAATTCTAATTGATTCTGACTTAAGTGTGTTATCTTCGGTTTTATCAGCCTCTTCAATTACAGTCAAGATCCACTCTGAAATATTGGAGATATTAGGTTTTTGTCCTATGCAGAATCCAGGAATGCAACAAAAGTCTTGATCTAATAAATCTGTAGATAGATAATTTTTTAAAAATCTAACTTTATGATTGAAGATATAACAAATATCAAATTGACTACTATTGTTTTCACAGAAGATAGAAAAAAAATCTTTAGGTCTTGCTGACAAAAAACAGCACAAATCATTTATTAAGTCATTTTTATTTGTTTTATCAGATAAAAATATAAATGGAATTAAAACAAGTTCAATGATAATTTTTTGTTTTTTATTGAGACGATTTGCAGAAAATAAACGTAGCAAGATTAAATTAAAATTATCTATATGAGATAGTATACTATGTATAAAACTATTAAAATATGAAAAATCGTTTTGATCATTATTATTTATTGTCTTTTTGTCATATTTGAGAGCTGTTTTGTTGGTTATATTTTTGTTATGAAGTTTGTTGTACCAATTGAACCTTTGTAATATTTCTTTTATAACTACATAACATAAATCGACATTGAAATAATTCTGAATTTGAGCATAGTTAAATAAAGCAAATTCAGTTATTAAATTAGCTTTTTTACAAGAAAATAATATTCTATTGTAAATTTCTTTGTTACACAATAAGTTAGAGGAAATGTTAGAAATAACATAATTCCAGAATTTTTTGAACACACTATAATCCTGATCCGCAAGATCAAAAGTAGTCTTATTTAATGGAAATTTAATTAGAATATTAACCGATTCATCAGTAGATAATGAATTTTGAATACAGTAGTCATTATAAGTTCTTTTTAGTAAATAACCATTGTCAATTGAAGCTATATCTTCTAACAATGAAATTATATTTGTAATATAGCTAGATTTTTTTATATCTTCATTTTGATCTTTTGAAAATAGACACATTCTATCATTGGATGTTGTAAATTTTTTATTGGTATTGCAAGTAATTAGTCTCAACTCATTTATAAAAAATTTTAACATATTGACTCTATCTTCAACTGTCAATTGATGTTTTCTTACAAGAATGAATCCAATGTCGTCAACATTAGAACATGATCTTATAACTTTTTTAATGCCTTCGCATCTTTCTTTTTTGTATATTTGGTATATCTGTTTTGACTTTTGTTCTAATAAGGTTTTGTAATTTATTTTTAATTTATTATTTGCAAAAGTTACTTCTGTTGGAATTAAATTATAGTATATTTGATTATTCAAATTTACACATTCAAATTTCCATTTATTTTTAAAAAAGGAATTTATCTTTAGGTATTTGCTTGTATTTTTTAAAAATAATGATAAATAATCTCTTATTTTTGTAGATTTTTCTAGTTCTTGTTTTTCTTTTTGAATATTTTCTAATAGGGAGAATTTAAGTTCTTCTGACAACTTTTGATTCAATTCTTTAACTATAGACTCAAATTTTTTTAGATTATCTTTGTCCATGTATTTCAATAATTGTACACAAACTTTTAGTTCTTTGAAATTATTTGAATCTTTAATTGAATCTAAGTAAATTGCTAAATATTTGTTAATAGCCAGATTAATATCTTCTTTATTCAGGTTATTTTTTTTTAAACTTATATCTAGCCACTCACAATTCGGTTTAACTTCATAAAACTTATTTTTTAAGTAACTATCCAAAACATTATTTATAATTTTTTTTGTGCAAGAATAGTTATCGATTTTTTTTTGTAATACTGAGCATTTACAGTTAAGATCAAAATTGTCTTTTACGTTAGAAATGTTAAATATCTGTACTAAATAATCTTCAATCTCAGAATTGTTGATTTTTCCGAATTCTGCTTTATACAATTCGAATAAAATGTAGCAAGCACTATCTAAATCTTCGTTATTTTGCTGTGAATAGTATAGTAATGAATTTAATAACGATTTTGAATAAAGTGAATAAATAGTTAGATCATTTGACTCATTTTCAACAATCTTTAAATACTTTTGTATGTAATGTTTAACATTTTTTTTAAGAATATCTATATAACAATCACTGTCGATTATAGTGAATTGTTCTGCATAATTAGATAATTTTGTGAACCAATAGTCACTATTATGATTTTTTTGTGCATTGTCTTTAAATAATAAACTATCTCCTATTTTCTCTACGTCTTTTAGCATTCTTTTGTTATATTTTGGTAAACCTAATTTGCTTTTGATATATCTAACTTTTGTTAAAAAACAAATCGAATTTAGTAATCTTGTAATAACTGTCGAAAGAATATTTTTAATTATAAAAGATGAGTCAATGAATGAATCGTTAGAATTTATCTCTGGTTTTCTTTTAATTTCTTCTATGATGTGTTTGAAAGAAATTAATAATTCTCTGTAGATCCTGTTAAGCTCTTTTTTTCCTTTTTTTAGTTGAGCTTTTGGAGGAAGACCCTCTTCTATTTCACAATTTATAGTGCATAGAAGGACTGTTATAGTATTGTATAAATTATTAAGTAATTTTTTGTAGTCTATTGTATTATTTTTATATAGTGCAGACAAAGTTATATAGCTAGATGTTGCAAAGTAGCATCTGTCGTGAAAACGGGCAATTCCTTTGTATAACTTTAAATTAACAATCTTATTCAGTTCTGTTTCTTTATCTATTGGATCAACATCTTTTAATAGTTCATTAAAAACCGTAATATCAAACTTATCTTCAAGATTTACCTTTCTCATTAAACAAAAACAGAATAGAAAATTAAGGTTAATGTTCTGATCTTTTAATTTTTGAATAAATAGTCTTGAAGATCCAGCTTCACTTTTATCTGACAAGATCTCTTTTAAGTTCAAAAGAGAACCTTCAGACAAATATGATAATTTTCTTATTTTGTCATGACTAAACTTATTTAAGTCTAGATGATCTGCTTGAGAATAGTTGGTATGTGTTCCTTCCTTATTTTTCCTGTTTTTTAATTCTCTTGAAATGAAGCTTGTAATAGTATTTTCAATTTCATTTTGAGGAAGAGGATTTAATTCAATTTCTTCAACTGGCTTTTTGCTGTTGGCAAAGAAATCTTCAAAAACCAATTCATCAACCAAAGATGGAGCTTTATCTTGAGAGTCCATGATATCAAAAGAGTAGGAATTTATAATAGCTACAATTCTGATGTTCTGTTTTTCTCTGCAGAGTTCTCGAATTTTAAAGTCGATAATCTCTTCATCTACAATTAGAATTGTCTTTACTTTTAATGATGAAATCAACTTACTAAGTAAGGCATTGTCTTTTATGTAGTAAGTATTTAAAAAGAGATTGGTGTACTTTGATTTTTCATATCCGTAAAACTCAGTGTCTTTAGCTTGTTTCTTATCTTCAGAATATTGAAGTGCAGCATTTACCTGATACTCAATAGCATTGACTGTATTGTCTGATGTTTTGTTTTTATCTTCAGAGTCATATACCTTTGCAAGATAACAGATAAAGGCTTTTATTAAGATCTTACTTTCAGAAGCAGCTTTTAAGATGTTGCCGTCAAGACCAGTTCTTATAAAGCTTTTAAATAAATCATAATAATCATTTTGATACAAGCTAAAAAGATCATCTAACAGTTCTTCACCATTCTCGATACTGTCAAAGCTCATCTCTTTATACATCAGCTGTGAAGTTTCTATGTTAGTTAAGAGATCATCTTCTTCAAAATTTGAAAATTGCTTTGAGAAATGTAGTTGTACTGAAACAGATAGATTTGCCCATTGAGCTAAAAGAAAAGCATCAATAATTCTAATATTTTTAAATTCAGAACCTTCTTTTTTCTTTTGACGTATCCAAATTTCCTGGTTCTGATGACTTATAGTTCTAGGAAAGACTGCAACATAGGTTACATCATGGATATCAGTTGATGGAGAGAATTTTGAAAGCTTTTCTTTGGCTTTAGAAAAGTCCTCATCAAATTTTCTTTTAGGATCTTTGCTGGTACCAATCTCCCATACAGATAGACCTTTTGGTATGTAAGGGTGATTTTGACTGTAACTTACAATTCCATCAAATCCTTTTAAACTTATATCATCACCATATGGGAGATAGAACTTTTCTAAATAGTCTTTACTTGCTGTTGTTGCTATAAGGGTATAAACAAATTCTGGAATAAGACCTCTACATTCTTGCTCATTGTTATCAACATAGCTTTCTATCTTTTGTTTTGTGATTTTTGCAAAGAAAGGAATACCTTGATCCTGAATAGAGGTTGTGTTGTTTGTAAAAGTGTTTTTGTCTTCTGATGATACTCTTGAACTTTCACTATTGACTTCGTCAAGACTTAATCTTGTATTTGTATCATCTTTTAGGTTTGAATGATCTTCTGTGATCCCATAAATGAGAGCTGCCTGCTTTTTTAGAAGAGAATCTGCTTTTATACTGTAAGAAGATGAAAGAGAATTTGAAGAAAAGGCTTCTTCTATTCTTTTAGCAAAAGCTTTTGAAAGTTGTCTTTTACCGTTGAAAAGATCATTTAATGTGCTTCTTGAGCATTTTAAGATTGAGGCTACCTGGCTTACGTTCAGATTTGTTTTTTTAGTTAGTTCTTCTTTTAGGAATATACCGAAATCTTTGTTATCTGACATAAGATAAACCTCAGGAGAAATATAATACTAACGATTACTGTATTAAATTATCGCACATTATGTAATATTTTTGTTTCTTATTTAAAAAACAAATTGATAAATATCTTGAAATATCAAAATTTATGTTCTATATAGATTAGTAATTATTATATCTAAGCAGAGGCTCTAAGATGTTAGATTTGTCAGGACTATTGAATCAAGTTAACTCGGTACCAGTTGACCCTATAGAGATATTTGAGCTTTCACATTATGGATACCTAAGAAGTGTCCAACAGGAAGTGTTTGATTCAGTGAAAAGTATGGAAGAAAGTGATAATCAGACGAATTCAAATATTATAATCAAAATGAATACTGGAAGTGGAAAAACTGTAGTAGGGTTGGTGTTGCTGAAAAGTTATTTAAATCGGCAAAAAGGTAAGGCTGTATACATTGTTCCCGATAATTATTTGACTAAACAAGTTATTGAGGAATCAAAAAAGTTAGGAATAACCTGTACAGATGACGTTGATGATTTTTCTTTTTCAAGTGGAAAGTCAATATTGGTAACAAATATCAGTACGCTAGTTAACGGCAAGAGTAAATTTAAAAATAAAATTATTGCTGATTATTTACTTATTGATGATGTTCATAATTGCTTTAATAAAATAAAACAACAGTATTGCTTAAAAATACCATCTCAAGATCAACTGTTCGATCAAATTATAGATATTGTTAAAGAAGAATGGTCTATGGCAGATTATAATTCTTATAATAGCTATACCAATAAAATTCCTGAGTTCTTATATCAACTTCCTTTCTACATTTGGCAAAATAACTACAAAGAAATTCAAAATATTATTACTTCTGAATATAGTGTTAATCAAGCTGATGATGAATTGCATGTAAGCAATTACTTTAAAGTTGATTTAGTTGTAAATTCAGCTTTTAAGTACTGCAGTTGTATAATTACACCAGACCTAATTGAAATAGTTCCAATGGGAATAGATTTATCTTGTTTTTCTGGAATTAGTAAATGTAAAAAAAGAATTTTTTTAACAGCAACACTCGCAGATGATAGCGTTTTTGCTTCTTTGTTTGGTTCAAATTTTATTTATCCAAAACATGTAATCTCTCCTAATAATTCAAATGATTTAGGTTGCCGATTAATATTAGCTCCTCAATGTAAAGATATAAATTTGCATGATGATACTATTAAAGAAATAGTATATAAGTTTTCTGAAAAATACAATGTTTCTATTATCGTTCCTTCTTTTGATAGAGCTAAATTTTGGGATCCAAATGGAGTGTGCACAGTTACAAAAAATAACATAGTGACAAAATTAACAGATTTAAAATCGTCACAAGGAAGCTTAACAGTATTTGTTAACAGGTATGATGGTATTGATTTAAAGGAAGATATGTGCCGTCTGTTGATAATCGATGGTTTGCCTCCTGCACATACATTATTTGACAAATACATAAGAAATACATGTTGTGTTCCTCAAAAAATGCTCCAACACGACATGCAAACTTTAGAACAAGGACTGGGTAGAGCTGTACGTGCTAATAATGATTATTGTTGCACAATTTTGATGGGAAAAGATTTAATTCAAAGGCTATCTTTTGGACTTTTATCTTGTGGATTTAGCGACGCAACAAATAAACAATATGAAAAATCAGATCAAATTTGTGATCGTCTTATTGATGATCATGGCAAGATTAATTTAGATAAATTATCAGAGGCAATTCAACTCTCTTTATCAAACGATAAAAATCTATCAGATATTTTAAAGAATGCACTAACAGGTTTGACATATGATACTGAGTTAAAGATAGATTCTCAAACAATAAAATTAAAAAAAGTTTGGTCGTGTATTGTTAGAGGAAATATTAATGATGCTCAAAAGGAGTTATCTTCAATAATAAATTCTGAAAATGATCCTCTTGTTAAAGGCCTTTATCTACAGTATTTAGCTTCGCTATATTATGCGAATAATAAAGAAGAGTCATTTAAAACACAACAATCAGCATTAAAAGTAAATTCTCAGCTCTCACCTAACTTTCAATTTGAACTTCAATCTGACAAGAAAATAGAACTACAGTCAGCGTCAATTCTGAAGGCTTGTGTATCTTTTAATGAACTGTTAAGGATTAAATCTGAAATTGTTAATATTAACTTTGACTTGAATTCATCAGAATTTGAGACCTTAATTTATAAAATCGGCATAATATTAGGTTTTGACTCTTCTAGACCCGATCATAATAAAGTTCAGAAGAAGACTGGTGGACCAGATAATTTATGGATATCTGCTGATAAATCTTATTCATATGTAATAGAGTGTAAAAACGAATGCACATCTGATACTGTGTCAAAGTCAGATTTAAATCAATTAAGAGGTTCTGTTTCTTGGTTTAAAAGCGAATATCCAAAATTGAAGTGTGTTCCTGTGATTATCCATAAATCAAAAATAATCGATAATCAAGCTACAGATGTTGATGATGCAATTTCAATTAATGAAGTAGAACTTAATACATTAATACAAAAAATATCAAATTTTGTTTCATACATAAATTCAGAAAGTAATTTTAATAAGAAGATGGTAGCTATTGCCTTGCAAAATTCAGGTTTAGTTTTAGATAAAGTTTTTCATAATTGTTCATCTAGACTCAGTAAATAAAAACTACAGATTTTCTATTAAATTTGTCATATTTTTTCTGGAGTGAGCAATGCCACAACTTCTAGGTATACAAATTAAAAACTTTAAATGCCTAAAAGATATTACTTTAGGCAAGTTAAGCAATACTAAAGATGAACCTTTAAGCAATCTTACCTCAATAATAGGCAGTAACAGCTCTGGTAAAAGCAGCTTCTTTGAAGTCTTTGCCTTTATTTCAGATTGCTTAAAGTTTGGAGTTGAAGATGCTTGCCTGGTACGAGGTGTACTTGAAAATTTAATCACTAAAGGCACTGACCTAGCAGAGCAAAAAGCTCAATTTAATAAAACAACATCATCAACTTTAATTGCTGAAACAGCTTCGTCAACTTTAAAATCATCTACTTTAAAATCTAAATCTTCACCTACAGATTCTGCCTCAATGTCTTTTGAGTTTTGTTTTAAAGGTAGAAATGATAATGAGCTTATAACCTACAGTCTATCTGTTGGCTATCACCAGATAAGACCTGAAAATAAAGATCATGCTGAAAAAGAAACTAAAAACAATGATGCTTTTAAAGCAATTTCAGTTTCATCTTTTTTAGAAAAGCCATCTCAAGATCTTTCTTCATCTTATGTAAGAACAACCTCTCCAAGAGCACCCTTAGCAAGATCTCCCATAGAGACATCAACCTCAGCAAGAGCAACCTTTTCAAGATCTCCATTAACGACATCAACACACTCAACAACAAAACTCTCAACATATGTAAAACCGACTTCCTTTTCAACATTATCTTCAACTTCAAGTAAAAGACCATGTGTTCTTCATGAAAGCATAATTAAAACAGCGAAAGACAAAGTAAATGGTAGCAAGGATTACATACTAATGCACTTTAGCAGTGGTAAAGGTGTCATATTCGGTGAGCTATATAATGAAATTAAAGCTGATGATTTTTCAATCTCATCAGAGAAAGTCAAACAAAAAGTCTCTATACAAACATCAGTTCATGATCTCAACATAACAGCAAATCCTGATAGATGTGGTATTGAAAGTGAAAGAAGTATAGAAGATGAAAGCGGTATCGAGAATGTAAGAGATATTGGTACGGATAGCCTGTCTCGTAAATACAAAGAAAAATATGATAAAGGTGATGAAGTAGATCCTGTAAGTAAATCTTACGGTCACATAGAAAATCTAGATGTAGCTGAATCTAATCAAGTGCATACTGAGCAATGCTCTAAATTAGAAAAAACATCAAGTTCTAACCATCATGAAGGTAATGATTTACATCAAGAAGAAACAGTTTATGACTGTATTTTAAATGCAGCTATCTCAAATAGAACTATTTCTAATGGTGAACCTGTTAATCTTGAAGGCTCAGATACTCAGGAGATCCATAAAGGCAAAACAATTTATCTTGAAGATAGTAACCATTTAGCCATTTCATCACTTGATGAAATAAAGAGCCCCCCTTTAATAACATCAATAAGAGAGTTCTTTTGCAATAGTTATTTGAGCAGTAACTTACTGTTTAACAGTCATTACTATAATCAAGCTTGTTTTAATCAGTTAAACGATGAGCAATTTAATCATCAAGCTCATCATAATCAAACTATCTGCCAAAATCATATCCTCACCAAAGAGCCTCTTTACAAGGAGATCCTTGCTAAGAGCAATTCTTGATATACAAAAAAGAGTGATTTTAATAATTCAAATCAGAATAATTTAGACGACACTGAAAAGAGTAAATTAATAAACACAGATTTGAGTAATTTAACCTACTCAGATCTAAGCAATATAGAAGGCTATTTTTCTATCAATAATAATTCATTAAACACAATTTGTAATAAGTCTTACTCTTGCTGTAATGAACCTAGACCAATTAGTAATGAATCTAACTCAATTGGTAATAAAGCTCACAGCACAGCCATACATGGAAGTCTGACACAATCACTGTCTCAATCTAAGTCTCAGTCACGATTACCGGCTACAGATAGGAAATGTGTTGAAAGAGCTTTATCTTTAAACAAAGATATTCACGAAAGCACATTATCTTCAAAAACGGTTAATCATGAAAGCAGCTTACATTCAAACAATGGTGGTCAAGAATGCTCTTTAACTTTTAAAAAGAGAATATCTTCATCGTCTTCAGACAATCTTGTTTATATGGTTAAATATTTACAAAGAGAATATTCTGATGATCTTGAAAAGATACTTATGAGAGTAAGTGCAAAACTACCAGATATTAAGAGAATTGAAACAGAAACCAATCCAGATGGAGAGGTCATTTTAAAATTCTTTAAAGAATGCTTTAATGAACCATTTTTACTAGATGAATTGTCATTGGGTACTATAAAGTTATTAACATATCTTCTAGTACTTTACGATCCCTGACCTTATTCTTTAATCTTTATTGAAGATCTTGAAGATGGTCTTGCTCCTCATTTGTTAGCAAATCTTGTAACAGAATTAAGAGAATATGCTACAAGTACTAAACATCAATCTCAGGTATTTATCACAACTCATAGCCCATATCTTGTAAATGTATTAGAGGACGATGAGTTATGGATCTTTGAAAAGGGTAAAGATAAGTTAAAAGGATTTTCAACCATATCACGTGCTAGTGATAATAAGCTTGTCAAAATCTTGTAAATGAAGGTATTCATTTAGGTGATCTTTGGTATAGTGGTTATTTAGAAAAGGAGCAATAGTAGGATAACTTTAACTTCTAAAAACAAGTGAAAAAGAAACTAGCACTTGAAAAGAAGCTTCACGAGGCTTACCGATGCAGCTGTGGTATTGAAACTTAACATTGCTGTACTGCAACAAGTACAAGGCTGAATCGGAAGTTGCAACAAGATGTTGTTAAAGTTAAAACTACACTGACATGTTTCATACAATAAAACGCTTCATTGTAACAAAAGACACAGTGATTTTGTTTAGTGGTTTAGCTTATATATGCCCCACTTAATTAAAATTTGGCTCAGTATTGATAATGTCTATACATAGACAAGATAACAAATTAGGTTTAGTTAGATGCACTTTGAAATCTTAGTTGAAGATATCTCTGGTAAAGCAATGCTAGAAATTCTTTTACCGAAGATCTTAGCTGGTACCAAAGGTAATACCTTTACAGTGCATGCTTATAAAGGAATAGGTAGTATCCCACAAGATCTTAAAACCTCTCAAGATCCTTGTAAACGAGCTTTGTTAAACCAACTCTCACGACTATTAAATGGTTATGGTAGAACTTATGCCTATGACAACTCTCAATATGCAGTGATAGTTGTCTGTGATCTTGATAAAAGAGATAAGAGAAGCTTTCTAAATGAGCTAAAACTTGTTTTTGACAGTTGCAAAATTATGCCACAAACATCACTCTGTTTGGCAATAGAAAAGTGTGAAGCCTAGCTTCTAGGTGATAAAGATGCAGTAGTTAAAGCCTATCCTAAGTGTAATAAAAAGATCTTAAAAGGGAATGTCTACGATTCGATTTGTGGCACCTGGGAGAGATTAGCTGATGTTGTATACAATGGTGGAGCAAAATCTTTAAAAACTAAGGGGATACAAACAGTAGGTACAGAAAAGACTTTATGGGCAAAGAATTTTGGATACTATCTTGAAGTTACAAAGAATAAGTCACCTAGCTTTATGTTCTTTGTAAATTGTATAAGAGAGTATTTAAAAGTAGGAATGGCATAAAGTGGAATTGATAATTTCAATAAGAATGTTATCAATGGATAGCTGAACATGGCTATTATCTCGTACTAGAAAGTTAACTGTTAAATTCCAATTTATACTGGCTCTGATAAATTATCATCCAATGTTCTATTGCAGCCAATGATAATTTTCTAGTGAGATCTACTTAAAATCAATGATCTTTAAATAACATCTTGTGAAGATTCGCTTGAGTATCTAATTAATTTCGATGAAGTATAAAACAAATTATTGTTTTATCTTTACAAGAACAGTGGTAAACTGATCACAGAATAGTATTTATAACTCAATTTTCATACTTATTTTTTTTATAAGGTCTTAATTATGTTTAAGTCTCTTTACATCCATAATTTTAAATGCATAAAAGATTTAACTGTCGATTTTTCTTATGACGGTGGTAAGGCTCCAAATGGATATAAAGAGTCCTTAAATCACATTTTCTTCCAAGCAGGATCTAATAAAAATGATAGAGTAGTTCCTGTTTTTACTATATACGGACCGAATGCATCTGGTAAATCTACAACAATAAAGGCAATATCAATACTTAAATCTCTTATCTTTAATGGAGCTTCGAAGAACTATTTCATTCCCAACAAAATAGCTACCTTTGATAAAGATGGGGATAGAACTATATTAACAGCACAGTTTTATTGCAACAAAAGACTTTGCTCAATATCATTTTCATTTAATGAAACTTCAATTCTTTATGAAGAGTTAAAAATAGATGAAATTACAGTTTACTGTGTTAAAAACTCAGCGATTACGTCACTAAATAAAACTCTATCTAAATTTTCTGATGGGTTGAATGAATTATTTAAAACACAATGTGTTAATGCTTCCAATAACCAACAAGAAAATTCACTATTGTGTAAAATTAGAAAAAATTATCCTGGTTTATCAAAAGACATTATTTCTATTTGTGATTTTTTTGAATCTCATTTCATCGTACTTATGAAAAATAATGTATTACCATATTCAGTATGGCTGAATAATTTAGCAAATACTTTTGAAGAAGAATTACCTGAAAATAGAAAAAAAAGATCATTAAAAGAGTTAGTAACTGTTCTAAATAACTTGGATATTGGTATTACCTCATTATCAGTTGAAGAAACATCGATTGAGAATTATGTTTCTTCACATTCGAATATAGAAAAAATCATAACTCCTTCATTTATTGGCGAAAGATTTGTTCCTTCATCATCTCCTGCGAAAGGTGATCTTATAGATATTAGACCTTTTCACCAAAATTTAAATGGTCAAGAAGTTGAATTTGTTTATGAAGAAGAATCTGCAGGAACAAAGAGACTCATTCAAATCTTATTATTAATTATGTATGCTTTAAGAACAGGAAAAGATCTATTTATTGATGAGCTAGATAATTCATTACATTCATTATTGGTAGTAGAAATTGTCAGAATGTTTAAATCTAAAAGGATTAATTCAAAAGATTCACAACTAATTTGTAATCTGCATAATACTGATCTTTTAGCTGAGGGGCTTTTGGGAGCTTCAGAGATAGGTTTACTTTCATACTCCAAAAAAGATGGTTCAGTCCTTAATAAGGCCTCTCAAGCAAAAGGAATTAGAGCTTCAGATGATTTTCGAAAGAAATATTTAAGAGGTGATTTTGGAGGTATTCCTTTTCCTTTTATTTAGCAAAGACGTAACTTCTTAGAATCTCTTAGGGCTCAGTAGTTACAAAAATCGGATCCCTGTTTGTACTGAGTCACTATGTGAAACCACATTTTTCTGTAAAGAAACAAATTGAATAGCCGTAATTTAAAGATTACGGCTTAGTGGATAACTCTTGTTAAGAATTTGAAGATGGCAACTCGATAATATCTTTATCTGCAAGATTCTGTTCAGCAATTTTTTTCATATTTATCAAAGGGAAAATAATTGGTGGTAATCCTGCACTGATAATAAATGAAGAAAGAGCTGCTCTTAAGTATGGTGACAATATTGCCACAGGTTGAGTTTTTAAGAACATGTTTAAAGACTCAGTCTCATTAATTTCAATATCATTTCTTTTCAGAATAAAATATCCAACAATTCCAATAGATATTTTAAAATATTTGTTGTCTGCTTTTTCCCCATGTTCTAAATTCATGGAAAGACCACATATATATTCGTCTTTACCAGCTATTTTTTGAGGAATTCTTAAAGACACGCTTGTGCGAATCTTCGTTCTGTCAAGTTGATCACACAATATAAAAGCTGTATTTTTATTATGATCAAAGCTCATTTCATCAATTTTGTAATTAATGAGTTGTAATCCAGCTGCTATGCCGCCCATATTAGATCAGACTCCTCATAAACAGAATCTTTTGATTCTTTAAAATCTGTTTTTTCTACATTAAAAGTTTTGTAGGTTAAACTTTCTGTTTTAACAACGTTATAGCTGTTAGCTTCAGCATTCAAATAAATACGTGAACTATTTTTTTGACTGTCTATGAACTGGTCAAAAATATCATCGATAAAATCATAATCATCTACTTCTGGTAAATTAAGCAAATCCTCATCAGACAAACTGCATAATTCTTTTGCAATATCGATTGCATTTTGTTCGGCTTTTTTATTCATAATAGACTCTTCTCTGTTTTTTTATTATTTTTATTGTTTTTACAACATATCCGCAATCCCAACCTTTATGCATACCTTCAGGAACAAATACCTTAAATAGGTCAAATTCATTTTGATTTGCTTGTTCAACTCTCTTTATAAAAGTCTTTAATAGGTTCTTTATGCTTTTGTTCCTATCTTGTCCATTCATTTTGAAACTTTTTATACGCTCTTTTAATGCATAATCAGGATTTGTAATATCTAAATATAAATCAATATTGCAATATATTTCTGCCTCTACAATACCAATGTTTTCAAATTTTTTTATATTTCTTGCCCAATTAATTGAATAACTCAATCCTTTTTCATTATTTTCATAAAAATATACACCTTTACCATAGTATCCATCTTTTGATAATTCAAAACCTCCGGCATCTATGAGTTTTGCATTTTCTTCACTTGTACCATGATAGCCATAAACATCAATATATTGTTCTGTCATTATTCTTCTTCATTAACAATAAAGCAAAAAAAATACAACCAACAAAAAAAAGAGATTTTATTATATTATAAATGTCAAGTTCTTTTCTAGTTGAGAACAATTACACATATTTAACCCAACCTTAGGCATAATACTTTGTTACATGATCTTTTTTATTGAGCCTCGCATAAGAATTAACGGTTTAATACGAACAGAAAACTCACTAATCATTATGAAATATAGCTCTCTTAGTGAAGATTGCAATATAACTTGTAAGATTTTGTCAATTAAACTATAGCTATAGATGGAGAGATCTTCCTTAGGAGACATAATAGTTTGCCACGTGAAATCCATACAATAATCAAATCGAAATTTGAAATACGAAGAAAATAAAAACGTAAATGGTGTTGATAATCTTTTAAAAATTGAGGATAAAAGATTAAAAGAAATTTAAAAACGAAAAATCAGTTTTTAAAAGGTGGTACATGAAAATTCTTCGTATTACGGCTCAAGATCTTCCATTGTTTAAGGATAATTTGGACATTTGTTTTTATAGCCAGCAACGAGTGGGTGAGGATGATAAAGATAGCCTGTATAAGTTGGATGACAATTATTATCTAAATTCAGCATGTGCTTTTATTGGCATCAATGCTTCAGGTAAAACCTCAGTGCTAAAGGTTATCAATTTGGCCTTGAACATCCTTAAAAATGAGCCTATCAATCATGTGGATTCCAGTAGCATTCTTTTAGGCACACAGAAAGCTACTATTTGCACATATTTTTACGACAATCTAAAGTATATCTGTTGCTTAGAAACTGTAGTTACAGCAAAGAAAGCGAAGACTGGAGATTTCGTTTATTCTATTTTATCAGAAAGAATGTGGGAAAAAACTCTTTCAACTGTAAAGTCTAAAAAGTACCTGACCGATTTTACGGGAATGAAGCCTACTAAAATCCGCAAGGCAGACGAAGAATTTTTGCCCGATGATGTCAGCCTGATTATTTCACACAATAAAAAAACGAATGAGACGGTTGATGTGTTCAGCTTGCTCTCATATACGAGTGTGAATGTACTTCCTTTTACAGAGAACATCCCTCTTGAAGTAATCGCTTTTCTTGATCCAACGATTGAGACGTTACGTTTTGAGAAAACTGAGGGAAAAATATTCATTCATTTAAAATTCAAGAACGAAGATGAGATAACCGACGATGATCAGTAAAACTAACTGATTTTTGTCTTTTCCTGAATTTATCCATTTTTAAAACGTCATCTGATTAAAAGCACCTCTGTAAGTCTCTTTATTAAAGTATCGAGTCCATTCAGGTCCCATACATCGGATGATATTCTGTAAATCTTCATTAAACCACGGTATCTGCAGAATGTCAGTATGTGGAGCTCCTACTATAGAGAGGTTGTTGTTAAACACATACTGAAAGAACCTCATTAAAGTAGGTCTTTCATTTCTGCCTTTACCTTCCAGGTTTTTAATTGACAGCTGATGCTCACGCATTGTCCGTCTCAAGTAATATTCCAAAGCGGAATATACAAGTATGGCTAAACTCATAAGCCTCAACAGAGCATCAATTCTTGATGGCTTCTTCAGGTAAATTGAATCAACAAAGAAGCGAGTATCTTTACAAACTCTCCAGCTTCTTTCAATAACGCTCTGTCTTTTATAACCCCCTAACAGCTCAGCCATGGTCCAGTTACGCTCAGTGTCAGTAGTAAGTATGACATACATCATCTCCTGAGCAATAGCTTTGTCTACAGTTTCTTTATTGATACTTACTGCAGCATGAACTTTTACAGTTGCTAAAACCTCTTCTTTTTCACCATCCTTCTTAGGTCTGCCTCTAGTATTTTTAAAGACATCCTCATAAGAGATGTTATCAACTGTGCAGAACTTAACTTTCTTTGTAAGTTCAGCTACAGCTTTCTGAGCATCACCAAGACATTTGCATGGATTAGACTCCAACTTTTCAAAACCTTTTGTAAGTCTTTCAAGTTCATTCTGAGCCTTCCTGCTTATGGTTCTGGTTTTCTTTTCTCTTAGTGCTCCGTTTAAGACAAGTAATCTTTTTACTTTGACTACGTCAATCTCACAGTCATCACACCACATTCCTTTGGGACTAAGCTCATCATCAGGAAATATCTTTTCAAACTGAGTTTTCTGTCCATTTCCTTTTTCAAAACACTCTTTGCTCAGACTGCTATGATCTGCAAGTTTTGAAACAACATCCATGCCCTTGGCTTTGACTGAGTTTATTATCTTTCCTGTTCAAAGAGCGTTATCGCCTACAATGTACTTTAAGTCTTTACATATACCCTGAAGTGTAGGCAGTGTATCAATGGTAATGTCATAAAATGACTTCTTGTCATTGACGTTTCCTGACACATTCTTTGCACACAGAGGAATTCTGCTCCCTCCATCAGATATCATCACACTGATTGCCTGCTTCAGGTCAGGGCGATGCTATCTTGAGTATCCAAGTTTTATTTCTAACGGGCAGTCTTTCTGCTTATAGGAATCACCATCATAGTGAAAAGTGGTGCTGTCTATATGTGCCTATTTTACACTTATGCCTAGCTTTTCTACAGTCTGCGATGCACAGGCTAAAAATAATCTTTCTGAACCATACTCGTAAACACTGTCCAGAAACCTTGACAAGACTGCTCTGCCAAAGGATTTACCTTCTAAGCCAGGATGTCCTAATAAACTTCCAATAGGTATGTTCTCAAAGTATTCTGAAGTTCCACATAAAGTCTGATACGGAACATTAAGCATCTGCATTATAAGTGCTGAAGCTATCTCTCCGTTGCTGACCTCAACATGTGATCCTGTTTTACCAATAAGTTCGCCAATAAGCTCCTGTAACCCAAGCTTGTCCAACATACCTGCTACAAATGGCATATTCCCTAAAGGCATGCTTCTGTAACTCAATGGTCCATCTGCTACAGTCATACTGATTAAATCAACAAATTTTCTGCCTGACATAGAAAACTCCTTTTTCTATAAGGCATTAGACGTCATTTAAAGCTCATTGTCGATGGTCAATACGCTAGTTTGATCTGTGTATCAAATTCCTGTAACTTCTGAACTAAAATGTGATCCTTAGCTCAAATTTCTTTAAATTACTTCTTGACTGTTGTACTCAATTTTTTCTATTTTTGAAAAAAAGTTCAATTCAACAGTGCCACAAAAATCAGTGATTTTTACTGATCATCGTCGGAAACATTGCTAGGATAGATGACAATAAATCTGTTGAGGAAATAGCTTCTCCTGTAGCAAAGGCTGTTGCTGAAGCTTGCAAATCTGTTTTGAAATAAAACGAAATCGACTATGGCTTTGTTAAAGTTAAGTTAGATTTGTTTCTTAAAATTTCATTTGTTGTGAGAAATTATGCTCTGTCTTTGCTTAGCAGTGTTAAAAGCCATAGTTTTGTAATTGTAAAGAGAGCTTAAGATTGTAGCTCTCTTTGAAGATGATTGCTATGTAATGCTTGAGACTTTAATTTACCTAGCGATGCAGTGAGGTTGAACGTTTCTTGTTTTGAGTGCTTTCTTTATTCAATTTTTTTAACTCGTTGTTAAGTTTTTTTAGATAGTCTTCAGGAGTTTTGCATTCTTTAAATTCTTCCGCACCTAATATAGGGTAATCTTTTTTAAGAACTTCGATTTTATCTGTAAATCTATCACTTGTTAAAGAGTCAACTTCATTAATTAGTTGCTGTAGCAACTTCCTATCCTCTTCTTCAAAGTATTCTTTTTTGTCAAGTTCGTAATACAGTCTTGTTAACAATTGATCAAATGAATCAACACTAGAAAAATTCCTCAATATAGGGTAATCGTCAAGTAACTTTTTGCAAGATAAACAACTGTATTCTTGCACAATGCTAATTAGATTTTTAATTTCTTCTTTTGAAAACATTTTTTTACCTCTTTTTTAATAAGTCAATTTTACATATATTATTTCAAGTCAATACAGATACGCTTAATCTGATCAGAAGAGACTTTTACTTCAAATCCCTGCTTTAATTTAATCTGAATGTCTTTTCTGTTCTTTAACTTGATGATTAAATCAAGAACAGATTCTTTAATATCTAAGCTCTTGTTTGTAAGAGCACAGCTATGTAGTTCGCCATTGTCATCTTCAAGCATGAGAGTAATAGATTTAATGGCAGCTTCAGCATCTTTCTTTAAAAGATCATTTGTTGCATTATTGGTGTCTTCTTGTGTTCTTTTAGCTTTTGGATCATTTTTTTGCTCTGTAGCTTGTGAATTAGCTTTATCATCAGCTTTTTCAGTTGATGATAGTGATAGTCCAGGAAGCTCGTTCAATAAGCAAGATGAAGACTTCTGTTTTGCCTCATTTTTCTTTTTTTCAATATGAGCTTTTAAGCTAGGAATTGCACCACGGTCAAAAACCTTTCCATCATCTTTGAACTTGTAAAGTACTTCTAGAGTAGACTGCTTATCTTTACGGTATAGTTTAATTAACTCATAGCCAGCACGTGGAGAGCGGCTAATTACATTTTCTTTAAATAGAGAGATTAGTTCCTTATCAGCTGAAGCATCGAGTTCGGCAAATGATGTCATCTGAGACACCCAGTAAAGACTCTTGCCGAATGTTTTTGCAAGATCTTCTCGTTTTAAAGAAGGAAGATCAGGGTGTTCCTGTTCATAGCTTTTCTTGTAATTCATAATTGCGTCAGAAACTTCAAATCCTGTTAAATCGACACGCTGGATATTTTCAGTTAACTGATCGGCATAAATATCTGAGTCATGAGAATAGTCTTTGACGATAGAATCAATAGTATTAACTAGTTTTTCCTTAGGATTAAAAGTACCTGCTGTAATCTCAGCTTGTTGCTGTTTTTGAATAAGCTGCGTAGCTCTGTATCTTCTTTCACCTGAGACAATGATGTAACAGTCTTTGATCACTGGTTTTGAATAATCATCATCAACATGAGCCTGTCTTACGATGATTGGGTTCTGTAAACCTTGAGAACGAATTGATGTTGCCAAAGCTTCAATTGAATCATCTGATAGGACTTCATTGTAAGGATAAGGCTCATAGCTACTTTGAGATTCAAAACCTTTGTTCTGTAAAGAGCGAACCTGAGGTCTTGTCATTATTTTGTCCAAAGGAATTGCTTGTATAGCTTTTTGTGATGTATTGATTATATTCATAAAAAATCTCCAAATGCCATATAGTATCTTAAATGATAATAGATTCGTTTTGTTTTGTAGTCAAGAATTAATTTTTATATACAATGGCCCTGTCAACTATTTAAAAACACTTTACAAACTGTAGAAAATGTTGTATTAATAATTAATAAAATTGAAACAATTCATTAGATGATTTGGAGGCTTTATGGGCCTAAAAGAAGTTGTCTGTTCAAACGTAAGAAAGTGCTTGGATGCGCAGGGTATCAGCTATTCTCATCTAACTCGGCTGAGCAATGGTAAGATTAGTTTTCATTATATTAATGCCTTGCGCCACAATAAAGCTGACCTATCATTAAGTAAATTAGAGGAGCTCGCAAAGGTTCTTAACGTTGATGTAAATGAGCTTTTGGATCCTAATCTTGAGTACAAAAGAACTGATTGCGCTTTAGCTCATCAATTCAAGACTCGTAAGCTATTACTTAATGATGATCAATATTCAATTGCTAAATCATGGGAAAAGCAAAATCGAAAGCGTATCGATGAAGCTCGTTACTATCAGTATTTTAAGTTGCAAAATCTTAAGCACTAGTCAATATCGTGGTCATCTTAGTTGCAAGGTCATTCTTTTGAGTTTAATCTTTACACAGGCAGTTAAGGTTTTATAAATTTAAAACGTCTGCTATTTTATCAAGCTTGATTGATGACTCACATATTAGTTGTTTAATGAAAAGATCTGTCTTTATATCGATTATGGATGTATCTAATGGAATTGGATAATGTTGATGATTTAAAAAATTCTAGCTTTGCTACTAGATTAAAATACATTAGAAGTTTTAGGCATATCAAACAGATCGATATTGTTAGAGCATTAAACATCACGCCTGCTCTTTATTCATCTTGGGAAAAGGGTAGTCACCTTCCACGTTCCTACAATTTCTCAAGATTAGCTCAGTTCTTAAATGTTCCGGTTGATCTTCTAGTCAATGGACCTAAAGAGGGCGTGAGTCTTGAGCAGTGCTTGTCTAAAGACAATTCTCTGTGCTTGCTGCCGTTAGTTAATGCCAAAGATCTTAATCTTGAAGCAGATCTACCTTCAGTACTGGCAAAAGCACCTAAAGAGAATTTTAATCTCTTATCAGGTCTTCAATCTTATTATTCATCAGGGAAGATTTTTCTCTTTAACATTGCTGATGACAGTATGGCTAGATTGTCAGGCAGATCTTTAAATCCTGGAATGCAGGCTGTTATCGTTAACGATCCTAATGTGCAGACTTATCTAAATAAGCCCGTCTTATTAGCTACAGATGACTCTGAATGGGCCAGTATTCGTGAAGTTTCAATTGAACAGCCTTATATCATCTTAAAATCTTGGAATAAAGACTATGATGAGCAAAAATTAGATTTAACCAAAAGAAAGGTTAATATCTTTGGATACGTTGCTATGGTCTTTTGCAAATTCTATGATGAAAATACTGAGTCTGACGAGTTTGGTTCTGATGTGCCTTTAGACAATGAAGATAATTAGCTTTTCAAGGTTGCCTGAATCTTAACTGTAAATTTTCAGTGAAGAAAGCTATTGTAGTGTACAATAAGCTATATACTAGAAACTTTAGGTGCAAGTAGATGCAAGACAACGTTTCTTAAAAGTAAGGCAATCCTCTTTTCAATCATTAAAAGATGATGCTGCTTTTAAACTTCATACTTGTAACCAGTAGGTCACAGCCAACATTATCTGTCAGCATTTGATGTGATGCCATTGTTTTAAAGCTGTTGATACACCTTGATTTGTGGCTTTTAATCAAACTTACAAACAAACATACAAAGATAACTCTTTACGAGGCTTAAATGAGTACTGAAGATAACAAGAAACAAGGTCTAACAGATGAGGCTGCTACAGTCGATCTCTTTAATATCAATAAACATTTAGACGGTTTATCAAGATTCATTAAAGCCTGTAACACTCCAATGACAATCTCCATTCAAGGTTCATGGGGCTCAGGTAAGACCTCTATCATGAAGATGGTAGAGCATGAGATTGAAAAAGATGTCATTCCAGTGTTCTTTAATACCTGGCAGTTCTCTCAGTTTGAGCTAGGTAACTCTTTAGCCTTTTCAATGATTAAGGTGCTTTTAAATAAGCTTCAAGATGATGATAGTTTTATAAAGCACTTTACCTCTGTATGCAGTAATGCCTTAACTACTGCTTTAAAGTCTGTATCTATCTATAATATCAATGTAGATCTAAAAAAGTGTACAGAAAAGACTGTTGATGATAACTACGCAGAGCAGATTGAAAATCTGCATCAACACTTTCAAGAGGTAGTAAACCGCGCATGTGAAAGAGAACATAAAGATAGGGTAGTGATTTTTGTTGATGATCTGGATAGATTAGTACCATCTAAAGCTGTTGAGTTACTTGAAGTATTAAAGTTGTTCTTAGACTGTAAGCAGTGTGTCTTTGTGCTGGCAATTGACTATGAGGTAGTAATCAGAGGTGCTATTGAAAAGTATGGCTTTGCTTCATATATGTCAGATAAAATTGACGATAAAGAACGAAATAGAGAGTATGAAAAGGGTAAGTCTTTCTTTGACAAGATCATTCAGGTGCCATTTAAAGTACCAGTAGCTGTCTACGATATTAAAAACTACTTAAAGGACGGTTTTAACAAGATTAACCTTAAGATTGATGATAACGATTTACAAGATTACATCGAGCTCTGTGCAAGCTCTATAGGTTCTAATCCAAGATCGTTAAAAAGACTGTTAAATGCCTTTTTACTGCTTACCTTCATAGGTGAAGGTTCGATCGATCTTAATAACAAGGATAAGGCTAAACTCCTGTTTGCAGCACTGTGTCTGCAACAATACAAGGAGAAGATCTACAACCTCATAGTGTCTCATTGTAAATGCGATCTGAATGATGAGGCTCAAGTTGATGGCTGTGTGCATGAATTATATGATCTTCTTTGTGAGCTAAGCAATGAGGAATCTAGCTATAATGACATCAATGATGGCTACGGGACTGATCTATTAGCAAGTGATCTTGATCTATATCGAAAGTCTTTTTGTGATTGCTTCTTGAGAGCAGCTAAAATTGAAATTTCAGAGAAAGTCGATATTGATGAAAGTGACAGTAGTTCTTCTCATGATATCAGTGATAATAATAAAATAGCTTTGAATCATTTTATTGAGACTTTAGCTCTTTCGAGCACCACGGCATCTGATTCTCAAGGTAAAGATGACAGTAGTCAGTATGCTGGAAATTACTCAAAATCGCAGATAAAATTTATTTCTTTGTGGAATGATTTTATTGATATTGTGTATAAGAATCCTGATTTTGTTAGATTGTTTAGCAAATTTAAGGCAAAACCTCGCAATTGGGAAGAATTTTCAGAAGGGGTGGGAAAGATTGGAAAAATCTATGTAAACATGTATCCTTCTAAAGATTGTTTAAAAGTATCATTCTCTAAGAAGGTAGACTGCCCAGCATGGGATAACATGGTTGGAGATGAGTACGATATAGTTAAAAAGCTTGGTGGAAGCTCTAAGTTTGAAACTATTGGAAAGAAAGCTACAGGAATTAACCAAATTACTAGGTTCTTTAGTATTGACAACTTTGACGATTCATATGATAAAGAGAACGCTTTTTCTGAAGTTGCAAAATACATTGTAGCTTTGAGAAATGTTGTGATGGGATATTTAAAGTAGACTGAAGAAAAGCTGTATTTATCAACAGTCTAGACATTATTTAGATTTTTGTTTATTAACGTTAGGTAATACTATGAAAAACATTTCATCTCACAATCACATGAATTTAAGAAATTATTTTGATTGTCAGCCTGAAGATCAAGGCGATGAAGGAAGACACAAATGTGCTGGCTGTGCTTATATTATTGGATATCACATTGGGTACAATAATAAGCATTATGATTTGGAGTCTGTAATTTCTATGATCCCAGATAGTCAAGCTCAACCTCAAAGGCACCATGATCCTAAGAGATCCGCAAATGATGGGTTCAATCAAGGTAGAACAGATAAAAAGAATGGGCTGTCAGCCAGTTTTTCAATCGAAGAAATTAAAAAATTTATCGCTCCAAAAGATTATGCAAAATTGATTAGTTGATCTAACCTGTTCTTGAACATTTGTCTATGTTTTAATCTTAATCTAAGAAATTAATTCTGAACATTTACAATGTTATTAAACAATCTGTTTCTCTTATTTTGAGATGGGCAAAGTCAAAGAAGTTAAATAATGGATGAAAATGTAAAACGAATTTTAATTAAGATCCGTAATGCCTCAAAGCAGGGAAACCTTTCTTTGTAGGCGCTGGTGTTTCAATGCTTTCAGGGCAACCATCTTGGAATGATTTGTTAAAAAACATAAAATCTGTTATGAAGTGACCTTTGTCAAGTACCTTTTTAGTGATTTAGATAAGACGC
>ERZ1023641.92-NODE-92-length-35658-cov-16.212651_pt1 | contig 35658 bp, 54 predicted proteins | sample MGYA00380335_ERZ1023641 | MGnify/ENA primary metagenome ERZ1023641 (study PRJEB33179, sample SAMN07448970) | human gut metagenome | biome: Human-gut; feature: Human associated habitat; material: Faeces | host: Homo sapiens | place: India: Bhopal | collected... | reverse complement strand
TAAGGAAGATACTTCAAGGGGGTATCGTTAAAAATGACGAGACCCCGATGTTTGAGGAAACGACCTACATCAATGAGCAGAACAAACAGAGTTACCCAATGTTCATCATGAACCAAGATGGTTTCACTCTGCTGGTGATGGGATTCAATGGCAAGAAGGCGATGGAGTTCAAACTGAAATACATCGAAGCCTTCAACGCTATGAAGAGACAGATTGAGCAAAACAAGCCATCCGTCCCTCAGAACTATCTCGAAGCTCTCAAATCTCTGGTCAAGTCTGAGGAGGAGAAACAGCAGCTAGCCTTGGAGAACAAGCAGCAGCAAGAAACCATCCTCACTATCAGCAAGGAGAACATGGAACTCGGCAACAAGATTACCGAAATGCTGCCGAAGGTCAGCTACTACGACAAAATCTTGCAGAGCAACGCTACCATGACCATCACGCAGATTGATCAGGACTACGGAATGAGTGCAGTCAGGATGAACAAGGAACTGGAAGCAATGAAGATTCAGCATAAGGTTCGAGGTCAATGGATATTGTTTGCTCCGTTCCTCAAAGGAGGTTACGTACATAGCCGAGCAGTTGACATCATCCGCAAGGATGGTCAGCACGATGTGAAGTACAACACAGAGTGGACAACCAAGGGAAGAATCTTCCTATATGAATCACTCAAAGCGAAGGGTATTCTCCCCTTAATAGAGCAGGAGAACACTCCCAGCGATAAAGGCACTGGTGGAACAGAGCCAGCCAAGGCAGCTAGTGCCAGTCAACAAACCCTCAAATTCAACTGATATGATAGACTCAGAGATAAAGGAGCAGCTAGACCGCATCGAGCAGTATTCGATGATAGCCGCCAAGACCATGCTCAACATCAAGGAAGCTGCATTCATCCTTGGCATGAGCGAAGAAGGAGTAAGGTTCAACGTCAGAAAGCACATACTCCCCTGCTACAAGCCAAACATCAACAGACTCTACTTCAAAAAGAGCGAGTTGGAAGACTGGATGATGCAGAACCGCAGCAAGAGCATGGCAGAGATAGAATCAGAGGCAGCAGCCTATTGTGTAACCCATTAAACAGATAAACTTATGATAGCAGATGTAATGCTTGTGGCAGCAGTTGTCACATTCGTTATTACCGCATTGGAAATCCGCTCCTACTTCAAGGAAGTAAGCGAGTAGAGCTATCGGATATATGGAGATTGAACCTCAATATGAAATGTTGAATTTTAAATTATTGAATAGTTTGTTATAATTGTTATTTATGCTATTAGGTGGACGAAAGTCCGTTCGGTGCAGCAGAGGTTTTTTGGAGTTTGCTACTCCCAGTCTCCACAAGTGATAAATATAGTCATTTTTTACTCATGTTTTTAGTTTGTTAAATTGTTGATTAGCCAGCGCAAGTAGCTCAGTTGGTAGAGCATGAAGGTTCATCCCCTTCGAGGTCGTGGGTTCGAGTCCCACCTTGCGCCCCATATAGCCCGATTCCAAGGCTTTATATCGGATAGGATAAACCTTCCTAGAGAGGTACACGTACCCAAAAGGAGCATCATTAACCACAGATGATGCTTAGACGTGGAAGTGGCAAGTTAATACATACACCCACTGGGTGGAATTTGGAACGCTTGGAGTTCACTTGTGAAGATGCAGACCTCATGCCGTGACCCTTAAAGATAAGGTAGCAGAAAGGACGAAGCGCACAATTACAAATCGGTTCTAATGCAGCCAGCAGTTTAACTCTACGTTGTTCTTAGTATAAGTTCATGATATATTGTTAAAATGCAGTTTCTTAATCTATAAATGTATGCGATTACAAGTGCTGGGAGTCCTAAGCCTCCATAAATGCAGAAGGGAACCAAGGAGCGATTCAGCATCCGGCAAGATTGTATAGATGTCGCTCCACGGAGGTGGCAGTTTTAATCATATTCATTTTACTGCCCCTCCTTTTTGGATAGAAATCACAAATAGTGTAATTATTTTCCATACAAATTACATTTGCGATGCGGTAGCGACCGCTCAGGTTATATTAAAATAATGAACACTCGCCCCCACCATTCGTGAGAACCGTGGGGTTTTTAGTTGAACATTCAAAACTATACAATATGAGATATAAAACAAGCAGTTGTCATGATTGTCTGTTCCTGACGATATGTGACAATCCTGATTGCAACCCAGAAGGTGGCTACAGATGTAGCTGCTATGAATGGAAGTATCAATAACTTAATACATTAAAGATATGGGTAATTTAGATTATTACAACAAACTCAAAGTCGTTCCTCAACAGGCACTCCGACAAATTCAGTCAGGAAGACTTAGAGGAAAACACGACATCAACCCAATGTGGCGCATCAAGGCTATGACAGAGCAGTTTGGCGTGTGCGGAATCGGTTGGAAGTACGTAATCACCAAGCAGTGGACAGAGACTTACGGAAGCGAGGTAAAAGCCTATTGCAACATCGACCTCTTTATCAAGGTGAACGGAGAATGGTCAGATGCCATCCAAGGAACAGGAGGTTCGTCAGAAGTATCAATAGAAAGCAAGGGTGCATACGTATCTGATGAATGCTACAAGATGGCACTCACAGATGCCTTGTCGGTTGCCATGAAGGCACTGGGTGTAGCAGCAGACGTTTATTTCGAGGCAGGAAAGGACATCATAGACATTGATAGTAAGTATGGTGCTCAGGATAGTAGAGCAGCGCAGCAAGCCCAGACTCAGCAGTCAGCCGCCAAGCCTTCACAAGCCGCCCAGCAGCCAGCAACACCCCAGTATCACCCGAACGATCTGAACGAAGGATTGGCTTACCTGAGCAGATGTGTCACAAAAGACAATCTGATATGGGTAGTACAGCATTATCAGCCGCTCTGCTCTAACGCTCAGTTCATGCAAGCAGTATCATCAAAGAGAAAGGAGCTTGGTTTATGACAACAGAAACTAAGGAAATTTGGAAACCAGTTGCAGGATATGAAGGCATATATGATGTAAGCAATTTGGGTAGAGTTAAAACTGTAGAGCGCACATGTTACTTAAACATCAAAGGAACAGACACGCAAAGAATTATAAAGGAAAAGATAAAGCATCCTTCACAAGATGGTCAAGGTTACAAGAATAACAATGGCTATCTTTCAGTAATTCTTAGTTTCCAAAACAAGAGAAAAAGATTTCATGTTCATAGACTTGTTGCAGAAGCATTCTTGGAAAATCCAAATAATTATGAAACCGTCAATCACATTGACGGAAACAAGTTCAACAATGAAGTTTCAAATCTTGAATGGGCTAGCAGAAAACAGAACATAGAGCATGCTTGGAAAACTGGTTTAAATCATATTCCTAGTAATTACGCTGGTACTCACAAAAAGAAAATTACTCAGAAAGACTTACAAGGAAACATTATTAAAGAATGGGATTCCATGACAGAAGCTGCAAAATTTCTTGGTCTAGACAAAGCAACATTCTCCAATCGTATCAAGTCTGGCAAATTAGAATATCATGGTTTCTTATGGATTCCTCACAAATATTAAGATATGAAATTAGTAAAATCAAAAGTTCGTTTCGATGAAGAACAGCACAGATATTTCTTAGGCGAAAAAGAGTTAAGTGGTATTACAGGAACTCTTATAAAGAAAGCTTTTCCTGATACTTACAAAGGTATTCCAGATGCAGTTTTAGCCAAAGCAGCCGAAAGAGGAAGTGTTGTTCATCAAAATTTAGAGTTGTTTGATACAGTTTTTAATAGTGATGTTAATATAATGCATTCTGTATTACCTGAGGTTAAGGACTATAATGAAATGATTATATCTTATGGTCTTCATCATGTAGATAGCGAATACCTCGTAACAGATAACGAAAATTTCGCATCAGCTATTGATAAGGTTCTTGCAGACAATGAAGGTAACATTTACCTTGCGGACATCAAGACCACCGCCACCCTCCACTACGACAATGTATCTCTCCAGTTATCCATCTATGTCAAATGGTTCGAGGAGCAGAATCCCGACCTAAAGGTGAAGGAGATTGTCTGCATGTGGTTCAAGAACGGACAGAGCAAGTTCCAGCCACTCCCAAGGGTATCAGATGAGCAGATAGACGAGTTAATTAACGCTTATCTCACCGATGATGCAGAGTACCAATATAAGGTGGAGGTTCCTGAGCAGTTCTCGGCACTGGAGCAGGAGTACAGACTTATCTCCGCTCGCATGGATGCCCTAAAGATTAAGCAGGATGATTTGAAGGAGCAGATGATGAAGATGATGGAAGCCAACAAGCAGAAATCCATCAAGACCAATATCGGTTCTTACTCTTATGTGGCAGCTACCACCAAGAAGACCTTCGACACGAAACTCTTCAAGGACACGGAGCCAGAGCACTACGAGTACTATCTGAAAGAAACGACCACAAAGCCGTCATTAAGAATCAAACTTAATTAAGTATAGATATGAACGTAAAGTTTACAGGCAAGATTATTGCAGCAGGGCAAGTTCAAATGGGAACTTCCCAAAACGGAACCCAATGGAGTTCCGTAGAGTACGTTATTGAGGAACTGAATCAGCAGTACCCTTCAAGAGCAGTTATCCAAGTTTACGGTTCTGACAAGATTCAGCAGTTCGGCATTCAGGTTGGTGAAATCATCACCGCCAACATCGGATTGAAGGCACATCAGTCTAGAGACGGACGATGGTTCAATCAGTTGGACTGCTGGAAGGTGGAACGACCGAATGCCCAGCAGCAGGGTCAGATGATGCAGAGTCAGATAGGTCAGGTTCCTCAGCAGCAAGCAGCCAACTATCCACCGCAGCCAGCACCTATCCAGCAGCAGATGCAGGCTTTTCCCCCTCAGGTTAATGCAAATGGTCAACCTATTCAGCAGAACGCTCAATATGCAGGTGGTCAGCAGAAAAGTGGTCTCCCATTCTAAACATTAATATATAAGGTATGGAAATTCATCTAGTAAGAACCTCCACTGGTCTTCGTCCATACACGGATGATGATTACGAGGAAATGAAAAAGATAAAGGTTGGTTCCATCGTCAAGGCGAATATCGTCCGACCACGCAACGTGAAGTTCCATCGTAAGTTCTTCGCCCTTATCAGAGCAGCATGGGATAGTCTCACCGAGCAGCAGCGAATCAATCTCCGCTCAATAGACACATTCCGTGAGCAGCTTCTGATAACATCAGGATTCAGCGAACCGCTTTACGACCTCAACGGACAGAAGTTCTTGGAGAGAGCCAAGTCTATCTCCTTCGCCAAGATGGATGAGCCAGCCTTCAATGAAGTATATAGTAGATGTCTTGATACCATCCTAACCATTCTCATGGCTAATGGTATTACAGAAGACGAGTTTAATAACATTTTACAAAATTATAGTTAGTATGACACGTAGAAACGACAAGCGCAACAATAGACGTAATAGCCGTCAGCGCAACAACAATTCAGAGTTAAATCCATTCGCCCAGATGCTTATGGGAGCACTCCTTGGTAAGGGTGCTGAAATGATTGCCGAAACCTTGATGAAGAAGGCTGAGGAGAAGACAGAAGACAAGCCACACACTGGCATCCGTCAGTCTGACAACCTATTAGAGTCTTCTTGTATTATCAATGGTGATGGTTCTGCCACCGAAATTCCTATCCCTGATGGTTTCCAAATCTTCATCAGCGAGGATGGCAAGCCGATGATTCGCAAGAAGATTGAAGGAGACGTGGTGAATAAGATTCCTGATGCAGCGGAAGGTTTACCAGTCACCTACAATGATATTTGCAAGAAGTTCTTCTTGGATAAAAAGACATTCTTTTTTATTGGTAAAGAAATTGCTTATGGAAAAGGACACGATGAGAACTATAATGATTTTGATAACTGCACATCTGAGGCACAGGCTAAGCGCATGGCTGCTTTCAACAAGTTACAGAACATCGCAAAGTATCTCAATGGTGATTGGAAACCAAAATTTGATGGTAATACAGAAATTTGGGATATTAACGTAGCTTATGATAGCGAAAAATATATACCTTATTCTAGTGTTGTCTATAACAATGGCATGGTTTACTTCAAGTCTGAGCAACTCGCTAATGAAGCCATCTACCTGATGGGTGAAGAATCTCTCAAAGACCTTTTCTCAACCGATTGGTAATGGCAAGCTACGCTGAAATCAAGGCAAAGCTACAGCAGGAAGGCAAGAAGACACGCAAGCGTTCATCCTATGATGAGCACAACTTGCAAGCCGCAGAGGTCAGGTATATCCGTGGGGTATATCCTGACCTTGAAGGTGTCTTCTTTTCCGTTCCTAATGGTGGAAAACGAACCTCCCGACAAGCCGCATGGCTCAAAGAAGAAGGTATGAAGGCAGGAGTATCAGATATGCTGCTCCTGAAGCGAACCTCTCAGTACGGTTTCCTCTGCATCGAAAATAAGACTCCCAAAGGTAGGCAGCAGGAACCCGAACAGAAGGTTTTTCAATACGAAGTAGAACGACATGGTGGCAAGTACATCATTGTCCGCTCTATAGATGAATTTATGAAAGCAATCGACAATTATTTAAATGGTGAACTATGAAACAATTTCAAATGCAATTAATGCCACCACTTGTTCATGGTGAGAAATTAATAGATAAATTTATTGAAGAGTTCAAAGAAAACCAAGAAGAAGAGTTAACAAAAAAAATAATCTCTATCTTGGAATCCAAAGGCTACAAGGTTACTGCTCCTCCAAAGGCAGTCAAAGACGAATATACCTTTGATAGAGCATGGAACTTGTACGACAAGAAAGTGGGCTGTAAAGCAAAACTCGAAAAGAAGTGGAACTCCATGAGCCAGAAAGACCGCAAGGCAGCTATAGAGTATATTCCTCTCTATGTAATCTCCCAACCCGACAAGCAGTATAGAAAGAACTTCCAAACCTTCCTCAACCAGCGAGGATGGGAAGACGAACTCATCGGAGCAACACCACCGCCAGCAGCCGTCAATGAGAATCCTTCCGAAATCAGCCAACTCATCGCCAAGACCAAGGTAGAGCAGCAGATAACAGAGGAAGACAAGAACCATGTACTACGTCAGCGCATCTACGGAATGATTGAAGTTCTAAAGAATAACCCACAAAGTTCATGTAGAATCCCATTGGAGATATATCGTGACAACGGAACAATGGAACGCTTGGGCATCCAGTGGAATCCGTAACATCTACGAAACCGTTTACCACAATGATACAAATCAGCAAGTACAACAAGCAGCATCCTCTCCGAGTCTTTGAGGCCTTTGCAGGGTATGGCAGTCAGAGCCTAGCCTTCAAATACCTCAAAGAAAAGCATCCTGAGTTCGACTTTAAGGTAGTGGGCTACTCCGAGATTGAACCTTCCGCTATCCAAGCCTACGGACTCCTGCACGGAAGAGACATACCAAACTTCGGAGACGTGACAAGGATAGACTGGAATGAGGTTCCCGACTTCGACTTCATCAGTTGGTCTTCTCCATGCCAAAACTTCTCCAATGCAGGACTCCGCCAAGGAGCAGAGGAAGGCAGCGGTACACGTTCATCCCTTATCTTTCAGGAGAAGAGAATGCTGGCAGTCAAGAAACCTAAGTACGTGATGCTAGAGAACGTAAAAGGTCTTCTCTCAAAGTCAATGAGGAAGTACTTCTTCAAGTACCTCAAAGACCTCGACTCCTTCGGTTACACCTCCTTCTACAAGGTTCTGAATGCTAAAGATTATGGTGTGTCTCAGAATCGTGAACGTATCTTCGTAATCTCCATCCTCCGCACAGAAGACGAGCAGAACCCAGAGTATCACTTCCCTTCGCCTATCAAGTTAGAGACAACGGTTGAGGACATATTGGAAGATGATGTATCTCCTGAATATTTCATGACTCAGCCACTTCTAGAAAAGTATCTCACAAAAGCAGACATCAATGAATCAATCGAAAAACTCTACCCCGAAGATTTCAATACCGAAAACTGCTGATTGTTGCAGCCCGACTATCACATCTTCTTTCGGTGCAGGAATCAGCGTAGCAAATCTCCTTGGTGTTGACCATTTCCCTAAGGGGGGGTACTGATAATCAGGAAAATAAGAGAAGAAAACTGCTGATTAACTCAGATATAGAAGGCATGAGTAGAACCATCCGAAGTAGCTATTACAAGACTAGTTTAGCAAACTATCTTGCACCAACAGGAAGTTGTGCCAACGCAGTCTTAATCATCAAGAAATTATGATGTGCGACAAAATTATAAAGCTAGCAAACCTCCAAATCAAAGGCAGAATAGAGCAGCAGACCAGAGTCTATTCCATTAAGGGAATCTCCCCTACTCTCAATTCAGCCATGGGTCACGGAGGTAACTGCATCCCACTATTCTTAATAGTCAAAGAGATATGATAACAGGAGGAAAGAGAATGAAATCCCTGCTTCTTTCAGGAAAGGTGAAGCCTGATATGGGGGGGGGCAAGTCTTAGACTTATATAATCAGCAAGTATATCAAGGCATCGCCCCTACCATGCTAACCACAATAGATTCATCATCAATGACATTCGTAACAATCATGAATAAACAAATCATTCACACCGCTCCAAACGGAAAGCGATACTCCATCCAAATCAGGAAGTACACTCCAAGAGATTGTTTCCGACTGATGGGAGTACATGAAGCTGACATAGACAAGCTCCTGAGCAAGGAGAAGACTGGTCAACTCATTATCAGCAAGAGCAAACTCTATGCCCTAGCAGGAAATTCAATAGTAACCAACTGCCTGACCGCCATGTTCGAGGAACTGATATTCCCTTCTGGTAATCACTACCACGACAAGACAGGTCAGCTATCACTATTCTAGCTTATGGATATTTTCGGATATATAAAGGTAGGCAAGCGAGTAAGCAAAGCCAACCGCCTTCTCTTTGAAGGCAAGACCCTTATCATGTGGTACAAAGACAAGCCTATCATCGGAACCATGATAGATGGGAAATGGTGCTGCATGGATATAAACGGAAACAAAGAAATCCTCATGTATCAGTCTTTTGTTACACACGTTTCATTCTTACCTTCACCTCATGAAGACAGAAAAAGAACAAATCCTAGCCATCATCGCAGAGATTCAGGCAGAGCGTGAAGCTGCCAACATCGTGCCGCCCCACGTCCTCACAGCCGAAATCATCAACCGAGGATGCCATCAGCCTTATCAAGCCATCAATGAATTATGCGCAGAAGGCAAGGTAAACTGGTGTAGAACACTCAACGATATGGCATTCACTATCAAGTCATAGCTTAGCTATGTGGATTGAAACACAATCAGAAAATAATAAATCAAGAACAATATGAAAACAACCCCATTAACACAGCAACTGCTAAAGCAGTTTATGACCAAGGCATACGAAAACGCCAAAGTCAAAGGCTTATTAAAGCCAGATTTAGACATCAACAAAGAGTTAATGCTCATCATCACAGAAATGAGCGAAGCCATTCAAGCCAGCCGCCACAACCGCCATGGTAGTATTGAAGACTACAACAAGTTGCTAGGTATATACAACATTATGTGGCTGGGTGTACCTGAGGAGAAATCCTACGAGGAATCCTTGGAAGGAACAGTAGAGTCCGAGTTTGCAGACATCGCCCTCCGTATCATGTCGCTTTTGGGATGGTATGCCTATCAGAAACCAATCTGCCTGATGAACGACATTGAAATCAAGAAGACGATAGATTTCCACAAGGTCGAGTTTGAGCATGGAAACTGGTCTCTTCCTGATGCCATGTACCTCATCATCACACGAATGACTTATTTTCCATTCTCCTGCTCACCAGCATGGATGAACACCTTGCGCTTACAGGATATTCTGGTTCAGGTCTTCGCCCTAGCCATAGTAGGAGGCATAGACCTCGTTGAGCACATCAAGTTAAAGATGAAGTATAACGAATCTCGTCCGTACCTTCACGGATGCTTATATTAGGAGGACATAATATGTTTGGAATAGAACAGATTCAAAGAAGATGTTTAATGACGCTGAGTGATGGTAGCAAAATCCAAGCTACCATCACCATCCCTAAGCCCACCAAGCCCATCTTCCCTGAGCAGATGGAACGTTATGTCATTGAGAATTTTAATAATTCGCAACCTCTTGCAGTGAACAAGGTTGTGAAGTGTCACATCATGAGAAATTAAAGCGTATGGAAGATTTACCTATAGGGTCAAAAATCGTCTTAAAGGTGGTCGAGACCGAGAAAGAAGAATGCAATGGCTGCTTTTTCGATGAGATAAGTAGCAACATTTATGAAAATGTTTGCGGTGATTTTGTCTGTAGCGCAAGCACAAGAAAAGACGGAAAGAATGTTAAATTTAAAAGAGTAAAGTGATTATGATAGACGATAAGAAAATAGAAGCTGTAAAGGAAGAAATCTATGAAGATAGATTTCTGTTAAATGGTGAAGAAGTAGTCTTCGACAATGATGCTAAAGAGGAAATGTTCTACAAAGATGACATCAAAGAAGCCATTGGGCTAGGTGCTCATTGGGCTATCAATGAGTTTATTAAGAATTTGTGGCATCCTGCTAATAAGATACCGAAAAAATTTAATCATTACGGATTTGCTGCTTTATATATATTGCAATACAATCATCAAATTAGAATGGTACTTTATGATAAGGACAATATGAGTTGGAAGAATGTAATTAGTAACAGTGAATATTGGCTTTATGTTGACGATTTACTGCCAAAGCAGGAAGGAGGTGAGCAATGAAAGAGGTTGGAGAAAGAACCATTCTTGAAGCAGTTGAACAGAATGGTTGCGATGGTTGTTTCTTTTGCCATGATGATACGTGTTATAACCCGACATATAATGATTGGGCAGATGGATTTCAGTGTGAGTCAGAAGACCGTTCTGATGGCAAGAGTATAATATTTAAAGAAGTTAAGGAATAAAGGAGCAAAGAATATGGAATTAAATATCAAACCATTTCATTCATTACCTTGTCGTTTAGAGGTGTTTACAATTAATGGAAAGGGTGCAGACCAAGACGACTTTGGAGACATGCATGACTATGATACTGAAAGCGCAGAGCCTTATTCGTGCGCAGATATACACTTTGATGCAAAGCCTCCAACAGAGGAAGTACTAAACCGCTATAATATAACGGAAGAAGAATATTATAACATCTGCAACGAATTGGAATGCAAACTATGCGTAGGTAGTTGCGGATGGTGTGTTTAACCTATTTATCAAAAAGTAAAGCGTATGGATAATAAATTAGAATATATACCAGGTGATTTGGTAATGACAAACGGAGTACCACTAGGTACTGCAAAAGATGTCGTTTATAGAGTAACATCATCAGACCCATCAAAGACTTTGGAGTTAGACGATGGAACGGTTCTGAAAGGTGTTGTCTGCTTAGAGAACATCGAAGGTGCTGAATTTGGAGAGAAAGGCTATCTCTCAGGTGACTGCTGTGCTTGGGTTAAGGATATTGTTCCTATTAATCTTGTGCCCGCAATTTTGGAGAAGAATGGATGGAATAAATCCACAAGTTGGTTTTACGTTGGCAGTGAAAAGCGTGGCTATCAGTTTTCCAAGGAACTAGATGATAAATGGGATGAGCTTGATAGAATGACTTATGGCGACTTACAAATCAGTCAATGTGAAAATCTTAGAGATTGGAGATATATAAATGAATGTAATCACTATTTTCATTTTGAATTTACCTATGTTCACGAACTCCAACATTTATTATATGCATTGCATATAGATAGTAACTTAAAAATATAATGATATGGCACAGAAATATATTGAAGGTGATTTTGTTATGTATGATAACAAAATAATGGTTATCAAAGAGCCAAGAGACGGAAGCCACTTTGACTTGTATTGCCATAAAGAAGGATTGGTGTACTGCTTTGTAAGTGTTGAGGATATTGTACCAATTCCTATTACTCAGGATATTCTAGAGAAGAATGGATGGAAACGAAATGGTGGGCAATATTCTTTTACCTTTAAACCTTATGTTGGGTATAAGGTATACCTCATTGGTTTCTTTGTCGAAATGTTTAAGGATGTGCATGATATGCTAAAACACAGATATTTTCAGATAACTCACGAGAATAAAGTTATCTGTGGTTGCTTTTATGTGCATGAACTCCAGAATTTTCTCTTCGGTCTTGGAATTAATCACGAAATGGAGGTGTAGGTATTGTGATAACATTAATAATAGTAATGTTTTTGGGTATATTTATGGCTATTTTCGGATTGTACTTGATTAAAGATATATGGCTCGCTACTATAGGTGTCATTCTTTTTATATTAGGTGTAGTCATTTTTATATTATCATTTATTAATTTGATATATTTGATTGTTTAACGTCTTCGGACATAAATAGATAGAAGTATGAATGCGACAGAAGCAAAAAGAAAGTTGTGTGAGATTAGAAGCAGTCTTATAGACGATGAACAGAAGCAAGCGATTTGGATAGCAATTAGAGCCATTGACACTTGCAATGAAAATATGATTAAGAAGTACAGAAAGAAGCCAGTTACTATTGAGGCTATTCAGTGGGATGGTGAAAACTTATCTGAAATTGATAAGTTTACTCAAGCTAAAGTAAAGAATCATGGATTGGTTCTTATTATTCCAACACTTGAAGGAGATATGTATGCTTCTATTGGTGACTATATCATCAAGGGTGTAAACGGAGAGTTCTATCCTTGTAAGCCTGATATTTTTGCAAAGACTTATGAGGAAGTAACAGAGTAACTAACAGCCCTCTTCTTGGCAACAGGGAGAGGGTAAAAAGAAAAGAATATATGAGATTTAGCTATTACAATTTAGACAAAGATGACTTTAATAAAAAATATAGTCGCTTTAAGAAGAAAAAGTTGTTTACGATTTGGTTTAATCATTTCTTAGAGAAGATTCAGTTTGAAAATTCAGATAGAGGTCTTTTGTTGTGGGTTGATACTCCAAAGACTATTAGAGTATTCGGATATTGGAAACAAGGTGACTGTGGTGGAAGTAAGAAATTCTATCAGAGTTGGACTAATGACCATTGCGGTTGCTGTTAACTGAGTTATTAATCATTATCTTCTGCAACAAGAAGATGGTAAAAAGTAGAGAATATGGATTATAATAAAAAAAAGGTACTATTTATAGATTTGGATGGTACTTTAATTAAAACTGCATCAGGGAATACGTTTCCTGTAAATATTAATGACTACACCTTTAGAAACGAGGTTCTTGACAAAATAGAGAAAATGTTTCCGAAGTTGGAGTATGTTCACATCGTTACAAATCAAGGTGGAATACCAAAATATGTTTCTAAGGAAGATTTTGAGGCAAAACTTGAAGGTGTAATGGTATTTGTACGATTCTACTTAACTGCTCTTAAAGTTAAGGTAGATAGTATTTATTGCGATTCTGTGGATAAAGACAATCCGATGCGTAAGCCAAACACTGGTATGTTAGAGCATTTTTGGTCTAAAGAATTGTCTAAGGAAAATGCAATAATGATTGGTGATGCTAGTGGCAAGCCTGGAGATTTTTCTGATTCAGACAAGAAATGTGCTGAGAATTTTGGTATTGATTATATTGATGTCGAAGACTTATTGAAGCTATAATATGTGTAAGATTAATGTTAAAGAGTCTATTTTGGAGATTGTTAAAAAGAATAATCTAGAAATACTCAAAATAGACTTAATAAATGACGACGAATCTTTTGTTAGACTCTATGGCGGAGAAAGAAGCGAGTCTTGTAAGGTTTATACTACTCTAGAAGACTTAGATTTTGAAGTAGATTCTATCTTTATGCAGGAGGAGGTTGAAGGTACAGTGTATTGTCGAGATAAAGACACTAACGAACCAGTATGGATAGTGTCTTATGGAGATGAAGGAGGTTCTTGGTGGGAAGTTAATAGAGTTCCAGACTTTTATAAAGTTAAGGAGGATAAGCAATGAGTAAAGAAAAAACTGTCAAATATATTAAAGCAGCCCAAACTGCTATTAACGAAGAGCCTTATCCATGCACAACAAAGGCTAAGCTGTTATTAGTGGAGGCACTTAAAGAGTTGGAGGATTGAGTATGACAAAATTTAAGGTAGTTAGATATTGGGATACATATCCCGATGGAGTTATTGCAACTTGCGATACAGAGGAAGAGGCAGAAAAGATATGTAATAAATATCGTAGAAACCGTAAGCCTATGTATGACTATTTAGTCAGAAAGGAGGGTGAATAATGACTAGAGAAGAGTTAAGAAATAATTATGGAAATGACATCTGTGAGTTATGCCACCGAGAGTATTATACTAGCAGAGCACTCCCAGAATCACTTTGCGAAGGTCAGTTTTGCGAAGAGGCAGAAGATGGTTTCGCAGATAAACATAATATAAAATTGGAGGATTGATTATGGCGATGATTTATAAAGGCGAAATTCAGAGATTGTTTCCAATTTTAAAGGCAATTAAAGAAGGCAAGACTATACAGTATAAAGATACTGGCGTATGGAGAGATATTGATGGTGACGATGATGGCTTTTGCCTTGGCACATTGGTTGGAGAAACTGATAGTTACCGCATCAAGCCAGAACAAAAGTACCGCCCTTTTAAGGACGCAGAAGAGTGCTGGCAAGAGATGCAAAATCACCAGCCATTCGGGTGGCTAACATCCCAAAATGGTGAGGTTAAGAGCTTAATCATAGCTATAGATAATGAAGGGCTTATTATTGGTGATAGAAATAATGGTGTGATGGGATTTACCACTGCTACTGATTTGTTTAAAATAAAATTTGCCGATGGCACTCCATTTGGCGTAAAAGTGGAGGAATAGTCATGGTTACACAAAAATGTATAGAATATACTATAAATGGTTCTACTTATAGAACAGAGCCTTTATGTTCTCCTTGGGAAATTGAGAGACGATTACAATCTCTACTTAGTTCTTATGGGTTAAATTGGTTTAAGTCTTGTGTAAAGATAATAGTACAAGTTTAGAAGAATAGCTTATGGAAATAGAAAAAATAAAGTTCAAAGCTAAGAGTACCTTAGATGGTTCTTGGGTACAAGGTGATTTAATACATATGGGGAAAAATAGAGAAAAAATTGCCATATTACGAAATCGTTTTTATGTATCAGAAATTGACACTTCTACAATCTGTATGTTCACTGGTGAGAAGGATATGAATGGGAATGATATTTATATCGGTGACCTTATCTCTAACATTGAAACAGGTAGTGTTGTTGAGGTGACATGGAATGACAGACTGAAAAGGTTGGATTGTAATTTCCTCAATGAATATAAATTTATAGGGATTCCTTTTGGGATATTTGTATCAAGGTACAAAAAAATCGTTGTATTGGGGTCAAAATTCGATAAGGAGAAGTAGCGTATGAAGAAGCAAATAGTATTAGATGAACAAGATATTAAAGAGTTCCACGAGGATGCAAAGCATCTATTTTGGTTATATAACAGAATGGTGTGTTTGCATGGAGAGCAAAGAAACTTAGATTACATGCACCGATTTGCAAAGATAATTAATAAATTAGAGCAATTATAGTTATGTATAAAACAGATTTACATTCATCATTACTCTTCCTGATGCTTAAACTTGAAGAGGCAAAGAGCAACCCAATGCTCGATAAGAACTTTGTCTTGGCATTGACGGAAGTACTCAGATATTTCCGTGATAACGGAGAGTTGAAGAAAGCCTATGAAATCCAAAAGGATTCTTTGGCAGACGTAGCCAATAGCGAATGGGGGAAAGCACTGAATGGCTTCATTGCCTCAAAAGTGAAGGAAGATGAAGTCGATGCAGAATTACAAGACATTGATTCTCTTATAAAGAAACTTACATCTGATGAGTACATCGAAAAGAAAATCAAAGATGTTCTTGGCGATGATATTGCAGACGAAAAAACAAAGAATACAAACAAATAATTTAGCAATGAAATATCCAAAATTTAACGTCAATGAATTTGTCGGTGGGCACTTTGAGTACACCACTCCCTGCCCCTTCGGCATATACGGCAAGTACACCAACGAAATACTATATGTTGGTAGCCTTGCTTGCCAGCGATGCCAGTTCTTCCGAGGAATCAACAAAGAAGATGGTATCGTATCTTGTGGAATCGAATAGTATAAAGAATGCAGCCTATCTGCATTCTTCTTAATAATTAATCAAATTTAATATATGAATACAAAGAAAATCTCAATTATTCAGCGCATCAAGGAGAAGTTCCTTGGCAAGCAGTTCTTTATTGCAGTTATCGCTAACAAGGGAACCAGTTCCTACTTTGTCAACTCCACCATCTACCGCTCAGAGAAGGAGGTGAAGGCTTACAAGAAGTATATCACCACAGACGAGCGCATGAAACAGAGCTTCGATTTCGTAGGCTACTACGGTTTCCGTTCTAAGTTCGATTTTCGTGTTCCTCTCAGCGGAAAGCCAGTATCAGTTGAAGAGGCAAAGAAACTAGCTGAGAAGTAACATGGCAAAGATTAATGACCTAACAGGACAAAGGTTTGGCAGACTACTCGTCTGCCGCCGTGAACCTCCCAAGCGTGGAGCAAGAAACGGAGTGTATTGGATATGCAAGTGCGATTGTGGCAGAGGAACGAAAGTTCTCAGTTCAGCCCTGCTATCAGGATTCACTCAATCATGCGGCTGTCTTCGCAGAGAGAAATCCAAGGAGAACGCCCGTAATATGATAGCAGCAAAAAAGAAAAGACGTGAAATGTTAACGGATAAAACCGACAATACATAAATTCATATTATATTTGTAGAATGAAATTCAAATTCAAATATCTAAAGGATAAGGTTCAAGCCTTCATCCACCATAACAACTTTGTGGTGCTGGATGGAAGGGCAAACTCGGTCACGCTCTCTAATGGCATCTACGACCATATCATGCAGAAGGAGCGTACAGACTTCTCTATCTTCGTTTTCAGATTGTCTGAAAACGGTACTTACGGATTCTGTATGCGTGAGGACTGGGAAGAACTTAGCAAAGCCAACACCGCCTTCACTCAGCTTCAGTTCAATCATGAGCATAAGAAAGTTGGTTTCAGGAGTGATTTACCTTCCATCACCGCCATCCTTGACGAGTACAATCTTCCGCTCAACAAGATGGTACGTCTTACCTGCATCCCAAGAATATCGCACAAGGGTGAACCCTATTACGAAATCATGAACCCCAATTCATTTAAGTAAGATATGAGCGAAAAGCAAGATATTAAATTTCTTGGTTTAACCAACTCTCCATCCGACTATGATTGCCAAGATGGAGAGTTGGCAACCTGCCTCAACCTCATCAATGAGGATGGGGCACTCCACCCTATTCACCAGCCAGTATATGTTAACGACAACGTTACAATCGGAGCCAACGAAAAGATTGAGTTCGTGCATAAGGTAACACATGATGATAGCATCCATCTTCATTATATCTGCTATAATTCAGAAACAAGAGAATGGACTTGGTTCGAGAGTTATCAGGAGGACGAAAGAAGAGGTTCTTTATCCGCTCTTCAAGGATTCCAAGCCAACTCTGTTACTGCCATCGGTAACGTTATCTGCTTTGTGGGTGACAATTCCGTGAAATATGCTTTTTGGAATAAAAATTCATATAGTGTTCTTGACAGAAGCAACCTTCAATATGGCATTGAAATCACCAATACATACAATAGCGGAAACGTTTCTTTAAAGGTGGAAGCTGGGGATGATTTTTGGAAATACTTCTTATATGTAGCAGAAACAAAAGAAGAACTACGTGTCATAACAACGACCACCGCTTCTGGTACTAGGAAGATGTTTAATGACCTTGATGCTATTGCCAACAAGAAGTTGGAAGAGTTTGGTATTGAGTACTTCAAGAGAAACGTAATTGGCGTAGCTGCCATGAGACTCTACGACGGTACATACATCAATATTTCAAATCCTTTCGTTCTTCCACACAATGATGGCAATCATGATTCTAGAAGAATAAATATATATAGAAATGTGGTAAAACCTACTGCACCTAATGGCAAGACTATCATATCGGGAGTCAATTTCAATAAGTTTGATATTGAGGTAAGAATGATAGGAAACCTTAATGGTATTGAAGACTTGATTCAAGGAGTAGATATATTCCTTTCAGATGGTGAAAGTTTCTTCCAGTTGGATAAAGCATACGAGGTTCAGTCAGACCCTCAGACTACAGATTGGATAAACCTTGATGATTTATCAGAAAAAGACTGGCATGAAGCCATCGGAAATCTGTCTTTCTATCACTCGTTATTCATACCAGTAGGAAGTTTCGAGCATAGACAAACGCTCAAACGACCTTACCGCACGGAAGAGAGCATTTCTCTTGCCGACCTCAATAGAATTGATTTCGGTGGAGATACAGCTATCACATACAACAATCGCTTGCATATTGCAGGAGTCAGAAAGAACATAGATAATTCTCTTGTCATTCAGCCTACCTATTCAGATGGTAACTATGAGGAAGCTATCTATGAGATAATCACGAACAATGGAACCTATTATCTCTCAGGTTACTTTGATACGACTGCAAAGATTATCTCTGTACCGATAAGTGATGTAAAGATGATATACGTCACAATCAAGTTCTCAGAACTCGCTGGATATACCCGATACAAATACAATCTGTATAGCCCATCTTCTTTCGGTCTGTCTTTCTATGTAAAAGTATCAGCAGGAGACATCATTTTTGTTGAATCAGGAGTAACCAGTGAAGTAGTGACGCAAGATGATTGGAACAACCTGAAAGAGAAAGTAAATAATTTCCTCAATTCTTCTTCCAAAGGTAATTACTCTCCTTCACTTATCAGAGTAAGTGAAGCTGAAAACCCTCTCGTCTTCCCTGCCAAGAATAGCGTTCAGGTTGGTTCTGCCATCATCCGAGCACTAGCTGCCAACACCCGACCTATCAGTGAAGGTCAGTTTGGTGAAGCTCCTCTCTATGCTTTCACCGATGAAGGTGTGTGGGTGTTGATGCTTGGTGAGGAAGGAACCTATCAGACTCGCCAGCCGGCGAGCCGAGACATCTGCTCCAACCCGAAAGGAATCCTACAGATAGATGATGCTGTTCTGTTCCCTACAGATAAAGGCATCATGATGCAGCAGGGAAGAAACTCCATCTGTATCACGGATGCAATAGATTTTTATCCGTTCAAATTCCTATCCATGTACAAAGGGGAAGTGAAGAGAGAATTAGAAATACCAGGAGTCAAGAAGTTTACCAACGCACTCCTTGAAATGGGAAACATTCCTGAATCTGATGTTGATTACGAAATGTTCCGTAAGTATCTCAAAGATTCAGAAATGATTTACGACTATTACGATAGTCGAATCATTGTCTTCAACCCGAACTACACTTATGCTTATGTGTATTCTTTGAAGAGTCAGATGTGGGGAACCATGCACAGCCCATTCCGTAACCGAATTAACATCTATCCTGAGGCGTATGCCATTAACAAGGATGGTATGATAGTCAACGCTCATGTGCAGAATCCAACGGATAGTGTGCCGTATTTCCTCTGTAGCCGCCCTTTGTCTCTTGGGTATCAGAACATATACAAGACGATGTTCAACTGCATCACAAGGGCTGGTTTTTGGACATTCGATAGCGGCAAATGCGGTATGGTTCTTTTCGGCAGCAACGATATGATATATTGGTACTTTATCGGTTCTTCTACCGATATATTCCTGAGAAACCTTGTTGGTTCGCCATACAAGTATTTCAGAATCATCCTCATGGGAAATATAAGCGCAAACGAGTCTATCAGCAGTATATCTACTGACTTTATCGCTCGATTGCAGAACAAACTTAGATAAATATTTTATTGTCATTTAATACAATAAAGGGTAGCAGTCCGTGATGGATAGCTACCCTTGCTTTTATCGTTAATCGCAAACGACTAATACATTAAAATAGATGCAATGCAATTCTCGGACTGTTTGCCGAGCGATTGCTAGCCGCCTGAATCTTCTGTTTCTTGTCCTCAGCCAAAGCCCAGAACCTATCAGCACCATCAGGAAAAACAACCATCAACCACTCATATAGACATTGGTTCACGATATAATCGTGAATATATACCGTCATGGTATGTACACTTGTTTTCGAGAATCCGTTTGGCATTCTCAGAGCCAAGTAATAGGCTTCCTCCTCATTGGTAGGCGAGCCGATGCACTCTGCCCATTCGTTCGAGTCAAAGCCGCCACATAGCATTTCTACCTTGGTAAAGCGGAAAAGCATTTCCCTGCAATCCTCCACGGCTGAATCCAATATCCTAGCCAGTTTATCACGGTTGCCTTCCTCTGATACGTCAAACACATTCTTCAACTGCTTGGCATCCATATTTTTCTGGCTAGCATAAGAGTCAGCAAAAGAAAAAGCCGTATTCTTGATGTCGTATATCAACTCCTTCTTTTCCAACTCTATCATCACTTTATATCCCTTATTGCAATGTTTCATATCCTACTCTCCTATCTTGTTGGTCTTTTACGCATATAGAGTATAGCATCCATCTTCACCAGCAAAGCATTTGCCTTGCTGAGATAGTCTTCCGCCTTATCCTTAGAAACTACCAAGCACCATTCTGCTACTACCTTGTTTACTACATAGCTGAAAGCAGTAGTCTCCAAGGTCTTCACCAACGACTCCTTGAAAAGATTGCTTACCCTTAGCCCAAATGTTTCCTCTTCGCCTGAATCGCTATTCTCAAACGCAAGAACACTATCCAATGCTACGGAAACGTCACCAATGGCAGCGTTCCAATATCCTTCCAGCATTTCCCTATCAGCATCCGTCACAAACACTTGGTCATACAGACTCTTGCCGTTGGCATCCAAGTTCTTACCACCGATGTAAGCCGTGGTCTTAGCCACCTCCTCATACACCTTATCTTTGTTGATTGATATTCGTATATCTCGCATTCTTGATTCTCCTATATATTACAAACCCAAACAAAACGAGCAGCACGCAGGTTGCGCCCATCGCCCATGCGGCATACTTCAATTCAAACTCCTCCCACTTCGTCAGCTTCCGCTCCACTGGGTATGGAACCTTGATGGTATCAACCCTAGCGATAAACCGAAAATCCTGCTGCTGATTGGTCTCCAAGTTCATCTTCTCCAGATGAAAGAAATCATAGATATACTCCCAGTGCCAGCGGTCAACGAAAATGGTATCTCCCTCCTTCCTCGTTGACACGCTATCCTTCACGTATGTACAATCACGCTTAACGATGGAATCCCATGCCAAGACATTCTGTTTAGTTCCACTGGTGGAACTGTCTGTTTCATGCCGTGAAACTTCTTGTTTCATCGTGTGGAACGAACTCCTGCATCCTGCAAACAATGCCACCGCCATCAATCCAACGATGATGACTAGTGCCAGTCTGCTCCACATCTGTTCGCTATACCAGTTTAACCGCATACGCATAGCCCTTTCTCTTATTCTACCTTTAGTGCTACCAAAGCCCTCTTTAAAAACTTGCGTACATGCTCCAATCCATAAGTGCCACCATTGATGGTCTTGCGGATAGCAACGAAACTGCCACTATCAGCCTTCTCGTTCAAGCCGTGTTTCCACCACCACCACATGGCACTCTTGGTAGCATATCTAGGCTGCTCCAGTAATTCAGGATGCTCCATAATATCCTCAGTCACCTCCTTGCTTTTCTGCAAAGCCTGATAGTTCGCCCTGCCAGTAATCTGAATCAAGCCCCTGCCACGGTACTTGTAGCCGTCACCATCTTTCAGGTTGCCGAGCATATTCTTCAACTTGCCCACGTCATACTTGTGGAAATAGTTTCTATTGCCTAACTCCTTGGTATATCTCAGTTCACCGCTCTCATGTGCTATCTGAGCCAAGAAGTGCGCCATACGCTTTGGGGTCGTAATCTTATACGTATCTGCATAGCCATTGATGTAAGGCAGAAAAGCATCTACCTTATCCTTAGCGTTCGGCATAATCGCCAAAATCTGTTCTCTTGTTACCTTCATATTACTTGCTTACCTTTACTTGTTGTTTCTGCATATTTGCAAGTTCGTTCTTCACGATACTCTCAAAGTTGCCTAGTTTTGTCTTAAAATAAACGTTTACCCCGAATATTGCTCCAGAGTAAACCAGCGTCTGACTAACGTACCATAGTACACCATCAGACACTACATAATTATTCAGAAAGAATGATAGGAATGTGAGTACAACACCACTCAATAACATTCCAATAGCTGCACCATATTGCAATCCTTCACGTACGTTTGGAGTCATAACTTATCTTTATATACTATTAATATTAATAATATGCAAAGATAAGAAATGATTCTCATATAGTCACTTTATCCGTTAATAGTATGCCATATTTTGCTAGTTGGATGCAAGCAATCAGGGTCTTGCAGATACTCTATAGCCATAATCACCACCATTTCCTTCAATTCGTCTGCATCCTTGCTATATCGCTCCAGTAATTGATGATGGTCGCTCCTCAGCAGATTCATGGTCACTGCCAAGTCATGGATAGTGTAATCAGAAATATCATCCTGATGCTTGTCGAACACTTCTCTTATCTCCTCATCCGAGAAGAAAGGAGCCATGTGCTTGGTTCCGTCCGAATCCTCGTACCACATATCCTTGATAGCTTCATCGGCAAAGTTCTTGTCAAAATGACCTTCACCAATAACGCTATACACCATCGTGCAAAGATGATGCACCTCCACTTCACTCATATTGCGAGTCAGATACCTACCGATAGCCTTGGCTACCCCAATCATCTGTTCAGGAGTCAACTCCTGCTGATACTTATCCAAGAAATCTACAAAATCCATAATATAAAAATTAAAAGTTTATGATGCCGCAAAGATACGAATATCTTTCATACAGCACCATAAACTCGTAGATATTTCTGTAGCTATCTGTTTATCAGATAAATACACTTACGATAAAAACACCTCCTTTCTTTATTCGTCCTTAAATCTGGTTCTCTTCTCTCCACCCCTCGTCCAGATGTCGTTTTTCTTGCGTTTCGACACCTTGCCGAGCACGTCATTCTCGTAAAGTTCGGGCTTGTCTTCCCTACCTTGGGTCTCCGTAGCAATACCACCATTCGGGTTGCCACCTTGGCTGGCATCTGGTTTCCCATTACCATACCATTTCTTGTCACTTGGTTTGTCTGCTATCATAACTATAAATTAATCAATAATCACTAATCAATAATCAATAATCACTAAACATTATGCCGCCAGCGGTGGAGTCTGTCCGTCAGGGTTCACCCCCTGACCGCTCATCATCTGCTGCAACATCGCCTGAGCCTTCGGATTGCTCTGTGATGCCTGAGCAACTTGGGCTTGAAGCTGAGGAGAGAATCCTTGTGGCATTTCACCATTCTTGATAGCTTCCTGATTAGATACCACCGATTGCAACAACTCTTCACCAAATGGGAAGTCACCAACTTGCAACAACTGCTCCAACGTAATAGCCTGAGCCTGCCACAAGGTCATAAGGAACTCATTCGCCATCTGCCTATAAACTGGAGTAGCCGTACTCTCGGTGATGTTGATGTCAAACTCAACGTCTCTAATCTTCTTAGGGTCATAGTGTACAATCTGTCCTGCCCTTCCCACGATATTGAAGTTTCGAGCCACGTCATAATACTGCTGTATGTTCTTAACGGTCTTGTATGCTCCATCAATGATAAACTGGCTAAAACTCTCCAATATATCAAGCAGCGACATGGTGGCATTCTGTGTCTGCTGGGCATAGAGCGAACCGCTCGTTCCCGAAACACCAGGCTTTCCCTGCAATGCTCCGTTCACTCCCGATATATCCTCGAAGAACTTCAACTGGAAACTGAGCAAGTCACCGATACCGATGTTCGTAGAGTTGTTCGCCACTTGCTGAGGAACCTGACCGCTCTTGTTTGGCTTGTATCTCACCACACCATTGAACCTACTCCACTCATCGCAGAAATCATCCCAACTCATATCATCAGGAAGACAATCCTCTGGGCATAGCAATACACCCTTGGCACTTGCACGCATGATGAAGTCATACATCGTGATAAGTCGGTTCACGTATCTCTGCTGGTCAATCACATCTTCCACGAAGCTGTGAATCTCACCATCAATAAACGGATAGAACTTAAAGCAGTATGGATGCTCACCATGAGCATAAGGAGTCTCGCCTTCTCTCAGAATATCACCGAAAGGAGAAAGATAATATAAATGCCAGTAATCATCCATAAACCACTCGGCATCAATCAAAGGAATATCCTCTTCCAGCATACCAGCAGCCATACCTCGCCTGATTCTGTCTCTGTTCTCAGCATCAACAATATCAGCCTTATCCTCAATATCTATCTTGAAATCATCGCCATTGTTGTAGTCATGGCATCGGTATCTTGGCTTACTCTCCTTTCGCCAAACCTCAATCACTCGGCAGAGCGAAGGGTTGGAAGGATTCATAAAGTCAATAGTCTTAGGGTCGAACTCACCAAACCGCTGGGTGCAGTCAGCAATCACGAAATCTCGGTCAGCTGCCAGTCTGTATATCTCCTTCAACTTGCGAGCCTCAGCAGGAGACTTGGCAAACTCTCTCAGTACGTTGCCGATGGTAATGTCATGCACCTCACCCAAGCAACTCACGTCCCAACCACGGAAATCCCTCATATTGTTATCTATGAAGAAATTGTTCGGGTTCACGTAGTCCGTCCAGCAATCCAACCTACCCCTTCGCCATCCATACTTTTTCTTATAAATAGCAGCACCGCTTATCAGGAACTCTTCCATGGTTCGGGCATCCACCTCCGTCTCTCGGTTCAGTTGTCGGTTACATTGCAGTACCACGCTCATGGTCTCACCATATCGCTTCTCGTCCTTATCTCTTGCGTTGCAGGTAGGTTCCTTACTCTGGGAGCGATAAACACCCAGCACATTCTTCACCAATCTACGGATAAGGTTATTCTTCAATGGTTCGCTACCCTGCTCACGGATATAGTCTTCCTCCCTGATACGCTTTTTAAAGCCACACTTGCTTTTGAACTCAATGGTATCTCCCCACTGGTCTCCGTAGCAGTATCTCTTGTTTCTCAGTCTTCGCTTTCGGAAGTTGTCCATGTTGTTGTAATATCGCTGAGCCTCCAGCAAGATAGAGAAGGCACGCTCATAAGGTCGGTCAAAGCGTTTCATCGACTCCTTCACGCTATCCAGTTCATCCTTATCAATCACCTTGCTCAACGATAGCAATTTAGCTTTTTCTTTCTTCTTTGCCATAGTTATTGTGTTTCTGTAGGTTCAACAATATGTGCCAACTTCCTAGCCACACCCAGCAGAGTGCCAGCCGTATCGGTATCGCCAAGACTGATGCACGTTAGGTAGCCAGCCATATAGGTGATGGAATCCTTCAAGGTATCAGGCAGGGTAATCTTGCCATCCGTCTCATAAGGCATACACACACACGATAGAGCCACCTTAGCCTTGTCGCTCATGCTGGTATATAGTTCCAAGAACCGCTCGCCATCATGATGGATAAGCGCAGCAATAGGTCGCTCATAATTACCTCTTACCCCGAATCGGCTACCCTGCATCTTGTAGGCATCATCATCCTCCGTGATAATCTGAGCCGAACGTTTCCAGTCACTAGCCTTTACACTCAGTATTCTAATCATATCCGATGGAAGATACATGGTTCCCACATAAGCCCCATACGATTCCTCCCACACCACATCAAGCCCCTCGAATCTCTGTCCGTCAAGCAAGTGGGCAGGAGCATCCGTCAGAATGATTCTTGCTGCATCCACAATCTTACTCTGAATCAACTCGCCCTGTGTCAGGGTATCAGAATCCGTTGGGGTCAGCAAGCCAGCAGACTCTTGGTTTCTGTCCAAGAGCACCTTCACTTCTTTCACCAGTTCAGATACAGCATACGTACTCATTATTCCAGTCCTTCTAGTTCAACACCCTTTTCCTTGGCAATCGCCAAAATATCGTCCTTGGTCTTCATCTTGGAACGACTCACACCGAAGGTCTCTGCCAGATATTCCTTGGCATCCTCAACATCTGTCACAATGTGGGTCTTCTTCTCGTCAGCCACCTTCTTCTTTGCCTTAGCAGCAGCCTTCTTCTTGGCTTCCGCAGCTTCCTTCTTCTCGTCAATACTCTCCACCAAGAAGAATTTGTCGTTGAACCAATAATGAGACTCGATAGCCTTCTGTACCTTAGGGTCTCTTGTCATATAGATGCTACTTCCCATAGTCTTACCCTCAAAAACAATGCGCATCCGCTCGTTACCTACCATAACACTGAATGCCAAATCAGTACCAGCTTGATATTTCTTAAACATGATTATACCTTATTATATATGTGTTACTAAAAAAGGGATGGGGCTAGTGCCCACACCCCTCACTATTTAATGAATAATTTGCAATTCTACCTGCTTTTAGGCAGCAGCCTTGGTCTCCTCTGTATCAGAAGTGTCCTCTGTTGCAGGAACCGCAGCAAGTCTCATACGAGCATGCGCCTTCGGATACTTCAAGTACAGACAAGCTACCTCCTGAATAACTACTGCATCGGTGTTACGGATGCCAGCCTTCTTCAAGTCGAGCACGTTTCGAGTCCAAGACAAGTGTACTCGCTTAACCAAGAACTCAGGGTCAAGGGCGAAGCCGCAGTCACTCATATCGAAGAGGTCAAACAACTCAGAGTGAATCATCAGCACCTCACCGAAATCAGTCTCCCAACTCTTGAACTTCAAGTCCCAAACCTCTACGGTGTCCTTCAAGCGGAACTTGTCAGAGTCAATCTTACTGAATGCGCTCACAAAGGCAGAACCAGCGATAATCACCTTGCGCTTGTTGCCGATACCAGTACCCACGAACAAGTCCTTGGAAATATCAACCAACTCCAAGTCTGTAATCACTCGCTCATTCTTACCATAGCCCTTCTTAATATCGTCAGCAGTAGCAACATGACCTACCTCAATGTCCTTACCAGCCATCCACCAGATACCCTTTGTAAACCACTGAGTCGAGTTGTTCTTGGTAGTATGTTTGATACAAGCCATATCACCAAAGAGATAAGTACCCTCCATCGCAAGGCGCATATCATAGATACTATCCTCCTCGATGTCAGAGAAGTCCCAATCTACTCGCTTAGCAGCAATCTTATTGAAGGTGCTCTCCTCAACCTGAATCATGAAGTTCTGGCAGTACTGAATATCAGAATCAGGAAGGTTGTTGAAACGACCCGTCTGTACGTCCAACTCACCGCAACTCTTCGCCATACGGATAAGTTTCTGACCCTTCTGTAAGGCTGGAATACCAATAGGCTGCTTCTTAACCAATTTGCCATTTACCGCAAACACAATAGGATAACCCTCATTATCCTTACCGCACACACAAAGTTCCAAATCAGGAGTAGGTTCATCGGTAAGGTCTGCATAAGCCTGATTCTTGTAGTTGGTAATCGCCTTCACACCCACTACTCGGATGGTATCATCCATCGTGAACATTTCAGGGTCTTCTACCTTCAATACCATAGATGTACCAGTACTTTCCAATGTAGTCTCCTTGACGGTAGTCTTGATAGGACGTGTGCCGATACTCCAATACTCTACTACAAACGAACTTGCAGACTTGGTTGTTGCATAGCGTGAAATCTGGTCAACAGGAGAAGCCATCGGACGAATCTTGGTAATCTTGTCGTTGATGTCGTTCTCATAGAACTCTACACCATTTTCGTTATAGTGCTCACGACCTTTGGTTTCGGTAGCAACACCATCATCCTGACGAGCCGCACCGCCATTGCCAGCATCATCGGCAGCAGTAGCACCACCAGCTTCCGCAGCGTGACCACTCTCGGTACTACCGCCATCAGGCAGAGCCGTCTCAGCCATGAGAACCTGACCATTCACTCCAAAAATAACTGCCATAACCATCATGAAGATGGAAAGCAGCCGATTAAATGTACTTTTCTTCATTGTTATTCTGAATATTAATTAAACATTATATATTATCTTTTCACCTTGTCGAATTATCTAATGTGTGTTCTCTTTTCGTTTCCACGCTCCCAGATGCTACCCCTTCGTGCTACCCTGCCCATAGCACCAAGGTCAGGCTGGTTATCCGTTCGCTTGGTCTCCGCATTGGCAGAATCAAGGTCGGCAGTACCATCACCCTTCTTGCGTAGCTGCAAGTTCTTGATATGCTTACTATTCTTTCCACGAACCTCACCTTCATGTGCCGCATCAGCCACATCGGTATCATGGTTCTTAGCCTTAATAAAAGCAGTAATCATTTCCTCTGTAAACTTGCCAGTCACCACATTGCGCATGGTCTGAAAGCACTGGTCGATGGCATCGTTCACAGCTTCCTCTCCATACTTCTCCTCCAACTTGTCAAACACCTCATAGCTGGAAGGCATATTCTTATCATACTCCTCCTGCAATTTCTTGCCGTTGGCAGCATTCTGCAAGAACTCCGACTGAGCCGATGCAATCTCATCCGCATTGTCTGGGTCAGAGTAGTAGTCAATGGCATCCTCGCCATGAGTGCGAATCAACTCGGCATAAGGACTCTTTCCAGCCTTCATCGCTTGAAGGAAGGTAGCCGCCTCAGGGTCACTGCCCAACCAGTCACCCATCGCCTTCTCGTTATCCTTGTAACCCTGCAAAGCCTTCTGGTCGGCATCATAATCATCGTTGATTGCGCCATACATAGCTTCATCATCCGCATACTCCGTGTCGGGGTGGCGGGTCTTCAAACGCTCCAAAGCCAAGTCTCTCTTGGTCTTCGTTTCCTGCTGCTTGGCAGCACCAGCATTCTGTTCAATATTTGTATTATCTGGCATATATATATGTATTAATTGATAAATCAATGCCCAAAATTAATGCTTTTTCGGCTAATTTCTACTTTATCCGTTAATTATCGTTATTCTAATACGACTAATTCGATTATTTTTTGTATATTTGCAGTGTCAGATATGAAATATAAGGATTCACGGTGTGATTTTAAAGAGGAACGTGATGCTGATATATTGAGAGCTTATCGTGAGATACTACTTACGACAGGAGACAATATAACACTCTCAGAGATTGAGGAAAAGCTATCCCAGTCTCCGAGCAGTAGATTTTGGGTCTCGGAAGACCGTGCTTATATAGTCATATTAGACTTATTGTTGGGAAAATCCATTGATTATATGATACCAACCCGAAGGGCAATGTATCAGGAGATTTTCAGAAGATTCAAGAATTATAGAAAGCAATATCCACACTTATCCAAGATGGATATTATCAAACGTGTATGCTACGAGCCAGCACCCAGCTTCTATCTTACTCCGTCAACCATGCACGTTATACTTTATAGGGTGAGAAAGGAGGAGAAGAAAAGATGCTACGAGGAGCGAAAGAGAAGATTGCGCTTTATGCAGGGTACATTATAATAATGTGTATCACCCTTATGGGCTATGATGGTATGGGCTTGTATGATGGCTGCACCCTTTGGCAGCGCATCAGTTATCCGTTCTTTCATCAGAACGTCTTCCATGCCGCCATCAACCTTTATGTATTCCATCAATGTTACCGAGCCATACCTTGCGGCATCGGTCACATGGTCGCATTCTATCTAATCGCCATCAGCTATCCTTCCCAATCATCCGTACCTATCATCGGCCTCAGTGGTTTTATCTATGCCTACATGGGGTTCATCGCCCCTTACGTCAATAAAAAGGTAAGATACAATATCATCATCTTACTCTATATCAGTATCGGAATTTTCATTCCCTGCATGGCAGTTGGAGTCCACATCTACTGCTATGTACTAGGTTTGTTGTGGGGTTATTTAAATGCACCGCTATGCCAAGACAAGTAACCGCCACCAATCCGTCAGTAACCGATGCACTAGCCAAGCACTACAAATCCATCCTTCAGGAGAACGAGAAACGCATCAAGGAAATCAACACACCTTTCAATCCCGTCAAGGGTGAAGGTTGTGGAGATAAGCGATTTCTGCTCTTCCTGCCCGATTACCCGATTCAGAAACAGAACCTTCCTATATCAATGAAGAAGATTCCGCTCGTCAAGATGCTCATTGAATTGGGTAGCTGCAAGGCAGTAATCGAGGAGCTGCACAAGGATATAGACGAGCCGTACAACGAGGAGGAGGAAATGGAACAACTGGTGGAGCAGTTTACTCGCATCAGAATGAAACATGACCCTTTCTTCTTCTTTGCCGTATTCATCTATATCAAGCCGAAAGGTGGAGGTCTCCCATTCCGTTTTGTGCTCAGAAGACCGCAGCGTAGATTGCTCAGGTGGCTGGAGGAGCGAAGAAAGAAGAATCGCCCTATCCGTCTCATCCTGCTGAAAGCCCGACAATGGGGAGGTTCAACGGTTATTCAGATGTACTTCCTCTGGCTGCAACTCATGTGGCAGAAGGGTCTCAACTCGCTCATCGTGGCTCAGGTCAAGGACACCGCAGAAACCATCCGAGGAATGTTTGATGAAGCATTGAAGATGTTCCCAGTCAAGTTCCTGCATGAAATGGGAGAAGCATATACCGAAAACGAGCCTAAGTTTGTAGGATTCGGAACATCAGGTAACGTCAAGAAGGTTCCTCAGCGATTCTGCAAAATCAAGGTGGGTTCCATGCAGAAACCAACTTCTGCCAATGGTGAAGACTATAACCTTATCCATTGTTCAGAGGTGGGATTGTGGGAGAAGACAGAAGGCAAGTCTCCTGAGGAAGTTGTACAGAATGCGACCAATGGTGTACTCTACAGACCATACACGATGATAGTATATGAATCAACCGCCAATGGTACTGGCAACTTCTTCCATCAGGAGTGGTTGGCAGCAGAAGCAGGAGAATCGGTATTTGAGCCGTTCTTCGTACCTTGGTTCGAGATTTACGACCTATACCATCTTGACTTCGAGAGTAAGAAACAGAAAGAGGAGTTCGCAAAATGGTTGTACGACAACCGCAACAACACCAACACGATGTCTAATCGTGAGGAGCCAGGTACCTATCTTTGGAAGTTGTGGCAGATGGGAGCACCTTTGGAAGCTCTCAACTGGTATATCATGGAGCGCAAGAAGTTCACTGACCATGGCGATATGGCTAGCGGATTCCCTTCTGACCCAGTAGAGGCCTTCAAGCACTCAGGAGCCAAGGTATTTGCAGAAGAGAAGGTTGACCAGTTCACGAAAGGATGCAGAGCACCTAAGTTCATCGGTGATGTTTACGGAGACGGATATAAGGGCAAGAAGTGCCTACAGAATGTTCGATTCACAGAAGACAAGACTGGGCAGTTGTGGATATGGAGCAAGCCAGAGTACTTTGACGATTGCAAGGTCACAAACCGCTATCTGGTTGTCGTGGATATTGGCGGTAGAGGTAGTAAGGCAGACTGGTCTGTTATCTGTGTCTTCGACCGATATTGGATGATGGAAGGCGGCAAACCATACGTGGTAGCCCAATGGTATGGACACATAGATATGGACTTGTTGGCATGGAAGGCAGCTCAGATAGCCAAGTACTACGACAATGCCCTGCTGGTGATTGAATCCAACACCTTGGAGACAAAAGACAAGGAGCACATCTTGGAAGGTGGTGACCAGTCTGAGTTCATCCTGAATCAAATCAAGGATGAGTACGATAATCTCTATGCACGCAAGCAGAGCGAAGCAGACATCAAGGAAGGTCTTCCACGCAAGTACGGATTCCATACCAATGTGGCAACCAAGCCAATGGTTATCTCTGTTTTGGTTCAGGTAGTCAGAGAGCATCTATACGTTGAGCGTGACCAACGATGCCTGAATGAGTTCCTTACCTACGAGCGTAAGAAGAACGGAGCATACGGAGCCATTGACGGCAAGCACGATGATTTGCTCATGACCAGAGCCATCGGACTTCACATCTGTTTCAACGAAATGGAAATGCCAAAGATGATTTCCTATCAGACAAGAGTAATGAGAAGAAAGGTTTCTGTTTCGGCAGCAACCATCATATAGTATCAATAATTAATAATTACCATTATGAAAGTAAAAAACATTTTCAAGCGCATCAAGTGCGAAATCATGTACCGCCAAGCTACGGCTAAGGCAGACCTCGCAGCGAAGAAGAACCACGGTGACATCTTCTATGTCCTCCCTACGCAGAAGGGCAACTTGATGATTATGAACCGCTCCCTTTTTGAAGCGTTCAAGAAGACAAAGCTGGTAGATAAAGACATGAAGGTTAGAGACCTTTTCAAGGATTGCGTCTATCATACCAACTGCAAGAGCAAGAAGGGAAAACTCAGCCGAAAGCGCAAATTCCTACGCTGGAAAGGCTTAATCTAAAGTTTTTCCGTTCAAGTGTTAACGGATAAAGGATAGGTAGAGAAAATTCTGCCTATCTTTGCGTATTATTAATAATGTGTATCAAATATGATTTATAAGATTGTACAAGGCAACGCTTTCAAACTCCATATCTTGGTGCGGAAGATGGACTTGTCTAAGGAGTTCAACCGACTGGTTGACTTCGACTTGACCAAGGCATCCGACATCAAGGTGGAACTACAATGCTGCTTTGATGAATCCATCATCGTGCAAACGTCCATCGGTGGCATCGAGCATAATGTGCTGGTGTGCAATATCCCATCCACCCTAGACATCGGCAACTACAATGTAGCCGTATCATGGAACTACGATGGCTATGCCATGAAGAGTGTGGAGCGAAACATCATGCAGATTGTGGAGACCAACAATAGAGTGAAGATTCCTGTTGGCATTTTCCAAGGCGAGACGGTAGGTATGTTCGACCTCCGTTACTATATGGTCACCAAGAATCAGTCAGATTGCACCTTTGTATATTCTCTTGATGATGTAACCCTCTCCTCTACTCCTGCCACATTGGAATTGGGCGAGAAGTACGAGGCAACGCTTACCCCATCCGAAGGATTCAACCTCGGTTTGGTGAAGGTTGTCATGGATGGAGCCGACATCACAAGAGACGTTTACAAGGATGGCAAGATTGAGATTCCAGCCGTATCAGGCTACGTCAGCATCATGGCAAATGGCGATGATAACCTCTATTATTACGGAGCCACCGCAGCCAAGGATATGTGCCAGTTTAATATGGAAGACCTCACAAAGGTGGTGGGTGACATAGTAGATAAGTCTATCATGGTTACTACTACCCAAGAAAAGCCATACGTCTGGTTCGCCAGCCGTGTTCCAGTTATCTTCTCCCAGTCAGGACTCACCTCAGCGTTCAACACCACCAAGATTGGTGACATTTTCTACTACTGGAGTGACCAACTGAAAGCAGGAGAACATACATATAACGCTAAATTAAAGTAACATGGCAGCAGAGAAAGTAAACTATAGTAATACGCTCGTAAGCGACAGAGCCGATGAGACCCTGACCTACACCCGATACGTGAAGGATGAGAGTTCAGGCAAATCAACCAAGGAGCTTCTGGACGAGAAGGTCAACAAGACCGACCAACTCGACACGACCCAGATTGCCGACAAAGCAGTCACTACAGAGAAATTGGAGAATGAATCGGTAACAACTGAGAAACTGGATGCTGCATCCGTCACCACCGACAAGGTGGCAGATGCAAACATCACCACCTCCAAACTTGCCGACTCTTCCGTAGAGACCGACAAAATAAACAACAAGGCGGTAACTACGGAGAAGTTGAATGATGAATCTGTAAATAATTCCAAAATCGCTCCTAATGCGGTAACATCGGAAAAGATTAAGAATGAATCTATCATCACCGAAAAACTCAACGACCGAGCCGTAACCACGGAGAAGGTGGAGGAGAAAGCCATCACCAATACAAAGTTGGGAGACCATTCTGTAGATGGCAGAGTAGTTCGTGAAGGAACCTTGGAAACAAAGCATCTTGCCAACGAGTCTGTAACAACAGATAAGGTGGCAAGAAAGTCTATCACCAAGGATAAGATTGCAGAAGGTGCGGTGGATGAGACCTTGGTAAAGGATGGCAGCATAGTCAATTCCAAGCTATCCAAGAATGCGGTATCTACAGATAAAATCGAGAATGGTTCCGTAACCAACGATAAGTTGGCAAGTGGCACATTGAAGATTGACAAGTTCGACCCAGAGCTTCGTAAAGCAATTCAAGCTGCTACTGGTCTTCCTGATAATCTTGTAGAATTGATTCAGGACGTTGACGAGAGCCTAGCCAAGCTGAATGATACTGTATATCCAATCATCTTGGGCTTTACCATCACACCGAACGTAGGTACGATGCAGACAGAGATTCGTTATTCTGTAACAAGCGACAACAAACCCCTTGTGCCTGATACATCAATCATCAGCAAGCAGATTAACGACAACGCTCCAAAGAATCTCTCAGACACGCCATCATCTGGTGGAACTCTATCCACCCCAATCGAAGGTGCAAGAGAAATCTTCAAGTTTACAATAGAGAAGGAAGGTAGAACTGGAAAGAGTACATCACAGACTCGCTACTTATTCTATTATGGAGGAAACTCAGCAGCCACCATGACCGCAGAAATCCTCAATACGCTCAACAAGGTATCAGCTACAGGAGTATCATTCAATCCTAGTATCACAACCAAGGATAATGATTACATCTGGCTAGTAGTACCTAGCTATCTCTCAATCAGCCATGTAACCAGTGCTGGATTTGACGTTCCTTTATCTGCTCCTCAGGCTATCACCAATAGCTTAGGAACATTCAAAGCATACCGCACAGCAAATCCTCTCACACAAGCTATATGGAATTTAGTAATATCGTAAAATTAAAAGATATGTCAGATAATAATATTAATGTAACAGCCCCACTACATGCAGCCACAAAACAAGGAAAGCTTGCAGCCGCAAGGGAGGTCTTCATGGATGGAGACAAGGAGACTCTTCAGCAGATAGGTGACAAGACACATCAGTTAGAGAATGCCGTCAAGGACATCACCGCAACTGGTGGAGCCTCTACTGCCAATGCCGTCTCTTATAGCAACGAGACCAGTGGCATGACCGCAGTAACTACACAAGGTGCCATTGATGAACTTGCTGCCAAGAATAAGATACAAGATGTTACTATTGGTACTAAAGCAGAAAAGACTGATGTACAATCATCTGTATCTGAGTTGAAAGCCAAGAATACTTTGCAAGATGCAGAGATTGCTAAGAAAGCCAATGCCGCTGATGTCACCTCTCAGATGCAGATTGAGCAGACTAGAGTTAATGAAGAACTGGCTAAGAAGTTCAATTCAAAGAATATCACCCAAGGGTCTGGAAATTCTGAGGATAAGGTTATGTCTCAGAAGGCTTCAAAAAGAATTTTTCGAGAATTATCTAATAAGGCATCAAGTAATTGTTTTGTTTTAGTTGATGATTATTATGTAGATGGAACTACAAACTTGCCAAGATATTATGTTGGAGATAGTAATTTCCGTTGTCTTTATGCTAATTTATTGCCAAATAAAAGTTATATATTTGAATATACTAAAGCCTTAGTGTCAATTAATTTTTATAATGGAACAATAGATAATGCAACATTAGTAGAAAGTAAAAAATATAATGGTGGAATCTCTACACCTTCTAGCTATGATTTTTGCTTATTATCTGTAAAAACTTATTATAGTGATTATGTAAAATATCGTTTTTATGAAAAGAAGTCTGTAACTACAGATAAGTTAGCAGATGAGTCTGTCACATCTGATAAGTTAGCC
>ERZ1023641.87-NODE-87-length-37729-cov-59.018156_pt1 | contig 37729 bp, 55 predicted proteins | sample MGYA00380335_ERZ1023641 | MGnify/ENA primary metagenome ERZ1023641 (study PRJEB33179, sample SAMN07448970) | human gut metagenome | biome: Human-gut; feature: Human associated habitat; material: Faeces | host: Homo sapiens | place: India: Bhopal | collected... | reverse complement strand
CCAGTAATATTAGGTAACCCCGCTTCAACGGCTGTACCAACACTATAAGTACCTGCACCTTCTGCGAATCTGTCTCGCATATCTGGAAGATTAAAGGTTGAACCTGTACCACCTGTAAAGGTAACATCATCACCAGTCACAAGAGCTACTGACGTATTCCATGTGATATATGAGTTATTTACAAGCTCAGTTGCCTTTTTAACAGTCTGTGTTTCTACTAATGAACCTTTGAAGTATGTAGTAACATCAAAACTTGATGCATCGCTTTCATTGGTTGCAACTGTAACTCTAATTGAGTTGCCATCTTCACCATCAAATACAGCTGTACCAAACTTAGATGTAGCATTGATACCGTCACCTTTTCCGTAAAGAGTACCAATAACAGCAAATAAATCGCTATAAGTCGTACGTGATAATGTTGCGCCGTTACATAGTAAAAAACCTTCAGGCACCTTATCTCCGGCAATGGTTAATACAGCACCAGTCGGAACGTTAGACATTCTTTTTAGTAAATCTACAAGATATGCCTTTGTCACTGGATTATGATCTTGTACAGGTTCAGGAACAGTAACATCACCTGTAAGAACTGGTGATTCAAGATCTGCTTTTAATGCAAACTTAGCTAACAAAGTATCAGCTAGCTGATCAATACTATCCCTCGATGGAGTACCACCTAACTTCTCGATAGCATTTACAATTTCAGCGGTTACACTTTCAAACCATGCAGCACCAGGTGTAGAAGGAGGAATTGCTAATTCAGGTGAACCTGATGTAAAGTGCCCCTTTTCAGTTAAAGTTGATAACTTAGGTGCTGACTCTGCAGCATTTGCTTGCATGTAAAAATCCATAATATTTCTCCGTTATAATTCTGATTTACCATACAAAAAGATTACATTAGCGTGGCATGGAGCTAATGATTTAACCATACATTCAAACAACTGATCGCCCCATTCTGCCAGAGGTTGCGAAGCATCCCAGGCTGTTGTAAATTCTTTCTTGTTGTACTTATCAACAGTAATTGTCATAAAGTAAGCTTTCCACTCATCGTCATACAATGCTTGAGAACAATTAGAACGAGTTGTAAAAGTGTTAAAGTTTTGAATACTTACATTTTGATAATCTAGTGAGCGTGCGATAAGAGCAACTAACTCACCAAAGCTCATACCAAGAGTTGCTATTTTTGTAACAAGAACTTTGCGGTATAAGTCAATGCTTGGATTATCTATGCTTTTTAAACATTCATCTGGAATACCCCATTGAGTAAACCATTCAGACAAAGTTATTTGTGCATCTCGAGGATCACTCTCATCAATCAGTTTTTTAATTAAAGCATCAATTTGAGCAAATTCTTGCGCTGCAACATAAAGCATAGACATTAAAGTTGTATGGTCGTCTAGTTCCCACGCTGGTCCTCGTGGCAACAAAGCTTTCATAGCCTTGTAATAATCATCTGTACTGTAGCCTAATCGTCCTCTTGCCATGATATTTCTCCTACCGTAGGAAGATACTGGGTGCCTTGAGCCTGAATATCTAATTTTGGTTCTACAATTACATGATCAATTTCATCTGTAAGCTTTGAGATTGCCAAGTTAAGATGAGATAGATAGATTTTTCCACCTGGCACAGATTCCTCTTTAAAGACATCTCTAATAGCTTGTTCAGCCTGTTCACGCATTGTGAGGTTGTTAGGCTTGATTTTTAGTTTGAAGTTGAATGGTTGAGGAACAGGGGCAACAACAAACACAGTAGCCATAATGTTTGACATTAGATCTAAATGCTGCTGTACCTTACTGATAAGCTCGCTGTCAGGTAAATTCATGTTATCGTCTAAGATACGCATGGTAACTGTACCTTTTCCCTGTTCTTGAGGGTAACACCACGCCTGTCCTACACCTTCAACCTCACGGCACCAAGCAATATAATCATCCTTAGTGCCTTGTCTTGGTGGATTCTGTGTATGCTCTAAAACACGCGCTCTTAAGCTATCATCAGTTTCAGTATCTGTACCTCCAGTGATCTCACCTGTGGTCACAGCATTGATTACTCCAACTAGTGGAGTAGGAAGGCTAAGTTCAACATTTTTTGAGATGTTATAGATTTGTCCTGCTTCTAATGATCTGACAGTTGCAACACCTTGTGAATCAGGGCTAGATATTGTTTCATACTGTAGACCTGTGTCTGTCTGAATGACTGTGTGCAGAGGAATGTCAGACACATCTTGAGCATAACTGAATTTAACAAATCCTTTAGCTTTGGTTGCCTGTTTTCTTGACAGTCCCCAGATAGATGCAACTCTTTCAAGATAAGAAACTTCACAGCTATCTATAAACAACTGCCTACGTCCATATTCAATAGCTGAATACAAGCTGTGAGCTACACTTGAGATGATTGTTTTAAATACAACAATGTCAGAGCGTCTTAGCTGAGTATTATCAAGCCTAGAGGTTGTTTCATTATCAACTCTGTATTTGATTTCCTGTAGAGTAGGTCTAATCGTTGCCATTTAATACATCCTTAATCTCATATGAAGTTTTGCCATGTTCTTGTTCTAGAATTACAGATAAGTTAATACGGTTAGGATCATTACTATCACGTTCTACGGAGACAGATATCTCTGTACAAATTCCATCTTCAACCAACCATTGAAGAGCGTCATCTGCCATTTCCTGAGCTCTTAATAGAGTTTCAGATGTGATCTTGCTTCTTAATAGTTGCCATAGTTTTGAACCTATTTCATCTTCATTTAAAGAATCTCCCCACCATCCCTGTTTACCAAGCTCATGATCATAATCATCACTATCATCAGCTCTGCGCCATGAAAACAATGAAATAATCAGTGCCCTTGTTAAGGAATCTTGCATATCAGCTTGAACTAAACTGCCATTAAGAAATAACTTCATTTTTAATTTTCTCTAGTTGTCTTGGACACAAATGGCTTGCTGAGAAGTCAAAAACAATAATTTGCTCATCAGTCTTAAACATTAGAGCAGGTACACCTACAAGATTGGATATATCCGAACAGGCATAAAAAAAGCCATTCCATTTTACGGAACAGCTTTTATTCTCTATTTGAGCTTTTAATGTGTGCCACTTATGACATCGAAAGATATGAATTGGTCTTTCTTGTTTTGTACTATTCATTTTGACGATTTGGAATTATATCTGAAATGTAGTAAATGTCATTGTTAGTGTTATGTTTAATTTTAGCGATAACTTTAATAGGAGTATTTGAATCAAAAGCTTTTGTATATGAATTTGAAGCTAACTCAAAATTAGGATCTGTTATTTTTCCTGAATAAGTACTTATATCATTTGCATCATCATCTTCTTTATTTATATAGTCTTCATTCAAATAAAACTGACAACTACAAGTCTTCTTATTTAGAGCAACAAGTATAATCTCAATAGTTTTACTGATTTCTTCTTTTTCGTGATTTCTTGCTAGTAAGTTATTTTTTACATTAGAATCAATAACAGAAACTTCTTTTTCAACTTGATTATTATTACCAACACCTAATTTTATTGAATTACAAGTTTTACCTATAGGTGCAAGACAATTTTTTAAATTTGGGTCTACACATTTAGATATGATATTAATAAGTGCAAGGTTTTCCTCGTGTCTCATTTTGTCTTTTTCAAGATCTTTTTGATCTCTTGATTCAAGATACTCTAGAAACTTATCCATATCTGATTGCTCTCTTTTACTAAAAATAAAAGTACAAACTGCATCAAACAAATTCTTTATATCACTTATATTGGAACAACATTGTAGAGTTGCGCTAATAATAGCCCATATTTCAACAGAACCTTCATGAATTTTTGCATCTGTTGTAATAGATACTTTGTATTCTGTGCTTTTAGAAGTAATACGATCTGAAACAGAATACGTACCTATAATTGAAAATGCATTGGCAAAACCTTGTAAAGATTTTCCTAATTCATTTAAGTCTATTCTATGCTCGCCTTTCTTTAACCCGTCATATTTCAATCTATATTGAAATAAATCAGTAATTTTGGCATTTGTATTGTTCACAAAAAACACCTCTTAAAATATCAGCATGGATTATTTTAACACCTTATTTAGGATTAGATGTACTACCACCACTATCACCAGTATGAGTATGGTCTTTCAAGCTAATTGAGCCCGCTGTAGTATCTCCATCAGAGTGGATAGAGCCTGTAGTGGTGTAATCCCCCTGTGTTTGCTGTATGTTACCTGTGATTTGAGCACCACTACCACCGCTAATAACCATACCGCCCTGACCTGTAATCAGTTGAGTGACAGTTAAAGGACCATTGATGGTATTTTGAGGACAAGTAACTACGGTGCTTGTAGATGCTTTAACATTAACAGTGTCAGCCGTTACATTAACCGCACTGTCAGCTTTAATGTTGATATTGGCGTTTGAGGTGATGTTAATATCGCCTTTTGTGTGGATGTTGATAGGATCATCAACACCATCAATATCGATACAGTCACGCTTCAGATAAATATGGCGCTTTTTGTCGTCATAGATAACAACTTCACCTGTCTTTAATGACTTAACTCTAAAACGTCTGTCTGCCACACACATAACAAAGCCTAACTCGTGACTTTCATCTGTGTAAAATGTAATAGCATCTGCTTTCTTATCTGTATAAGGTTCTGACGAAAAGCCATAAGGCTCCATGTGCTCAACATCTTGACGAACTTCACCGCTCTGATGTTCTACCTGAAGTTCTCTTAACTCATCGTCATTTTTAGAGATGGTTACTGTACCGCGCTCAATATCTGCTGCCATTTATGCACTCATAAAATTTTGCTTTTTGTTAATCCATGAAAAATCAGCTGAAGAGTTACTACTTTTCTTGATAATGACCTTTTTAGGATCTTCTTTATCATTCTCAGTCTCTAATCTCCAGCCATTAGGAGGTATTACATCAAGAGTAGTTGTCATACCCTCATTTTCAGTCAGATTAAAAACCACACGAGTAATTAAAAACTTTTGTGATCGTTGAGTATCGATGCCTAAAAAATCATCTTTGATATCAACCAAAGAGTTAATCTTCCAAAGTTTTCCTGTAGACTGTCGCCACCCCTGAACTTTGTAAGTGATCTTAAAGTATTGGTCACGGTTGTAATCACGATCGCCTTCAGCTGTAACTTTGCATTTTGCTGTATCAGCTGCGCCTTGTACTTTTTTAGTTAAAAGGCGAGTTCTGGATACATTATCATCTACAGCAATGTAATTATGACTACTTGCATCATGTCCTGTTTTACCTGTAGCGCCTTTATCCTGTCCTACAGCTCTGTAGTACTTGTAAATTTTGCTAGCATCAAAACTAGCATCACCTGTAAGGATATTCTGACCAAGTACTAAAGCATCATCAGCTGTGAGTTTACCCTTTTCAGTAACTACAAGATCACCTTTTTCATTACCGTAAAAAAGCAAATTCTCTGTAGATGTAAGGTTTTGTAGAGCTTTTAATACAGTGTCTTCATGCTTTGCTGAGAAGTTACGCTTCTTAGTTAAAGGCTTTGTTTCATTTACAAGCTTAATACCATAAGGCATGATTAGCTGAGCAATAATAGTTTCAAGGGCTACATTCTTATATTCAGTTGCAGCATTCTGTGGGCAACTTACATAGTTTAAATTTGAAGTATTAGGCTTTTCATAAGAGATATTAGGATCATCGACCATTACAGTGCAGTCGATTAAATCACAGGTTTTACTGCGACCAGCAATACCTACGTTAGCTGAGGTTGCAGAATAGCTTACAGGAGTTTGTTCAATGTAACCAGTAAGAACAGTATCTTCACCTATTTTTACTGTAACAGGTCGACCAGATTTTAGCCCATCAATCATCAAAGAAGACTTTGAAAAGGCATTTACTGAAAAAGCTGGAGCTATAGTGTTCAATTCTGAAGTGATACTAACAGATGTCCAAAACTTGTATTTAACTCCATTAACTTTTAATGATACTTCATTGTCATTCATTTTTACTCACAAATTATGTTTTTGCCTTCGTAGTAACACTCTCTTGTTTTACCATCAATGGTCATGTCAAACACCTCAGGTTGTGATCTTATAATACGTTTCCAATCTGATTTGGCGCTTTCTTTTAACATCTTATCTATATCTTGCTTTGTACTTGTTCCATCTTTATAAATATCATAAAAATCAGGACCTTCATCTGCATCTTTTGCAATCGCCCATGCAGATGTACTAAATAAACCTAAAGATACAATGGTAATCAGTAATATAACTAACTTTTTCATATAAATCTCGCCTTACTCCATATCTACTCACAAATTATGTTTTTGCCTTCGTAGTAACACTCTCTTGTCTTACCATCAATAGTCATATCAAACACTTCAGGTTGAGATCTAATAATACGTTTCCAATCTGATTTGGCGCTATCTTGTAGCATTTTTTCAATTTGTTCCCTTCCTCTGTTAGGATGTTCTTTGACATAATCATCCCATGAAGGCAATTCATTCACTCCCTCCCAAATAGCATATGAAGGAATACTGAATAAACCTAAAGATAAAGCAAATAAAGCGATAACTAACTTTTTCATATAAACCTCACTTATCTTTTAATCCAATTATAGGTTCAAAAAACTTAGTGAAGAATTAGAAAAGAGCTATTTTCTTGATACGGTAAAATTACCTACTGGCATAAAGAGAGGGTTGATAACGTCATTACGTTCAGCAATCTCATCAGCTCTGGTTGAGTCACCATATTTGTCATAAGCTAGAACAAATGAAGGCTCACTTTGTTTTAGAGTTACAGTCTCAATACCAGAATCACCGTTAAGTTTTTCTGTTAAGAATTTATAAACAGCTACATAGCTGTCAACCAAATCAAGGTAGTCCTGATTATCATCAGTACCTTGAATTAGCATCTCAGCATCAATGGCATCTAACAGATTATTTCTAATCTTAAGAATTTGCTCATCTGATAAAGTTTTCTTGCTGTTACTGTCAGTATCAACATCATTATCTTCACCAATCATGCTAATAGCCCCCATAGCATTAGCTATAAGCACGAACCTGAAATTCTTTTTAATTTCATCTACGGCTTCATTTATTCTCTCTTTGTCTGAGAGCTTTTTAGATGTTCCTGTTGATGATGCTACATTAACTGGCTTTAATACTGGTAAAGTAATAGCATCTGTACACTTGATAGAAGCTAATTTCCAATCAGTAGTTGATTGAGCATACTGAGATAAACCTAAGGCACCAAGAAGACTTGATCTTGCCTGTTCCTTCTTGTTGTACAAAGAAGTAGCTATGTCATGCCCCATTTCTAAAATGTCGTTACCAAGATTAAACATCTGGGCAAACTGACAGTTAGATAATACTGCAGCACAAGAGTTTATTTGACTGGTTACATCATCAACAATTCCGGCTATTTTATCAGGTGTCCAATCGCCAAAAATTTTTGCATATAAAGCATCTGCTTTACTTAAAAGCTGATTTGCCCATGATGTAGTTTTCTTTGTGCTTTCATTACCTGCTTCTAAAAAAGTAAGTGTAAAAGTACAAATTCTTTTAGCTCTGTCATAAGTGATACTAGGACTGTCAATTGGAGTGACATCAAGAGAACCTAACCATGGATGTACAAGTTTTCCATGATTAGCTCTTCTATCAGTACCTACCTGTGATTCAATCTTATCAATCAGCCTTTTTGAGCGATCAATAAAATCATCACCTACAATAAAGCCTTGAATAGAGAACTGCCGTGTAGCCTTTCCAAGATCTTCAACATAAGAGGTATCTCTTTGAGGAAACTCATGTGTTACAGTTCTTCTACCAAAAGATAGGGTTGCTGAATCAACATCAAATTGAATCCCCTCATAAGAGGCTTTTCTTAATGTCTTAACATTTAATAAACTCATCGTGTCACGCCTGTGTCAGCCATTACAGATGTATTAAGAGAAGCACCAGTAGTACGCTCATGCTCAACTTCAGCCTTTGAGTTTTCATCTGTTTTAATTCTGACAATAACCTCTGATTTATTTTCGCCCTGGATAATTGTCTGACCTAAAGCTGATGGTTGTCTCATAGGTTCATTGAGTATTCTTGATGTGCGTTCTGGCATTTGAATAGATGCTGTTTGCGACTGTTCTGTATCATCATCTGATGAGAAGAAACCTGTAGCTTTATTCCACAGACCTACCGCGCCATCCTTTAAAGATGATACTTTTTCCATAGCTGAGGCAAATGGCTTAAAGAAACAATCTTTGATTTGTTCCCATAAATCAGAAAAGAAACTTACCAAGTTCTTAAAACCATCTTTTAACTTATCAGGAAATGCAAGTAAACCATTCCATTCATCTGATATAAAAGAGCATAACTTACTGAAAACTGAGCTAACCGCGTCATATACGCTTTTAACTACAGCCATAACGTCATCAGCTGAAATGCCCCATAGACCTAAATACCAGTCAAAGAAAGCACCTACAGCCTGTTTAACCTTTTCCCAAACACCAGTAAACCAAGTTACAACCTCGTTCCAGTGTTTGTAGAGCTGATAACCGCCATAAATTAAGCCACCAATAGCTGCAACAATGGCACCTACGATTAGTACAATAGGATTAGCCCAGAGGGCAGCAGAGAGGCTTACTATGGTTGGTATCAATGACAGCATCGCTTTACCAACGCCCATAATGGACGCAATAACCTTCACTCCATAAAGTGAAGCTACAGCCACTCCTACAGTTTTTAAGCCCCCCAGGGCATTAAATACTTTTGCTGAAGTTTGAACAAACTTAACAAAGCCTGCTACCACTGATTTAAGATCAATATCTTTTAAGGAATCAGCAAAATCCTTAATAGCATCAACAATAGTTGTTGCAATCCACTCTCTATTCTTTGCAATCCAATCATTAAAATCATCAAGCAAAGGTTGAAGTATTGGAAGCAATTTACCACCAATAGCATTCTGCAAGCCTTGTGTAGCATATCTGGTGCGTGTCAGAGAGTCGCCAAACAATGTAGCAGCTGCTACATCTTCTTCTCCCATAATGACACCAAACTTTTCAGCTTCTTTACGTTGTGCAGCTAAGCCTGCTGAACCATCATTTAAGGTTTTGATTAAGCCTTGACCTGACTTACCAAAAAACTGAGTTGCAATGTAAGCTTTCTGTGTTGCAGTTGTCTGAGACTTAATTGCATCTGCCACCTCTGGCATTAGCTGTGCAGCATCTTTTAACTTACCGTTAGAATCTTTCATAGAGATGCCTAAACGTTGCATTAAACCAACCAAGGTCTTGTTAGAGCCGTTAGCAGCGTTTGCTATGTTCTTATTTAACATAGCAATTGCGCTGTCCATTTGAGACGCTGATGAACCTGATTGATCTGCAGCATATCTGAATGCCTGAAGTGCATCAGATGCAATTGTCAGATTGCGACTGGCATCATCTACAGCACCACCATAAGACACCATTGAACCTATAGAGTTTTTAACAATGGCAGCCGCTGATGCAAATGCACCTGCTATAGGTAGTGCTGTAATTGAACCTAATCCTTTTAGCTCATTGCCAAGTCCTTTAATTTGGCGAGAAAAGACACGAAACTCTTTTTTGATTTTAGAAAGAGCTGGTGTAGCCTTGTCCTGTGCAGACACAACAACTTTATTTTTAACTGTCTTGCCAGCCATATTAACGTTCCTTGCGCATTTGTTTTATTTGTTCTTGAATACGCTCTGTTTGTCTACCAAGTTCTAACAAATCGGTTATAGAGCGCTTTTTGAGTTGAAAAGGATCAAGATGCCATGAGTAAGCTAAGTTAAAGAGCCAGTTACTGACCTGTTCCAAATCTCCGCAGCCTGCTCTTTTGAGACTAGAAAAAAAACAGCCAAACCATTCTTAAAGGTTTCCATGTCGTGGAATGAGATCTTCTTGACGGTTGATGGAGGTAAATTAGAGAGCTCTTTTGCCCATTGATAAACCTTTTTGGCGTTAAACTGAAGGTTACCATCATTATCAATGATGTATGGATAATTCAGTTTCTCTAAAAGTTCTACAGTAGGTTCTTGAAGTTCTAACTCAGTTATTTCTTTGTCAGAGTTAGGGGTCTTAATTGGTGTTGTCAGTTTAAATAACATATTTGTCTCCTAAAACCGCCCATTACAGGCGGTTATATTTAGCTCCAGTTGCAATCCTTGCCTTTAAAGGTAATTGAAGTTGTACCATCAATTGCATTGCCTGTGATGTCGCCTTCAACATAAGCACCTGTCAGAGTGTAGACAGTGCCATTAGCTAGTTCTGCAACAATAGTTAAATCGTCACTTTCTACTAGTTTTTGTCTTGGAAATTCAGGGGTTAAAGTACAATCAATGTTCAAAAAAGGTGTGATCCTTGTTTCTTTGTAGCCGACAGGGCCATTAACACCTTCTACAGCTTCCCTTTTTACTTTTGACAGGGGATATTCACATGAGCTTTGGATTTCAAGTTGCTCACCATCCACTTTGACATAACAAACGCCTGCTACACGTGCCATGTTATTCTCCTTTTTAATCTGTAGATGAATACTGTAAACGGAACTGAGCCTGTAGCGCAAAAATACGCAACTGATTTACAAGATCAGGAGGTAGCAGTACGTTAATTCTGTTAACATCGTTTGCATCGCGTTCTACGATTAGATACTTAGCAAACAAATCAGCATTCTCAACTAAGCCTTCCTCTTCCATCTTCTGATACTGAGCGATTAACTCTGACTTAATAACAGAAGGAGTAACAATAGCCTGACCTGCGCCATATCTTGTACCGTCATTAGCTAACTTATGACGTGGATACTTTGATGTAATAGCTGTCTTTAAGCGCGAGATAATCTCAGCTAAGGTGTACAGAATTGTTGAATCAAGATAGCTGTTATCAGCGTCACCAAAAGAGTTGAACTGATAGGTTGTAATAGCTCTTTGGATCATCACAGAGCCACTCTGCTGATATAAAGTAGCAATACCATTAGATAGCAGAGTGTTCTGCTCATTAAAGCCAAATCTGTCTTCAATAGATGGAGCTAACAATCCTTCTAATGGACCTGTCTGTAAAGGACGAGCAGGATCATTAGTGTAGTAAGATGCAGCACGACCTAAGATTGCGCCTACAACTTCTAAGGTTAGGTTAGGATTGTTTTCTTCAATACCAAACAAGCTTACATGCTGGTCGTTTCTTGTTTTACCGAAAGTAACTAATGATCCAGCATCACCACGCTTAGCAGTAAAGATATGACCGAACTGCATACGAGAATAAGCCCAACGTCCTGTAGAGTCCTGCATTTCCTTCTTGTAAGCATCTAATGCTGTAGATGAGGAATCAGGGCAACCGATGAACCAGAATGTTTCAGTTTCAACAGCTTTAAAGGCTTTTGCATAGTCAATCTCACCAGTACCACCGCTCATTGCTGTAATAGTAAGTGAGATACCGGCAATGTCTTCTTCACCACCTGTAGCACCCTGTCTGTTAGTGGCTAACAGAATGTCGTTACCATACAGACCTACAGTTTTTGCTGTCAGTTTAATTGCTGTAGCATTTTCTGTGTCTGTAGTTGATGTAGATGCTGTAATTGGAAGATCTTTATTAGCATTGATTGCATTGATTAGGTCTGTAGCTATGTTAGCTGCTAAGGTACCGCTAGCAACTGTTACCGGAACTTTAGTAGCACCAACGTAAAAAGCGATGGTACCTGATTCAGTTGCTATACCTTTTAACTCTACAGCTCCAGTTGCTGGAGTTCCTGTCACAGTCATTGGCAAGCACCAAAGCTCTGTAGAAGTATTCTGATCCTTAAAAGCTGTAACAGCTAAGGTTAAAGGCGCACCACGTCCAAACTTAGTCATAGCCTGTGACTGTGACGAGATTAGAGTAGGTTTACCATCTGTAGCTGTGCCATCAGTTTTCTGACCAATTAACAGCGCCTTTTTAGCAGCAGTTGCTGTATTTGCCATCGAATTATCGACCTCTGCATAAAACAGAGGCACTCTGATATTTGATGGAATATGATTAAATGAAATAGACATTTAATTCTCCTAGTACCATTACCATAAATCTTTAAACTTGAATTGAGCATCGATTTGACCATCAGGCTTATCCCCCTGACCAATCACATCAATACCGCCTTTAAATTCGTCCGATACAGTCGCATTTAGCTCATTAAACTTGCCTGTTGTTTCTTCTAACTCATCAGGCTGTCTTGTATCTTTACTGCTAATCTCATAAGTGCATTGCAAATCAATCTGAACGGCTAAGACAGGCTCTTCAACCTTAAGCACGCTGTATTTCTGATAGGAATAAATAGCCATGTTGTCGTCTGGTATTGGCGACCATGAAAGCAGAGCTTTTAAAATCTCGTTTTTTAAATCCTCAGCCTTATCAAATGCGCTTTGTCCTCGTCTGTCTTCTTGTGAATTAACTACAATCAAGACACCAACAGTTGAAGTAATATTTTGCAGATAAGAGTTTGCTGACATCTGCTCTACTTCAGCAACTTCTCCTACCATGGTGACATATGCAGCAGGTAACTTCTCAGGACGTAAGTTTTGCAATTGCATGGGACCTGTAAAAGCAAATACCCTGCTATTAAATGAGGGGCAACGCTTACGTATAGCTTCAATAGTAGTGTTTAGCTTCATTTATCCCCACCCTTTTAAGCCTTTCATTAAAGCCTCTGATACAGCGTTTAAACTTTCTTCTTTTAACTCATCACCGGAATCAACAACCGCATCATGGCGTGGTTTTAAGGTTCCATCTTTACGACCATACATCAGTGGTGCTGGATACCAGAAAGGAAAATCTTTGAATGAATCGACTTGAACTCTTACCCAGTACTTGCCTTTGCGTTTAGACAGATGAACCTTTACAGCTTTGCGCAATCTACCTGACTGCAAGCGTGGATAAATCTCACCTTTACGGTTAGAAAGTTTCTTTTTAGCTGTCTTTTGAATGCTTTTACCAACATCTCTTAAAGCTGATTTAATGATCTTTGAATCAAAATCATCAGCTTGAAGTTCTTTGGGTATCTGCACTGAAAAGCTGACAGGAATACCGATGCTACTCATCTAGCATTACTCCTAAACCTAAAGGTGTGCCCTGCTCTGGTCTGTCTATACCAAGTTCTTGAGCTTCAATCATGGTAAAACGACCACGACCGTTACAGTCGGTTACTCGTACTGGCATATAAGCTCTGTCTTTAAAGCGTATATACACACCATGTTCAATGTTTATAGGCTCTGTCTTGCCCTTAATGGTTCTTATCCAAAAGCGATGAGTTGCTTTTTGTTCTGTCTGAGAACCTAACCAGTAAGCTGAACCTGTAGGCTCAATCTTTGCCCATACTTTGCAAATGGTTGTGTCCTGTGAAACTGCTGCTAACTCTTTAGAGGGAATATCTACTCTTGAGAAGAGTTCAATGCGTTTGTTTAATTCACCTGATAAAGGCTCTGATACGCTCATTACTCGTCCTCATCGTTGTAAATAATGAAAGGATCTAAAAGATGCTTCCAAAAGACGACTAAGCCTGATTCATCAGACAGTTCTCTATGAGAGTAAAGATCACCTACGTAACAAAAGATAAAGCTCTTTACTGTAGGTGGTACTTCTTCAACTGTTTTAGCTAATGCGTTCTTGTCATTTCTAAAAATAACTTCTCGTTGCATGATGTGCTCAGCCTGTTGAGTTGCTACTAAGATGTAGTGCTCTAACAGCTGATCTTCAAAATCATCATCAATTCTCAGATGTGCTTTAATTTCATCTAAGGAAACAGGAGCTATTGGAGTTGAAAGCTGAAAAGACATTTTTAGAAATCCTACAAAAAAAAGCCCTCAATTAAGAGGGCTAAGTAACTACAGGTAAGCGTTATTTGCTTTTAACCGCCTGTGCTTTTGCTGATTGAGCATCAACTGGGTAAGCTCCAGTCACCAGCAAAGATTGCTAATGGATTTTCTACAGCAAAGCCTAAACGGCGATTTACACGGAAGGTGTAAAGCATTGACTTGAAGTTTTCACCATCAGAATCAGAAATTCTAAAATCTAATGACTCACGGTCGTAGATAGTGGCACCTAAGGTGAAGTTACCTAAGATGTACTTGCTTGCTGAAAGGAACGGTGTAGTTATAATTGATGTTCCCCATAGGTTCTTAGTAGCTAGAAGCTGAGGACCGCCTAAGATGTAATGACCGTTAGCATCCTTTAATAAAGCTAACTGTGCCCAATCATCAGGGTTTAAGAGTAAGTGCTCTGGCATAATATACTGCTTTTCAAATTCAGTTTTTAAGAGCAGAGCAAAATCAAGTAAGGTTGCACCTGACTTAGGTAATTTACCCTGTACAACAGTAGTCTTATCAGTAAAGTTACCTTCATGTAGCAGGCCACCTAACTGAGTTGAGGTACCGTTACCATTGACAAGCTGATTCTCAATGTTAAGTTTTAACTTATACTGCATCTTAGTTTCAATGAATGCAGCTAAAGCGGATTCATTGGTAAGTAACTGATGAGTTACTACAGTATATGCACCAATATTTACACAATTAGCAGTATGTAAAGTAGGGTTAGTTACAGTAGTTTCGCCTAACTTCTCGCCTTCAGCAACGATCTTAGAACCATCAGTTACAGAGCCTTCCTTAGTATATTCAATTGCATCTACAGATACAGGAATGTGAGGAATTAACTGCTCAATCTGTAATGGCTGATCAGGCATTGTAACCATACCTGCCTGATAAGCAGGTGTAATGGTATTACGTGTAATTGAGTTTGCTGCAGGTGACTTATTGATAGTATCTGCCTTGGTTGAGATCTTAAAAGTAGCAGTGCCTCCCTGATAATTCTTAATTGCTTCATGAGATGCTACTTTCTGACCTAAGCTTTTTACTTCATTAGTTGCGTTTAGTGCCTTAGTATTCTTATCTAAAGCCTGAGTTACATCAGCTAAGGACTTAGACAGTTCTAACTGCTTATCGCCTAACTCTTTAACCTTATCCTCAAAAGCTTTTAAAGATACTTTACCGTTTTTCTGCTCTTCCTGGACATTCTTAATTGACTCTTCTAAGCTGTCGAGGGACTTAGAGATCTCATTTACTGCATCTGACATTATTCTGTCTCCATAATTTTGGTTAATCTGCTTAATCTTGCAGAAATATCTTTTAGGTTTAGCTGTTTCTCGTCAGAATCTCTCTGAGTTGCAAATAGCTTTTTAGCTTGACTTACTAAAGTCAAACTTTCTTTTTGTGAAGCTCCTAAATCCCTTAGTGCTTTCTCAAAATCTCTTACAGAGTTGATACTCTCAAAATTCTTACAGGCGATGATCTGCGCTTTCTGCTCGCAAGGAATACCAACAATCGAAATCTCGGGTAAACGAGCTACAGATTTAATAATTCTGATGTCGTTATCATCATTCCAATCAACGTCTTTATCAGTGAACATCAGATGTACTGACAAGCCGTTTAGTGAACCGAACTTAATAGCGCTGTACACTTTTCTAGCGTCTTCAAGTTCAAGGTTTAACTGCCCTTTAACTTTTAAGCCTTTCTCATCTACAGACATCTCAGTCCATTTACCGATTGGCACGCCAAAAGTGTCATGGTTAAAGAACATCTTTGGCAAAGTTCCAAGCACTTTGTTATATGCTGTAGGAAGGATGGTGTCACCGGATGAATCAATAGAGCCAAAAACTGATGCATAGCCTTCAATCACTCCTGACTGATCCTGATCATCGAGAGCTTTCAGCTCGGAATGAGTAAGCTGTAGCTCTTTTAACTCTTCAATATTCATTGCTTAAAACTCTCTATTGTTGAATTGGTCGTGTTGATATTGGTGTTTGCGGTGTCTGTGTAGGATTTGCTGTACCTAACATAGATAAAGGCTGTAAGTTGTTCTGCGCTGTGAGGATGCCTCCATTCTTAACAGGTGCTAAACCTTCTTCAATACGCACTTCATTTCTTGTCTTCCATCCGTTTTGTACTGCCTGTGCATTAACCTGTGAGCGTACTTGATCGTTCGCTCTATTTAAGAATGACAATCTAAAAGACACCTGATGATTTACTTTCTCTGAGATACAAGGCAATCTTTTCATAATTGCCTGCTCAAGAGAGATGCACATCGGCAAAATAGTTGACTTATAAAAGTTAGCTGTAACCTGTTCAAGGTTAGATCCTGGAGCGCCACCATCAGAATTTATAAGGGCAGATGGAACACCATACCAACGGCAAATTTCCTCTACAGTAAACTCTCTGATTTGTAACAACTGCTGCTCAGCTGGTGACAATGACAAAGATTGAAACTTGATATTAGCTGGCAGTACAGGATTACCATCGCGCTCTCTGGCTTCGTTAAATGATTTGGCAATATCTTCTTTCTGCTTTGGATTTAAATTAGCCTCAGCTGTCAAAATACCTCTTATCTTACCTTTGGTTGCAAAGACATCGATAGCAGTTGATTGAGCCTTAATCGATTCATCTACAGAGGCTAGCATGTAGTCAAGCTTAGACAAGCCCATAATGCCGTTGCCCATGCATTTCCAATGTAGGATATCTCTTGATTTGTAATCTACATACTGATCACGCTTGTTGTAGTACCTGTAAGTCAAATCACCGTTATCGTCCATAAATACCTGCATCTGGTCAGAGTTTAAAGGATAGATAGCTTTGACTGTCTTATCAGTTTTACGAGAGATTAAAGCATAAGCATTACCTCTTAAGGCCCAGTTTAGAGTTAGTGTCTGTATTACCTCAAACGGTGTCATGTCGTAGTTTGGAGATACAGATAAAATCTCATGCAGATTACATTTAGTATCTCGAGAGCGTGAACCATCCTGATTGATTAGATACACATCACATGGAAGCGATGCCATGGTGCGAGCAAGCAAGTCGATACAGGCATATACTGTAGATACCTGTAATGCTTGCTCAGGAGTTGGTTTACTTGCTGAAGGAACAGCAGCAACCATAGGAGCGTTGTTTTGCCAACCTCTTTTGTCAGCTGTTGGTGTAAACGAATTTCTAATCCACTTAAAAAAATTCATTTGTATGTTCCTAATAAATTAAAGGCGCATCATTAGATGTGTGCCCATCTGAGTAACCATTTTCTACATCAAGAAGTAAAGCCTGTTTCATAGCCATGATTAAAGCTACCATGCCATCAATCTTGTTATCAGGTGTTTCTTTTCGAGGGTAAACGTTATCTTTAGCATCCATGTGAGCCACAAGGTTAGATGCCATCCATTCAAGTACAGGGTTACCGTCTGTATGTAAGCGCTTTTGATAGCAAAGCGCCTGTACTTCTTTCATTGGCTCTGAGAAGTTAGCTACAGTAGGTTTTAATTCAACCATCTGTATGCCGTCATTCATCAGATTGGATGCTAGCTGATAGGCTTGCCATGGATCGAATGCTATAGCTAAAGTATCAAAGCGTTGGCTGTCCTGAGCTATGTAATTTTGAATTGATTCAAGATCGTTAATCGCACCATCTGTAGTGTGGATTAAATCCTGTTTTGCCCATGATTTGTATTGAGAGTTTGCAGAGCTTTGAATTTTATCTTCAGGAAGCCAGAACTCAGGGAATACATAGTAATGTACCTTGTCACCTTTCTCTCTTCTAAAGAAAAGCCTTACGAGGGCAGTGATGTCTGTTTTAGCTGCAAGATCTAAACCGTAGATGCAATACTCACCTTCAAAATCTTCAAGGCTCATCTCAGGTCTATAGCATTTGCGCCACTTAGACATCTGAAAGAAAGCGCTGTCGGCATTACACCAGACACATAGATGCTTTGTCTTGTAGTTGTTCTCAGCAGCAGGATCAGACAGCGCCATTGAAAGGTTAGCTAACACTGCTTTAGGCTGTACTGAGATATTCCAGTTTGGATTAGCTTTAATTAAAGCCTCTTCTGTCTTCCAATCGTCACCATCATCTATGGTGTAGATAATTCCAAACTGAGATTCTTCAGTTGCGCTGCCATCTAAGATCTTGCATACGAAACGGCGCACTTCCATACAGATACCGGTTAAATTAAAACCGGCTGTAGTAATGCACCATAGTATTGGCTGTGAGCGCTTACCTATAGACGTCTTTACAACATCGTATACTTCACGTGTTCTGTGAGCATGCAACTCATCAATAATGCCACAGTGAGTATTCAAACCATCAAGGGTCATACCATCTGATGATTTAGCCTCAAACTTTGAGTTTGTGCCAGGCACTACCATGGATTTGGATAAAACACTTAAGCCAAAGCAATCTTTTAATGGCTGATTAGCTCTGGCCATAGCCTGAGCATCGCCGAATACAATCTTTGCCTGATCTCGAGTGGTAGCAAATGAGTAAACATCAGCGCCTTTTTCATTGTCAGCACATAGCATGTATAAGCCAACACCTGATGATAATGCTGATTTACCATTACCACGGGGCACTTCGATATAAACCTGCTGAAAACGGCGGTGATTGTTTTTATCTACCCAGCCGAACACAGTCGTTAATATGAAGATTTGCCATGGTTCAAGCTTGATGTTCTCACCGGCTTTAGGTCCCTTAACATGAGTAAGCGCCTCAATGAATTTGCACACTCTGCAAGCTAAGGTTGTATCAAAGTGATAAGCCCATGACTTTTTCTTTAAATCTTTTACTTGTCTTTGACAGGCTTGTTTTACGTATCTACAGGTAGGTATCTTATTGCTGAGCACATCTTCAATGTACTTATTAGCAATCTTAATGTAGTTACGCATAATTACAAGTCAGCAAATGGGTTCTTATTCTCTGTTTTGGTATGAACGCTCACTTTAGAGCGTGATGCTGGAGTAAAACCAAGCTCGGTTAAATAACCTTTCAGGATGCATTTAAGATCATTCTGCATTTTGAGCATAGGATGAGGCTTTGAAACGCCTAATTTTTCATCAATAACAGTGGGACCTTCCCGATTTAAGATCTCTTGACACTCAATAATCTTTGCCATTGTGTCTGCCCAGCATGCGAACACTGAAAAATCTAGTGCTGTAAGCAACTCGTCAGGTGCTTGAGCTAAAGCAAACACCCACAAGTCGCGTGCAGTTTTGGATAAAAAGTCAGGAGGTTCAACTGTGTTTAAAGCCTTCTTAGGAACAGGCTCATTAAAGTTTGTTCTACATGGCTGTAGAGTTCCCTGCAACTTCTTAATTGCTGTAGGTTTTCTAGGTCGAGCCATGATTTTTTATAACCGTTTTTGATTTTGATAGCGATTTTTCGTGGCGACTGCCTAAAAAAGTTTCCATTTTGCACGCGCGTGTAAAGAACTTACGGGGCGTTTCTAAAGCATCATGTTCAACTTTTTGACTCCCCCTCGGGGGCTTGCAATCGCTTACCAAGAGTTTCAGTAAATGTTTTCTTTGAATGACATGATTTACAAAGAGGTTGCCAGTTCTTTTCATCCCAAAAGAGTGTCTTGTTTCCCTTGTGAGGAATGATATGGTCTACCTCTGTTGCAGGTGTAGTCTTACCAAGCTTAGCGCACTCAACACAAAGAGGATGAGCAATTAGAAAAGCCTTGCGAGCTTTAAGCCATGTGTTGGTGTAGCCTAACTTATGTCTTGAGCGTCCATCATAGTTCATAGTTCTTTTATGTTCAGCACAATAGCATGAACCTTGAACAGCATACTTATGGCATCCGGCATATTGACATGGACGAGCAAAAGGACTTGGCATATGAACTATAATCTAATCAATAAACACAGGATAAATAACGAGGAGTAGAACCAATGCTACAAACCACAACATACTATATAGCCTTATATACAATTGAAGGAGTTATATGAAAAAGCTTAACAAAAATGATTTTTGTAAAGAAATTCAAATGTTCACCGAAGTAGTGCTGATAGCATGTAAAAGAATAAACAAACTTGTAATGTCAAAAGAAAGTTGTAAGTTCATAAATTCAATGGTTGTAAATCAAAAACTTATGAGTAAACAGGAATTGCTTGATATTTATATAAATAAAATGGAGCAAGATCCTGTATTAAACGATATGTTAAAAGGCAATAAATTACATTACGCTTTCAATTTTGTTAATGGTTTTAATAAACTTTCTTTATATTCCGAGCCTGTTTTAAAGAAAATAATTGCAAAATACCAAGAACTTGATGATTCAGATTCTTTTTATCAAATTCTGTATGATGCAAGTTTCTATAATGACGATGAACTTAAGGCTTTTATTAAAGGTTTATCTTTATCTGATGTAACTCAAACTGATATTGAAGCTCTTAAGCAAACAACAAACTCAATAAAAAAGTTTATATCCAATAATCCAGTTATTACTTTCATATTTGCAACAATTTGCTCACATTACTTAGAAAACGGACTTGATAAAGTTGATGATTACATTGTTGAAGCTAGCTCTTATGTATATGATTTTGTAGAAAACAAATCACATAGCCCAAAAGAACAGCAACAACAAAACCAGAAAAACTCATCTCTGAAAAAGAAAAGTACAGATTGCCATTCAAATAAAACTTCTCTGTCTCAAACAAAAGAGGAAGAACAAAAGGTAAAACAATTTTAAAAGCAAGATCAAAAAATACAGCGCCAAATGCGATTAAAAATACTGCAAACAGCTTTGTTTTCATTTTCTTTATTCTCTAATCTTTATTGCAACGCGTTATATCTCTTACTTAACTCATTACGTTCGACTGCAATCTCATCACACTTAGCTGAGAGCTTAAGTGCATACTCTGCAAGAGTTCTTCTGTCGTGTCTAAGCTGTCCACATTCACAGGTTGTTTTAGTTTCTCTGGCAGAGCTGGTATTTGTGGACAGTGCTGTTTCACCGGAACTGCCACTGTCTGTGTGCAAGCTGTTAGCATGCAACTTAGACATAGCAGCATTATACTTGTCTTTAATCTTGTTAATCTCATCTGTAGCCTCTTTGTCAGCCTGTTTCTGTTTAGCTTGCCATTCATGCTCTGTATTAAGCTGCTTAACTAAAGCATCTTGTTCTGTCTTTATAGCCTCTGCCTGAAGATTGATGATCTCTGCTCTGTAATGCTTGGCTGTGATGGTGACACCAAAGCACGCGCCAGCAATAAACAATAAAATAAAAGCAGTAAGAATTGTGTATTTAAAATTTAACATAACAAATAGGCATACTCTGACCTGTTGAGCTATTGGACAATTAAGGTGTGAAGCAAACACCTTGATATTCATTATTAGACTAATGAATTGCTACATATCAATTAAAGATAACGTTAGCTTCACACTTATGAGCAATCTACTAGTGGAACCGTTAAATAAAAACTAGTAAACCACTCATAAGTGTGAGCTGTCTGTTTTACTTCTGACAGCAAAGAAGTGGGAATGACAAATACCTGAAACATGTTGTTTAAAGCACCTGAACACGTGGAACCTTTTAAGAAAGAAAAAGCTTTTGTTCAGCCTGTCTTCTCTTGGTTAGTCCTTGCAGAACCACACCGCCAGCTTTGTTAATATCTAAAAACTCAAGTGATGCACCGTACTTATCGCTTTTTTTCATCTTAGCCCAAAGTTTATAACCTGTTAAAACCTGAATAGGAGATAACCAGCGTCCGTCTTTAGTTTTTTTACCTGATAGGTTGAAGAGCAAACTGCAAAGTGCATCAAACATGCCTTGAGTAACTTCAATTTCATCGGCATTCAATGCTGCTATAACCTGTTTTTCAATCTTTTCAAGATCTAACTTTAAAAGACGCTCAGCTTCAAGTTCTGTACAAATACTGTGCTCATTAACATCAGGGCCATGGTGACCATAGCCAATAGTCCATCCTTTTTCGCTTGATACAGGCTTATATGCAGCAGTTCTTAAACCTTCAAAATTCATTATAAGAGCAATACCATGACTACTTACTTTCATCATCTGATTTACCCTCAACTTTCAAGTTAATAACTTGTTTAATCTTTAAAGAGATATAGTCACTGCCCAAGAAGCCTACGAATGTACCAATTGCAACACCTAACTCCAGAGGCCACTTAAAGTAATACTCTGAAATTAAAATAAGTGCAGATGAGAGCATAGAGCATGTCAGCGCTTCACAAATCTTAGCCATGAATTTGCGTTTGGTAGAGCGTAAATATGCCATCACGAATGAGCATGCTGTACCAATCATCAAATAAATGACTTCTGGGGTTAAATGTTTATACATAAGAAATAAAAAAAAGCCCTCAATTTCTTGAGAGCTTTATTGTTGATAAATTAGGATAATCTATGAGATAAGAGGAAAGCACCGATGTTAAATACGTACTTTTCCACTCTAATTGTTTTATAGTATATTCTTAAAAAACGATCCGTTAACGATCATTTTTCGATCATTTTAATATCAGACTACGACTTTTCATTTTCGTTTGTAGTGTTATATACCTCAGGATCAAAATAGGCAAAGCTAAGAATATTTTCGATAGGTATAACATTGGTAAAAGGTTCAAGTTTCTCTAAAATCCTACCCATCAAATTAGGATCTTTTTTAACAAACTCTTGTAAAGTCTTTGTATTTCTTATCTTAAATTCTTTAAAAACAGGCAAATAGTTTTCAAAATAATTATTTGTTATATACATTATCAAAGTGTCACTATCTCTAAAACCGGATAGAAAAGGACAAATTTTTATAAACTTTGTTTCCGGAGTTTTAAAGTCACTTACCAATGTAATTAAACCAATATATACTTTTCTACTTGATAATGTAATCTGAACAAGTTCACCTGATTTACTTGCTTTATATATCGTTGTCTTTAAAGGATTTTCTTCAGCACATTTTAAGGTAGCATTGTCTGAAAAGGACTTCTTTTTACTTACAAAATAACCTAATCCCCATGCTGAACAAAAAGACAGAATACCCCACAAAAATACATATATTGAAAAATCATTACTGATTAACTTTCCTACCCAGTATTTATCAAAATTGAAATAAAAATGTTTTAAACAAAAATAAATTATATTGATGATAATTAAAGAAGAAATAGCAAAAGGAAGTCCCCATACAAAAATATGAAGATATTGAATCCATTCCTTGGTTCTAAGTTGTTTAAATCTTGCTATTGGATAGCGTGAAGTAAACATAAATCCACTAGCAAGAATAATAACTAAAAATAATGCTTCCATAAATAAAAAAAAGCCTCCATGAAGGAGGACTAATTAAAAGTTATAACTCAATTTTAATTGATTCTTTTTTTAGATCTTTCCTAACATGTCTGTAAACTTTAATATCTTTACATGCCAACATATTTTTTAAAGCATTAGTTGAAGCTTCAACATTTTTGTAATTAAAACCAAAACTGCCATCTTTATATGGAATTACTGGGGAGTTTTCATCAAACTTATAAGCACTTTTCATAATAACTCTCCTAAAATCTAACTTTGACACTAAAAGTATAACTTTAAAAGAAATACAATTTTTCTATATTGTACACAAAAATAGTAAATTTTTGTAATTTTAGGATAGTTTAGGATAACTTAGGACAAGTTAAAACTAAACCATCATTTCAATCTGTCTTTTTACTTTTTCTTTGAATTTATCCTGTCTTTCAGTCGCTTTCTCTTTATCCTGACTATATAAGTATGTCTTTGGTTCATTGATACTGCGATGCTCTACTCCCAAGCACCAGCGAACAGCCACCACAGGATCATGATGAGCACGTACATAATGCCTGCAGAGCCTTCTTACTTTCTGATATGAGATTTTCAACTTGCAACAGCATTCTTGAAGTGACCTGTACTCAACCCCCTGATATGTAAAGCTTCTCACTTACTCACCCCTCATTTGCTTTAATTTGTCTCTCATCCAGTCTCTTGAATCAAAAATCTTCTGATTGATCATTGCTATCGTCATGTACCTTACAACATTCCACGGATGGGCCTCAAAAACGCTCAATCTGCGACGTTTGGTACGGTGGATGGATATACCCTTACAGAACGATCTGATATCCCCTGCATCCTGTCCTTTGTGGTAATACCAGTGAAAGAATCTGTACAGCCCAGGACGTTCTTTTTTTAATTCACAGGTAACTGCTGCTATGATCTCTGCACTTTCCTCTGTGATAGCAGCATAACCGTGCTCTGTAGGAACTGTACCGCATGATGGACAGCCTCTGCTGATTCTTGTCCATACTCCATAAGAATCTAACAGACGCTCAAAAGCATAATCATCATCCAGTGCGTCAAGAATTTCTTTAGTCAGCATCATCCCACTCCACACAAACTTCAACTCTTGGCTGTTCGTCATCACATGCCCACAGCTTAGATGCGCGTAATTCAGTAACCTGTACATCGTCGCGATAGATAATCGCATTCATACCATCAAGAATTGCCTTGATGATATTATCGATATCTGGCTTACCTGGTCTTACTCTTGAACTGCCATACTCACTAATCAGCGCACGCTGTTTCTTGGTGTAGCTCTTAGGCACTCCAAAGAAAGCCTTAATACCAACTCTGCAAGGCTGTGAGTAGTCTGGCTTAACCACCATAGTATCTAACGCATGCTGAGCCTCATACTTCACCAGAGCTTCATAGTTGCGTGTCTTAGCCGGAGTAACAGCATGACCACCAAAAAATCTAGGTCGACCTTTGCCACATGGTGTACCTGGTACTGAGAATTTAAGCTGCAATTTTTACTCCTTACAGATATTCATAGTCATATTGTTTTTCATTACTGAACAGACAGGCATTTCCGTTAAAGTTACATTCAACACTTCCTGTAGCTCCGTTTCGGTTTTTGACAACATGAAGGGTTGCTTCTGATTTTTCTCTTGTGATCAGAATAATTAAATCGGCATCCTGTTCTATAGAACCTGAATCTTTAATATTGCTTGCTTTTGGAGCTCCACCCTTTGAATTTTCAACTTCACGATTTAACTGACAGAGGGCAAATACCGGAGCATGGAACGCTCTTGCAATCTCTTTTAATCCTCTTGAGATTTCACCCAGTGCAATAGCTTTAGGAATACGCACATCTGTAGGCATTAACTGCAGATAGTCAAGCATAATGGCACCTACACCACCATAACGCTGATTTATATCTGAAAGCATTGAAGACATATCAGACAGAGATAGATTGCTCTTGTCACACATTAGTAATCTTGGAGCATTGTCGTCTTTATGACTGAAACATTCAGTAGAGTGAGCTATGATTTCATGCCAGTGTGAACCTAACATTCTGGAGTTCTGTGTCATCTCTGTTCCCGATAAGCCACAGAATGAAGACAGAATACGCTGTATAACCTGTTCATTATTCATCTCAAGTGAGAAGATCACACATGGCTTAAGAGTAGGCATTGTCTTTAACAGATTGATGAGAATATTAGAACCTAAAGCGGATTTACCAATACCAGGACGGGCACCAATAATATTAAGAGTGTCATTTCTGATACCACCTTCAAGAAGAACATCAAGCCTGTTAATGCCTGTTGGAAAAATAAGTGATTTTTCGTCATCATGATCTCTTAGTGATTTAATAAATCTGATTGCCACTTCAAGTGCATCCTCGCAGTTAAGAACATTTGAATCATTATTGGTGCTGACCAGCATCTCACAGAGCTTTGCTTTTAACTGCTCTGAAGTGTCGTTACTCTCTTCAACCATGTTCTGCATTGAACTTAGAGTTGTCTGCAGTTGTCTCTTTCTGCTGTTTTCTTTAATCAAAGATGCATATTCGTCTGCTGCAGTTCCAATGATTTTTGATTCTTTAAGCTCAGCAATGTCTTTAAGAGAAGAAACATAATCTTCTGACTTCTGTTTCATCAGATTGTAAAGAGATACAGTATCAAACTCTGATTCCGTCTGATGTTCTATAACAAACTGATTACAGCTGTCCCATAAAGCAGCACAAACTTCGTAATAAAAATCAGAAACTGACAGTTTTGCTCTGTATTTACAGAAAGCTTTAGTACCTTCATGAAGAACATAAGACAGAATAGCTTTTTCAGCATTTGCATCATAAAATTTCATGCTTATAGCCCCCAAGCTCAGATAGAACCTTATCAACAAATTGCTTATATTCTTCCTGTGAATATTGTTTTTCTTTCTGAGGAAGAGACAGAGGCTTAATTCTCTTTTTTGGAACTATCTGATAGTTACCGACTCCATAAATACGATTACAGATATCTGAACAGATTGAGCTGTCACCAATAAAGACAACTTTAGGAAGCTGACCGAAACAGTGATGATTAGACTGAACCAGCATAAGATCATCGATATCATCAGGAAAACTGCTACAGTCATAGTTTGAATAAAAGTCAACAAAGGCTTTAGCCAGCTTAGTGTCATCATCTCGATTAGTCTGACAGTAAGCCTCATGAGAACCGATGACGGTGTAAAAAGTCAAAGCTGTAATTCTGTCAGAAAATACAAGATCGCTGTCACGTCGAAAATATTCACTTACAGAGCGATAAATGTACTTTGCCTTACACTGATACTGTTGGAGTGTATATCCCCCACGCATAAGTAAATTTACGATATCTCCGGCGTTAATCTGGTATGGTATTGTGTATAGGCTCTGAATTGTTCTAAGAACTACCTCTTCTGAATAGTTCTTAACCAACTCATAAATCATGTGACAACTCTGGTCAGATGCAATTTTCCCTGATTTAACCTGAACCAGAATGCGCCATTGTTCTGAAAATTTGGTAAAATCTATTCTGTTCATTTGTTTACTACCTCTTGAACAAATGCATCAACTTCGATGCAGTTATCGTCGGCTGTATGGTCGCTCGTATCAGCCGACATCTCGCCTAAAAGAAATGAGCTGACACCTGTTGTCTGCTGTCTTGTCTGACCTGTTTTATTTTGTGTTGTCTTTCGTTCTGCAGATTCAAGATCACGCAAGATCCACTTCTTAAGATTCAATCTAAGCTGTTTAACACCTTTCCAGCCGTATTCTTCTCTGTAGGCAAAATAACCATCAGCAATAATGTCTGAATTCATGTTTTTCAATTCTGGATAATCAGACATCATCTCTAAAAAACAATCTCTACATGTAGCTCTGATGTTTTCTAAAGAATATGTGTTTGAACTTAAATTAGACGTCTCTGAGAGTGGGGATTTCTGATCCTCTCTAAGATCCTTACTTATAAGATCATTCTTATGTATAGAAAAAACTGCCTTTTTGACCGTTTTAATACTGTCATTTTGACCGTTTTGGGGCGTCATTTTGACCGTTTTAATACTGTCATTTTGACCGTTTTGAAAATCATCAAGTCTTGACTCTAATGTCTTATAAATAAAAGAAACAAGCCTTACTTTCTTATCACTTTTGCGAGTTACTCGACTTCTGATAATTTGTTTTTTAATTAAAAGGTTAATGGCTCTTTGAACTGTTCTTTCACCCATGTTATATAAGTTCATCAGATAAGAATTGGAGATAAAACACTCCTTTTCTCCACCTTTAGTCAAAGCGCAGATACGTTCAGCAATTAACTTACAAGCCAGAGGAAGATCTGATTTAAAAAGTTCTTCATCCAGGTTGTTATAGATTTTTGTCATGCAACAACCTTGAGTGACTCGTATTTATTGATAAGCGACTGATAAGCTATATTCAGATATTTTAGGTAAGACTTGGGAATTCCTCTTGTTTTCCAATTGAAGACAGCTTGAGGTGTTACATCAAGATCTTTTGCAAGAGTTGTATAACCGATCTCATCAATAAAGCATGCACTTTGTTCAATATATATTGATTTCATTTTGCTATTCTAAACCTTTGTGAATTTATATATAAACATATGTTAATTCACATTATTTCAAAATTCAAGCTAAAATATAAACAAATGTGTATGTTTTTTTTGTTTTCTATGACGATGAGGTTTATATGAATACTGAAGTTTCAAAAAATTCTGCTTTTGCCAGCAGACTTACAAAAGCATTTAGAGAATCTCAATTTAAAACACAAAAAGAGCTTGCTGATTCTGTAAAAATTACGCCTCAATACTTAATTAAGATATTGAAAGGCACAGCAGTTTCACTTCCTGCTGCTGACATTGTGTCTAATCTTGCCTCTGTACTGGGAGTATCTGTCCAATGGCTTACTTTTGGAGAAGGACCAATGAAGATTCAAACTATTATTCCTGCAGATGCCGGTGATAATGTCAAAGAGGGGTATATACAAATTCCAGAATATGAAGTTAAGTTTGGTGCAGGTGCTGCTGAAGAGCCTACATATGACGAAATTGAGGATGCTGTTCCGGCCATATATAGACGCTCATTTTTTACTTCTAGAGGAATTGATCCTAAAAACTGTCGCAGATTTCATGTTGTTGGTGACAGCATGGAGCCTTTGATAATGTCAGGAGACTGTATTACTGTTGACTGCACGTTAAAAGATAATATTGAGAATAATCAGATATATGCAATTATTTATGGTCATTCTCTAATGGTCAAAAGGCTAATTAAAACATTTAAAAATTTGATTATTCATTCTGAAAATCCGGTTTATCCAGAAGAAATATTAACCTTAGAAGAGGCAGCTGAACAAATTATAATTGTAGGCAAGGTTATAGAACGTTCAGGATCTATATAGAGTCATTGAGAAGTCCGGGAACGGTGGGTTGTAACTGACTTTTAACAATCAAAAGGAAGAATAAAAATGGTAACAACAATCAAAACATGGGAAGATATCAAACAGTTTTGCACTGAATATGATAAATTACGCGAGTCTGATAACTTTTGGGAAAAACTGTTAAATACAGTCGATTTTAATAGCGATGATTTAAAACATTTTACCTTTGAAATTCACGGAGATAAGTTTAAATCTTCAATTACAGCTGGATATGCCCAATCTATTATAGATTTTCAAGATCGATTTTTTAAAATTATAAAAAGTTTGGAAACGGGCACAATTTCTTCAAGAAAAGTAGCTAACACAGCCCAATTGTTCTTTACTGTATCTGAAGGATGTACTAATACAAAATCAGATGATTTGTATCAGTATGTACCTGAATCGATAAAGGAGTATGGCAAATTGACTAAAACAGGACAACTAATTTTAGGCTTTATTGTTATTTCTTGTTTTATTGCCTGGGGAGTAAATAATTATTTTGAAAAAAAACTAGAATCTCTAGAAAAAATTGAACTTGCACAAATTGCATCACAAGATCGTGAATCTGAACGAGAAAATCTACAAAAGATTTTAGCTTCAGACTCATTTAAAAACACAGTGAAATACGCTCATGAATCAAGCACTGAAGTAAGAGCTTCGTTTATTAAAAATACTCCTGTAAACGAAGTTGAATCAATTAAATTTCCTACAGAAACCTTAACAAAATCCCAGATAATTGATGAACAGAAAACAAATCCAATTGAAAAGAGATCAGAAATAAAAACGCTGGATTTTAAAGTACTGAATTTATCAGGTTCTTTTTCTAAACAAAAATTAAAAGCAAGGGCGCAGCTTGTTAGTGATCCAAGTATTGTAATAAATCTATCTTCAGAACTGTTAGATGAAGAAGATGACAGTGCACTTTCTGAAAATGACGACGAGCACTTATTACAGGAATCGGATATTGATATTTTATGGGATGCGCAGAAGCATAATAAAACAGTAAGTATTATGGGTAACTTCTTTTATGACCAAGAAAATAAACTTATTAAAGGAGCAATGTGGTCAATTTCAAGAAAAGAAGATAAATAACGGCTTTGCTGTGTAGCATTAGACTGCATTGTCTGGCAGTGCTACACAGCGTTCTGGTAATTACTTACTAAAAATCTCTTTTAAGATCTTAAAGCACTCATCTCCCTCTTTGTAACGCTGTTCAATCAACTCTTTAAGCTTCATAGCCTGTAACTCTGATACAGGTTTCTTTCCATTCTCCATAATTGAGATGTAATTACTACCAACACCAACTTTTTCACCTAACTCACTGGTAGTTAAGCCCAATGCCATTCTTAAACGCTTATATAACTTTCCATCCATGATTTAATGTCCTATAATCGGAGTAGGTGGGGCTCTCACCCCACCTTGCTTTCTAGCTTAAGCTTTTAATCAAGTTAAACAGGGTTAGTGCTTTCTCTTGATTACTTTTGCTAGAAAGTATCCAAAGGATTGTTAACATCAAAGTTAAATCATTCTCATCCATTTGAATATCTCCGTTAGTTGAACATCTCTTTTCGAGTCCCCGTTCTCAGTGAACGTGCTTATATTGTAATACTATTTATTACTTTTGTAAATAATTCTATTAAATCACATCAAAATTTTAACAGCTTTTTTTTTAACTAAATTCATTTATTTTTCAAAATGATACTGCCTTTAAAATAAACATTTGTTAATATATTTCTTGCTTTTATATAAACATATGTGTATTCTTAATTACATAGAAAACAACATACATTTATTAATGGCATAACAAATGAACAAATACACCATCACAACACTATCTCACGACGAGATTATCAGAACTGATTACTGCAAAAACAAGAAGGACGTAATCAACTTTTTAATTCTCAATACCAGAATCAACTCAGACGTTGTATCTGCACTTCATTACAGAGTATTTGATGACTCTCAAAACGAAATGGCAATTGAAATTGATGCAAATGCATTGCTTGTTAACGCTTTGGATTTCGTAAAGCAGTTTCAGATTGTAGACAGGTTATTTAGGGCTTTCAGAGCCTATCAAAAGAACAATAGAGTTTTAACCTTTGGAACAAGGCCTACGGTCAAGGTTGCCTGATGAGAGAAAAAGCAAAACAGCTAGCAGTGAATGTCATCTTAACGTTTTGCGTTCTCTGCCTTTGGTTCACGATTTACGAGATTTATACGTTTTAGGAAAAATAAATGAAGTTATCAAACGAATTACAGAAGTTACAGGATGCAAGATTAGCCCAAATCGATGAGTTACTTTCAAAGGCTCAAGACGAGGATGAACGTTTCACCATCTCAAGAATGAAAGGTATTGGTGGTTCAGATATGTCTGCAATTCTTGGTATGTCCAAGTGGAGAAGCGCTTATCAGATTTGGAGAGAAAAGACATTCAGAACCACTGAAGAGGAAAAGGCTCGTAATAAAGATTATCTCCCCTTTGCTACTGGTCATGCTCTTGAACAGGTTGTAGCAGACAGATACGAAAAGCAGACAGGTTATACAGTCTACGAGGCTAACAGCATTTCGATGACAGGTTATGACTTCATCGTAGGTAATTTTGACCGTATTGTTTACACAAAACCAGTTGAGGACGGCGGTCAGCTTGTATGTGGTCTGGAGTGCAAAACCTGTGGTCAGAACAACAAGATCATTGTTGAGCATATAGAGCGTTCTAAGTGGGGAAAGCCCAACTTATATGACGGAACTGAAATTACACATGAATCATCAGAGATTGATCCTGAATACTATCCACAGGTTCAGTTCTACATGATGGTATCTGGTCTTAAGTTCTGGGATGTTGGTGTTCTGATTGGCAATACTGATCTTAGATTCTACAGAGTACATGCCAACGCAGAATATCAGCAGAAGATGTTGCAGGCATGTGTTGAGTTCTGGACTAAGAATGTGCTACTCGATGTTCCTCCTGTTAAAACAATGGATGACGTCAAAAACGATGTTGAGGACGTTCAGGAGAATGTGGGTGAAGTAACTCCGGAGATCATGTCTCAGCTTAAAGATATCAAGGCTGTTAAGTTTCAGATTGATGAGCTTGAGAGTAAAAGAAAGGCACTTGAGAACAAGTTAGCCGGTGACATAGCTGCATATACCAAGATGACTTATCACGACGAGAACGGCAAGGTTAAAACAGCTTTTACCTTTAAATCTTCAAATCGTGAATCATTTGATTCAAAAGCTTTTCAGGCACAAAACCCAGAACTGTACAAACAGTATCTGAAGACTATAACCACAGCCCGCTGTTTAAGAATATCTGTTTAATTGGAGATTATAAGAATGATGACTTTTAACGCACCGCAGTTAAATCAGAATGCTCAGTCAGAGCTTCAGAAGTTAGATGCTATACCTGTAGAGAATGAACCAGAACAGTTTGAAGAACCTGTACAGATAGTTCAGTCCCACTGTATGCCTGTAAAGACAGCAGATGTTGACTACCCTATTATCAATGGCGATGCATGGGATTTCTGTACAAAGATTTCGCGCTCTACTCTTCTGCCTGAAAGCATACGTTCAACACCAGAACATGACCACACAGCTGAAGTATATATGGTCATGAGTATGGGTAAAGAACTCGGTTTCACCTTCATGCAGACACTGTCCGCTTTATATATTCTTCCGGGCAGTACACAGCCTGCCTTATATACAAGAGCAAAAAGAGCTCTGGTTCTTCGTGCTGGAGGCATCTTTGAGAAGGAAGAGTGGGACAACTCAACCATGACCGCAACAGTCACAATTAACCGCAACGGTCAGAAGATCACACGTTCTTTTGGTGCTGAAGATGCTATCAATATGGGTAAAGCCTACAGAGATGCAACCACAGGACAGATTAAAGGCTGTGTTACCCGCAATGGCAAACCTTCACCATGGGCACAGGATTTTAAGGGCATGTGCCTTGTAAGAGCTATATCAAGAGCATGCGATGCTGCATATCCTGATGTGTTAATGGCATTACCAAGCGCTGAAGATCTTAATGATCAAGGGACTGTTTCAACCGTCTCTTCCGTAACAGTTGAGAGTAATGCTGCCATTCCTGCAGATGAAGTTAACCCCGCAATTACAAGCGCATTAAAACCCAAAAGAAAGCGTTCAGCAAAGACAGCTGAAACAGTAACCAACACAGAACAACCAACCGAACCATTAGTATTTTAGAGGAACATTAACATGTTAAATTTCGGTAAGCAGCCAAATGACAATATTGGCAATTCAATCAACACAAGTAATTTTGAGCCACTAAACTGCTCTGGAATCTTTCCGTTGCAGATTGCTCAGGTAACACACAAAAGTGGTATAGGCAAAAATGGCAATGCTTATGAACAGCTAATCGTGAACGCTGTTGTAATGAACGTTGCAACTAAACAGCCTATTCGTTCTGTATCATTCTCTATTTTCCTGTCAAATACTTCACAGGAACTGCAGGACTTCCTGTACTTCACAAAGCAGTTTGACGCTGAGGGCAACATTGTTCTTTACGATTATGTTACAAGAACCGGTCAGAAAAGAGATGGCTCAGGTTCATTCTCAATTGATGAATATAAACAGTTCCAGGGCATAAAGATAATTGCAATGCTTGAATTTAAGGGCATGTCCGACAAAGGAAATCCTATCTTTGAAGTTAAAGGATTTGTATCTCAGAAAGGTCAGTCTGCTGCAGAGGTTAATGCAAATTCAGCGCCTGCGAAATATGCGACAACATGGAAACTGTTGACTAACTATCTATTACCAGAGACTAACGCACAGTTATTTCATCCTGGTTGGATACCACCTGCACAGCAACAGGCTCAGGCTCAGCAAGTTTATCAGCAGGCAACACAGCCACAACAGCCTGTATATCCACAACAGGGAACATGGGCGCCTAATGCAGAAGCTCAGATAAGCAAGATAAGTGCTGTACAGGGACAGGTAGCACAGCAACAGGCTCAGCCACAACTACAGGATGATGGTTTACCGTTCTAACTCCTAGTGTTGCGTATTGGTGAGGTTCACAGCCTCACCCTTTTTGGAGGAATCACAAATGGAAGAATTAGCACTTGTAACACGTAAGGATGTAATGACCACACTGGGCTTTAGTTCATTACACGGTTTCACTAACTATCTGAAGAAACACCCTGACTTTCCAAAGCCTGTAGACAGAGACAGCTCTTTCTCAGGACGTGTTTGTTACTTCAAGAAAGAAGTTGAAGAATACTTAAAAAACGCTTTGCAACGCAAGGAGGCTTAACATGCTTAACATCTTTGGAATAAAGATTTCATCCTCTGAAGGAATAAGAGAAGGCCTAGGTTTAAAGGGCAGTAAGTGGTGTGAGAAGGTTGGCATCAAAGATTTGTTGAGAATGGCTTTTCCTTCGCTTGACGCTAATCAAATTAAAAAGGTGCTGCTGTCTTTTATTGATACAGGCAAATTCAGCATACCACCAGCTCCACCAAAAGCTATTTACGAAAATTATTGTGCTGAGTTTGGCTGCTCTTTTCCTTTTGACGTTAATGGTCAAGTTTTAAGCGAACAGAAGTCAGTAGCACAACAACAGAAACAACAACTACAGGTAGAAACTATGAACACTCAACAGAATGAAGAATACAGTCAGATTAAGAATGCGCTCTTAAATGAGATTGACATTATTCAAGACACCAAGAACTACACCAATGATAATGGCGAGATTGATACGCAAAAAGCAGACATGCTGTTTAAGCGTGCTGAGGCTGTCAACAATATTGCTTCCTCATTAAATGACATGCGCAAGACTGAGATTGAGGCTAAGAGAGTACAGCTTGATGCGGTTAAAACAGCTCTATCTAATGGCTATGAAGTAAAAGTAAACGGTAATTTACTGGGGGTTGAAATTGGGTACAACAGGTAAGAAATGGACACGTAAAGATCGCAAGTGGAATGATGAGATTATGGAATTTGTGAAGTCTGTCTGCCCTTTACGTGAGCATGGATTTAATTCCAGAAAAGAACTTGTTGATTTAATCAACAGTAGATTCGATAGAGATTTTTCTATTACAGCTTTTTGCAATCACTGTTGTGAAAGCAAAATTTTGTTAGGTTTGTGCTACAGCAATTCTAGTGTACCTCGTGGTTATAAGCATTGGAGACACAGACCTGTTGGTTCTTTTCAAATTAAGAAGGGCTATTTAAGGATCAAGGTAGCAGAGCCAAATCAGTGGATGCAGTATCAGCGTTATGTATGGGAACAGCATCATCCAGGACAGAGCGCTGAAGGTAAGACAATTATCTTTATGGATGGTGATAAATGCAACTTTGATCCTGACAATCTTGAATGCGTTGAGCGTGGAGAGTTATCAGTCATGTCTTCATTAGGCTGCACAAGTGATTGTTCTCGTGAAGAGAGAGAAATCTATCTTTTAAGAGCCAGATTGATTTGTGCTAAGACAAAGTTACTTGGGGTAGAAGAAGCTACAAGACTACATAACAAAATGAATTATGAACGCAGAAAGAATGATCCTGAGGTTAAGGCTAAAAGAGCTGAATATGCAAAAAGACGTATGGCAGCAATCATGTCTGATCCAGTAAGACATCAGGAATTTCTTGATAAACAGAGAGCGTACAGAGAAAAGAATAGAGAACGTATCAATCAATGGACTAGAAATAGAAGAGAGAAATTACAACATGCAAATTAAATATGAATTAGATGAAGGTGCCTATGCCCCAGCAAAAGCACATGACAGTGATGCAGGCTTTGACCTCTCATGCAGAGAAGATCAGGTTTTAGAGCCTAATGTAGCTAACACCATTGATACAGGTGTGCATGTGTTAATTCCTGAGGGTTTTGTGGGGCTTTTATGCCCACGTTCTTCATTCAATGTTAAAGGTATTGGTACACCGATTGGCGTTGTTGATGCTGGTTACACAGGTTCAATCAGAGTTGTGTTAGAGCCTTTTAATGTAACAAAGATATTTAAGGGTAATCGCATTGCTCAGTTGGTGATTTTGCCTTTACCACAAATCAAGATGATTGAAGGTAAGGTTATTGGAGTTGATACCCATCGTGGTGATGGTGGCTTTGGTAGTACTGGAGAATAATTATGACAAATCGTGATAAAGACAATTCTATTGGATCTTTTATGGCTAGGGTTGCTAATTTTTTAAAAGATGAGGGCTACACCATTGTAAAACAAGAGGTTTTAAGCCTAAAAGATAATGAGCAAATAAGTTTTCCTATATTAGCTGTAAGGTCCCAAAAGTATAAAGGTATGGCTGCAGTGTTATCAACAGACTTTGGATCTTCAGAGTGGAATGATTTTGCTCAGAAAGTATTGAATGATGAAAACAAATTAATAACAAAAAAAGAATCGGATTGTTAGGAGTAATCATGCGATTAGTTTTAACCAGAGTAGAGCTTGTACGCATACTTGAAAGGCAAAAGGATTAGCTCTGTAAGAGAGTACATTGTTTTACAGGATATTATGTCACGATTAGAAGAGGTTACTGAGAATGAACTTTGATATAAAAGATATGAAATCATGGGCAGATAGACATGATGTGAATGTTGGGGATAAAGGTTATTTTACTCACAGTATAAATTGGCTTAAAGATGATTTTGAACTTAACGTCGATACTATTGCTTGCATACGTGACGATTTTGGTAATTGTTTTGTTAGTGAAAAAAGTTTTAATGAGGATAATAGTTTTCCATTCTTTGTACCCTTAAAAGCAGTAAAAGAAGACAAGCCAAAAGAGTACCGACCTTTTAAGACAATGCGTGAGCTTACAGAAGTCGTGCGTGGCAAAGATTGGGAAATGAACGACATTACTACAGGCGATGAATTGATGATTAGAAGTAAAGGGTGTGAAGATCGACATCGCCGAGTTTTAATTACAGATTTAACTTTAGATAATAATTGCAATTTACTTTTTATAAATAATAAAACTATGAAAGTATGGCTTGATAATTACGAAGTAATGAGCATTAGTGCTTGTGATTGGGTTCCTTTTGGAGTTGAAATTGAAAGCGATTAATTTAAAAGCATTATTTGCTGCAATACTTTTTGTTGGCGTAGTAGGAGGTTTTACAGTTTATTTTGCTGTTAGCACATATAGCACTGGCGCAACCTTAAAAGAAAGGTCAGAAGTATATCAATACAAAATTATTGAACAACATCTTGTAAATATCGAGCAGTTGTTAAAAGAGATTAAGGAAGGTAAATGATTATAGAAAACCTGTTAAAGAACTTCATTAACAAAGAAATTGAAGTTGAAGCACCAAATGGCAGAGGCATGGTTAAATGCGTACTGTTAGATTTTGATGAAAATGGAGTTCTTTTATATTGTGACAACACAAACATCACATCTTACTATCCATTTTCAAGCGGTATTGCGATTGGAATAGAAGGTAAGGTGGAACTTTAGATTAAAACTCCTATGTTTCTTACTATATTTATAGATTATTTATTTGACATTAAATAATCAATAATATATAATTATAAACATAAGGAAGTGAGAGATGAAAAAGAAACGTAAGCAATCCCGCAAACGTAAATGGTCAAGAATAGAGATACTGATGTTATTAACTTTCCTTTCAACAGTCGTATATCAAATCCTTGACCTAGTATTAAGTTAAACTTAACTGCCCTTAGGTTGGAGCCCTAAGGGTACTTTAAGTTTAAGTTAAACTTGAGGTATTTTCAAATGAAAAAGTTAAATCGAACTGAATGGCTGTTAGTTGCTATCATCGTACTTAACGTTATTGGTATCACAATAAAGTTGGTTCAATATTTCGGAGGTTAATCATGAGAGGCGGTAAGCGATCAGGTGCAGGACGTCCTGTTGGAACCACAGGACCTAACAAAGCACCAGAACTTAAGAAATCAGGGCGCATTGTTGTTGTCTGTACTGAAGATGAGATGAATCAGATTAAAGAGCTTGCAAAATCATCAGACAAAACCACTAGTCGCTTTATTGTAGATACAATCTTAAAGAAGTGAGTTTATAGGCAGTAGAAATACTGCCTTAAAAGTCATCATCTATAAAAATAGATGTTCATCTATTAAAAAAGATAATTATCTAATTTTTTAGATAATTTTAATAATATATTATACAAATGGCTTATTTATCGGATGCAAAGCACCTTTTAAGTTATTAAAACCAAAAAAACTTTGCCCCTCACTTTAGTATGAACCCCATTATTGATCACATGATTGATAATGGGGTTTTGTTATGA
>ERZ1023641.85-NODE-85-length-38152-cov-29.995380_pt1 | contig 38152 bp, 41 predicted proteins | sample MGYA00380335_ERZ1023641 | MGnify/ENA primary metagenome ERZ1023641 (study PRJEB33179, sample SAMN07448970) | human gut metagenome | biome: Human-gut; feature: Human associated habitat; material: Faeces | host: Homo sapiens | place: India: Bhopal | collected... | reverse complement strand
TGCTCAGGAACTTATAAATAAAGTTAAATCAAAGTGTTGCGGAATTAAGGTATTATATAAAACATAGGGAAACCCTATATAAGTTCATAAAATGATAGATAGACCGACCATAGACCGCATCATGGATGCCACCAAGATAGAGGAGGTGGTATCGGAGTTTGTGACACTCAAGAAACGAGGAGTCAACTATATCGGTTTGTGTCCGTTCCACAACGACTCTCATCCTTCTTTCTCCGTCTCGCCTACTCGTGGCATCTGCCATTGCTTCACTTGTGGCAAGGGTGGCAATGCCATCAACTTCCTCATGGAGTTGGAGCAGATGACCTATCCCGATGCCCTTCGCTGGTTGGCGAAGAAATATCACATCGAGATCAAGGAGCGTGAACTGAGTTCCGAGGAAAAGCAGCGAGAGAGTGAGCGTGAGTCTATGTTCATCGTCAATGAGTGGGCGGCGAAATACTTCCAGAATATCCTTCAGAATGATGTCGATGGTCGTGCCATCGGTATGCAATATTTCCGAAGCCGTGGATTCCGTGATGACATCATCAAGAAATTCCAGTTGGGCTTCTCCCTTAATCAGAGGACGGCGCTCGCTGACGCTGCTGTCAAGGAGGGGTATAATCCTAAGTATCTGGCAGCGACCGGTGTGCTGATTGCCTCTGACAAGGAGCCGGGACAGTACTTCGACCGTTTCTCCGGTCGTGCCATCTTCCCTTGGTTCAGTGTGAGTGGCAAGGTGGTGGCGTTCGGTGGTCGTGTGCTGGATAGCCGTACCAAGGGCGTGAACCAGAAGTATGTCAACTCGCCGGATAGCGAGATTTATCATAAGGAACGAGAACTCTATGGACTTTACCAGGCGAAGAAAGCCATCGCCAAGGAGGACTGTGTGTTTTTGGTGGAGGGATATACCGATGTCATCTCCATGCACCAGTGTGGCATCGAGAACGTGGTGGCTAACTCTGGAACGGCATTGAGTGTGCATCAGATTCGCCTCTTGCACCGCTTTACCAATAATATCGTGCTGCTCTACGACGGTGATGCCGCTGGTGTTCATGCCGCCTTGCGAGGTACCAACATGCTCTTGGAGGAGGAGATGAACGTGAAGGTGCTCTTCTTGCCAGATGGTAACGACCCGGACAGTTTCGCTCGCAACCATACGGCGGAGCAGTTCCGACAGTATATCGCCGACAACCAGACCGACTTCATCCAGTTTAAGACCGACATCATGCTCAAGGGTGTCACCGACCCGGTGAAGCGAAGCGAGGCGATCAACTCCATCGTGGAGAGTATCTCCAAGATCAAGAACCAGATTACCCGTGCTTCCTATATCACCGATTGCTCTCACCGCTTGGGAGTGAACGAGGCGGTCATCATCAATGCGCTCAATGGTTTCATCCGAAACGGAATGAGCGAGCAAGTGAAGGAGGAACGTCGTGCCGCTGGTCTTCGTGAACAGAATATTGCCATGCCGCAGCAACGTCCGGTGCAATCTGCCATCACGCCGCTCGACAAGCTCCGTGAGGTGGAAGACCTGTTGATAAAAATCGTCATCCACCATGGTGATGAGAAAATCATTGTGGAAGACAGCGAGGGCAACAAGGTGGAACTGCCGGCTGCGCAGTATATCTATCTGGATATGCAGGGGGATGACTTCAAGTTTCATAACCCTATCTACAATCAAATCATGGACGAGGCGATGGAACATATTGAGGAGGAAGACTTCAAGTGTGATACCTACTTCGGTTCGCATTCCAACCCTGAAATCAGCAAGTTGGCAGGTCTGCCTACGGGCGAGCAAGAGATTACGACGGCTAGCTTGCAGATGAAGATGAATGAGGAGAAGTTGCGCCAGCAGATATTGAAGGACTTGCTTTGCTTCCGCACTCACTACATCTCCCAACGTATCGTGGAGGTACAGCAGGAGTTCAGACAGAATCCGGGCAACAAGGAATTGTTGGCAGAATATGTCAAGTTGAAAAAGATGAATGCCCTCGTGGCGGCTAAGTCAAACAATGTCTTCAACTAGCCACTGGGAAAATATAAAGATAGTAATTAGGAGGAATAGAAGATGCTATACATTCATTGGATATTGTTGGTTATCTACCTAGCGATTACGATAGGAGGTATCGTGGCGGTTCTCATGGACAACAAGCAGCCAGAGAAGACCATGGCATGGATTCTTGTGCTTTGTTTCATGCCTATCGTGGGTATCATCTTCTATCTGTTTTTCGGTCAGAACACCCGAAAGGAGAAGGTTATCAGCGAGCGAAGTATGGACTTGCTTATGAAACGCTCCATGCTGGAGTTCGCCGAGCAGGAAAATCTGCATATCCCTCGTCGCAACCGCCCCCTGATGAAACTCTTCACCAACCAGAACTGGGCTTTGCCATTCAAGGACAATGAGGTGAGCATCTTCACGGATGGCTACGAGTTCGTTTCCACCTTATTATATAATATAGGGCAAGCCCAAGACCATATTCACCTAGATACTTATATCATCGAGGACGACCCATTGGGCAATCTCGTGGCGGATGCCTTGATCGACAAGGCTCGCCAGGGAGTGGAGGTTCGTTTGCTTTATGATGATGTGGGGTGCTGGAGGGTAAAAGACAGATTCTTCAATAGGATGAAGGCTGCCGGCATACAAGTGTATGCCTTCATGCCAGTGCGTTTCCCGGCTTTCACGGGAAAGGTAAATTATAGAAATCACCGCAAGTTGTGTGTGATAGATGGCAAGGTGGGCTTCATCGGTGGTATGAACATCGCCTTGCGATATGTCAAGGGGACGGCTAGGCAAACTTGGCGAGATACGCATCTCTGCATTCGAGGTGGTGCTGTCTATGCCATCCAACGAGCCTTCTTGGTCGATTGGTACTTTGTGTCTCGCACCTTGGTGACCGACCGTCGTTATTATCCTCCTGTGGATAAGACTATCGACAACAACTGTTTGACTCAAATCGTGACGAGCAGTCCGGTCTCTCCTTGGCCCGACATCATGCAGGGGTACGTTCGGGTACTCTTGCAGGCTCATCGTTATGTCTATATGGAGTCGCCTTATTTCTTGCCTACCGAACCTGTGCTCTTTGCCATGCGAACGGCGGCTTTGGCTGGTGTAGATGTCAGGTTGATAGTGCCACGCCATGGCGATGCCAAGTTGGTGGAGTGGGCTTCTCGTTCATATCTGATGGAGGTGATAGAAGCTGGCGTAAAGGTCTATCTCTATGAGCCGGGCTTCAATCATAGCAAGATATTGGTGAGTGATGACAATCTCAGTTCTTGTGGAAGCACCAATATCGACTTCCGCAGTTTCGAGAACAATTTTGAGGCGAATGCCTTCTTCTTCAACGAGGGTATGGCGTTGAGGTTGAAGAAAGTTTTCCTCACCGACCAAGCGCAATCCACCTTGGTCGATGACGTGTCTTACTTCATCAAACGCCCATTCTTGCAGCGTCTGCTCGAGTCGCTGGTACGATTGCTATCGCCGTTGTTGTGATTTATCTAAACAATGAGAAGTTGACGCTGCCGTAGCTTCTGTGTTCCAAGAATCGGGGATGGTCGGAGAAGTCGTAGTTCTTGCCATGCTCGAAGACGAAGATGCCATCCTCTTGGAGCAAATCACCATTCAATACCAAGTCGGGAATCTCTGGCAACTTCTCTAAAGCGTATGGAGGGTCGGCGAAAATGAAGTCAAACTTCTGGTGGCATGACTTCAAGAAGCGGAAAACATCGCCACGAACCAAGATGTCCCTGTCTTCGTTCAGCTTCTTGAAACATTGGCGGATGAAATTGGCGTGGTCGCGGTCGGCTTCCACACTCACCACTTGTTTGCAACCACGAGATACCAATTCGAGAGAGATGCTACCAGTGCCGGCAAATAAGTCGAGGGCGGTGGCATCCTCAAAGTCAATGTAGCCCTGGAGCACATTGAAGATGTTCTCCTTGGCGAAATCTGTTGTAGGGCGAGCCTTGAATGTACGAGGTATATCGAAATGGCGTCCCTTATATTGTCCTGTAATGATTCTCATCTTTATTTACTTAAGTATAATGTTAGCAAGTCGAAAGGCATGCCCGGTATTTCTGTGATGGGTGCTCGATTGAACTCGGCACTGGCGTTGAGGGCAAAGGTCTTCTTGATGTAGAGCTTGGAGTTGTAGAGCAACCAGTCTTTGTCGGGAATGCTGCCTACAAGGTGCAACTCGTCTTGCTGCTGGTTGAGCCCCAACTGTTTCCAAACATAGAGCATGAAGTAGAGGGCATCTTTGGAATGGGAGGCGGCAAAGGAGTTGAAGAACTTGAAGCGGTTCTTCTCAAAGCAGAAGATGTCTATCTTCTTGTCGTGGAAGTAGGCATACAACTTGCGATACATCCCCGTGAAACTGCGCTGGTGGAGATAGTTCCAAACTGGTTGCAAGAGTGGGGTGAAGCGCACATCCTTGAAGTTGTCTTCCACGACGAGCTTGAGGTCTTTGTTGATAGGGAAGATGGCAACCACGTTGAGGGTAGGCTGCACTCGGTAGAGGATGGCATCGGCATCATGTCCCGTGAAGGCATGCTGATAGAGAGTTTGCGCATCCTCCTCATGAAACTCCTCTATCGGAACCACAAGGACTGGGGCATCGAGAAAGACACGCACCTTGTTGTAACCCCTCATCAAGAGGTCGCTCTCCTTGAACGCTTGGCGCAAGTTGGCTGCGAGCGACACGCCACTCTTCATGGTGTATGACTCGAATATGACTTGGTGCTCAGCTTCTCGATCCACGACCGAAAAACTGAGTGATTGGTTGCTTACTCGGATGGTAAGCCTGGCTTGCTGCCAGTTAGTATTGTTACCAGATGCTTGCATTGTCATTACCTGTTATAATGCTTAGGATGCACAGCAGGAATAATACCAAAGCACATGCCCCCAATATATAATTAATGTTTATTTTTCGTCTCATCTCAAAAAGTATTATTACTTTTGCAATGCAAAGATAATGCAAATCGAAGACAATACAAAATAATTTTATCTATTTTTTAGAATTATGGTCATTGATGCCCTCAAATATCAGATATTACAACAGTTCGGCTTTGTTCCTACCGAGGAGCAAGGTCAGGCTCTTGATGCGTTTGCTCGTTTCCTGACGGATAGAGATCCCCATGCCGTGATGATTCTTCGCGGTAGTGCCGGTACGGGTAAGACTTCCTTGTCGGGTGCCATCGTCCGTACCTTGAAGGCGATTCGTCAGAAGGTGATGCTCCTGGCTCCAACGGGGCGTGCGGCAAAGGTCTTCTCGCTCAATAGCGGTTGCCCTGCCTACACCATCCATCGCCGCATCTATCGGGAAAAGTCGTTCGCTGGTGTTGATGGACAGTTCAATCTCAATGACAATCTCTTTACCGATACCTTGTTTATGGTGGATGAGGCTTCGATGATTTCCAACCTTGGTTTGGGGGGTGGTAATTTCGGTAGCGGTTGTCTGCTCGACGACCTGGTACGTTTCGTCTATCAAGGTCACAACGATCGACTGATGCTCATCGGCGACAAGGCACAGTTGCCTCCGGTGGGCGAGGAGGAGTCGCCGGCTCTCAACAGGATGATGCTCGAAGGATATGGCTTGAAGGTGTATGAGTGTGACCTCAATGAGGTGCTTCGCCAGAGTCAGGAGTCGGGTATCCTTTATAATGCCACCGTCATCCGCCAGATGATTACCCACGACGACATCACCCAGTTGCCATTGATTCGCTTCAAGGGATTCGCCGACATCGTGATGATGCCTGGCAATGAGTTGGTGGAGAGCCTTGCCAACAGCTATTATCGGGTGGGGCAGGACGAGACGATGGTCATCACTCGCAGCAACAAGCGTGCTAACATCTATAACAACGGCATCCGCAACATGGTGCTCGACCGAGAGGATGAACTCTCCTGTGGCGATATGCTCATGATCGTGAAGAACAATTACTTCTGGACGGAGAAGGAAAGAAACGAGGTGAAGGAGGCTCTGAATGCGATTCCTCCATTCTTGGCGAATGGCGATAGGGCGAAGGTGCTTCGGGTGAGCCGTCACATGGAACTCTATGGCTTCCGCTTTGTCACCCTTCTCTTGCAGTTCCCTGATTACGATAATTATGAGATGAGTGTCACCGCCTTGCTCGATACCTTGCAGAGCGAGGCGCCAGCCTTGACGCATGAGCAGCAGGAGCAACTCTTCCATGGAGTGGAGGAGGATTACCAGGATGTGCCTCTGAAGGCAGACCGTATGAAGGCGATTCGTGGTGACCAATACTTCAATGCCTTGCAAGTGAAGTATGCCTATGCCATCACCTGCCATAAGGCACAGGGTGGACAATGGGAGCATGTCTATGTCGATCAGGGTTATATGACCGATGATATGCTCACTCCCGACTATATCCATTGGCTCTATACCGCCTTCACTCGTGCCAAGGACAAACTCTTCCTCGTGAATTGGCCGAAGACGCAAACGGAACAAGCATAGGCTGAATTGGTGAGGCTTCGTCTCACCAATTCTGATTTCCCCAATAACGAAGAAATCCGACCCCTTCAATGAAGGAATCGGATTCTTATCTTTTTGAGTTGTTTTGGGAAAAGTGGGTGGTGATGGATTCGAACCACCGAAGGCATAGCCAGCAGATTTACAGTCTGCCCCATTTGGCCACTCTGGTAACCACCCATGCTTTTCAAAAGCGAGTGCAAAGGTAGTGTTTTTATTTCATACTACCAAATTTTTCTGCAACTTTTTTCTAAAAAATGTATTTTCTTTTGCTTTTCTTCCTACTTTCCTCTCATTTCTGATGCAGAAAGCTTCACTTTCTTGCTCAATGTTATCTCTTCAAATGCTTCCGCATCCAAGCACTGAATGCCTCGTAAGCACTGATTTCCTCCTGGTGCTGAGGCTCGGCGAAGGTCAATGTGTTGCCGGAGGCATCGCCATACTGGTCAGGGAAGATAATCATCAAGTTGGTGCCAGAGAAGAACTTGGTGATTTCCTCAGGCAATCTTTCCAAAGCTGTCTTGTAAGACATCGTTCCCTTACGAGCCGTGATTACAACAAACATGTGGTCGGTGGAAATCTGTGCAGCCAACTGTGGCATCTCGTTCCAATGGTTCATCACCATGTAGTCGGCACGTACCTCTTGATGGCGGTTTTGGATATACTCATTGATGAGAGCCAAAGTCTCGCTGCGACCATGGAAGATGATGCGGCAATCTAGGTTGCCAGCCAGTCGGGATAAGCGTTCGAGCCAACGGTAGAAGCCTGGCTCAAACTCGGCTCTCGAAGGCACTGCCACTTGGATGCGGCGTATCGTATTGAGTGGTTGCTTGATACGAGCCATGATAATCTGACGGCTCAAACCATTGAAAAGGCTTTGGTGGAATTCGCCCCAGAACTTAGGGGAAATCTCAGGGTGCATGTGCATTCCGATGATGATCTCCGAGCACTGGAATTCATTGAAGGCATGCTTGATACCATTGGCGATGTTGGCGGCGATACGCACTTGGGTTTGGGTCATCACGTCGGTGGCAGCAGCCAGTTGGCTGCAATGCTCCAAGAGTCGCTTGCCCTGTTCCTGGTTGTATCTCATGTCCTTGTCGTCATAGACCACGTTGAGGCATACCAAGCCGCGGTTCAACTTCTGGTTTCTCACCAAGAAGGCGAGGCTCATCAGGTTGTCTGCATATTCGGAGTATCTCACTGGCACGAGAATCTTCTCGTCATATACCTTCTTGTCGTCCTCAGCCTCCGGCAACTCCTTGTCACGTAGCACGATCTGTCGGGAAGACCAATCGGTGAGGAGAGAAGAGATGATGCAAGTGATGAGTATCATGATGACCACGCCGTTGAGCATGTCGTCATTGACAAGATAGGTACCAGGAGCCACGAGGATGTTCATTCCCACCATCACCATGGCGATACTGCCAGCGGCATGGGCGGAGGTAAGACCGAACATCATGTGTCCCGAACTGAGCGGCAGACGGAAACCGATACAAGCGGCATAGGCTGCTATCGCCTTTCCGAGTGTGCCGAAGAAGACGATGCAGAGCACCACCCATAGGATGTGACCACCCTGGAAGAGCAAGTTGATATTGATGAGCATGCCCACTCCTATCAAGAAATAAGGAATGAAGAGAGCGTTGCCGATAAACTCCAAGCGGTTCATCAGTGGAGAGACATGCGGTATATACCTATTTAATATAAGACCGGCGAAGAAAGCGCCGAAGACTCCCTCGATGCCCACTATCTGGGAGAGTGCCGCACTCATGAAGAGCATCGCCATCACGAAGATGAACTGCATCACCGCATCGCTGTATCTTCGCAAGAACCAACGAGTCAAGCGAGGTATCAGCATGATCATCACGGCACAGTAGGCAGCAAACTTGGCGATGAAGAATATCCAGAAGAGTACGCCATCATGCTTGCTGAACGAGGCGACGAGGCCGGCGAGAATCACCAGTGCTATCAAGAGGGAAATCATGCTGGAACCTACGCTCAGGGTGACGCTCGGCTTCTGCTGAAGGCCAAATCGGGAGACGATAGGGTAGGCAATCAAGGTATTGGAAGCCATGATGCAGCTCAGCAGCAGGGAAGCCTTCTGGGAGTAATGCAAAAGATGGATACTCATGCCATAGGTCAGGATGAAAGGGATGAAGCAGGTGAGCAAGCCGTAGATGAGCAGCCGCCCCTTGTTTTTCTTCATGCCCTCCATGTCCATCTCCAGGGCGGCAAGGAACATAATGTAATAAAGTCCCACCTTGCCGAACAGCTCAAACGATGAATCCCTCTCCAGAATATTGAGTCCATACTTACCGACGAGTACGCCAGCCAGTACCATTCCGATGATATGGGGAATACGGAGTTTGCCCATAATGATAGGGGCGAAGAGGATGATGAGCAACACTACGAAGAAGATCAGCGTAGGGTCGGTTATCGGGAAATATTGGGCGATGTTCCACATAGGCTTTATACTTTAGTTATGATTGCGACTGCAAAAGTACGAATAATTATTGGATGAACAAAGCTTTTGGGGGTATATCCTTGGTCAGAAAGGACATTTTTCCCATTTTCTATCCCCTCTTGATATAAACCTTTGTTGTGCCTCTGCCGTTGAAAGTGATTCCCGACTCAGGGTTCTCGCGAAACTCCTTCAGTTCCAGGGTGGCAGAGGTGCGAGACAAGCCGGTCAGCTCCACGGCTCAGGCTGCTGCCGCCGACATTGCAAATGCGGTCGATCAGTTGCTCGTTGTTTACATTTCCTCTTTTCAGGATGCGATAATAACTTCTGTCCTCTCCCTTACCGTTGAGATTAGGCAATTCTTGCTTTACGTAATTTGCCATAGATTCTTATTTTTAGTAATGTACCCACAAAGGTACGATAATTTTCAGAAAAAGCAAATTTTCCTTGGGCTTCATCGTACATTTTCTGGGAATTGTCCTCTTTCTCTCCTAGTTTTAGGGAACTTATATGGAGAAAATTCGTCGCAAATTAGAAATCTTTATGCAAAAGCAGCTAGGAAATTGGCAGAAAACTGCCAAAATCTAGGATTTCGTTAGGAATCTTTAAGTTTTTCACCAAAGGCTGCTGCAATGTGGGTTAAAACGGATGCTTGATGAGTAATGTCAAGCATCCGTTTTGTCATTTGGTACATTCAGCCCGGCATTTCATACAAGGCAGGTTTAGATATTTGGCTGATAGAAATAATCTTCTTACTTTTGCGCTCGTAATCGGGAAGCGATAGAAAAGAAAAAATCGTGGAACGGGGAAAATGAAGTATAACCCTTTTAATATATAATCGGTATGAAGAAGATTATGATTTCGTTGATGATGGTAGTAGCTGCCACCACAACCAGTTTTGCAAAGAGTAACAATACCGATGTGGCAAATGCCGTAAAGAGTGTAGCCGAGCAGGTGAAGCAGGCTCCATCCGGTACTGTGTATGGTGTGGTTGAGAATACCAAGCATCACATCATCGTAGCTACTCCTTTCGGAAAGTACACCATTGAGAAGAAGGATGGCGGCGTCTGCTTTATGGGAATGTCGGCAAAGCTGGTATCATCGAAGAATGGCATTTATAAAGTCAAGACATCCCTTGGTAATTTCTCGGTGAATATGAGAAAAGGAACGATAACTAAAAAATAATCGTAACTGGTTGTTTACCTTTTCGTAAGGGATTGTATATAGGTATGGGGCATTGAATTGTTGCCATGGAATAGAAATGTGGAAGTATTTTTCTCTCGGCAATGGCAGCGTTCAATGCCATTTTTTGTCCTTCGGGACAAAAAACATCGCAAAAAGTTTGGCGGTATCAAGAATATTGCTTACTTTTGTGGTCAGAGTTGGAGCAGACGGAAAAGAACGGCTGCGATGAAGACTCAAATGAATGAGCGTATTGAACGTTAGTCTTGAAATAGAAATGTGGAAATTTCAAAATTCAACTATGACGAACTGCAATACGGCTCACGCTATGGGATTATTGTATCCTTTTCTCTATAGGAGGAAGGTGTCGATATACCTTTTGGCGTGGGCTATTGTTAGTTGCTAGTTGAAAGGTCTTTCCACAACCTCTATTTCGGCGACCGAACAATAGTCCCACGCTTTTTCATTGAAAACTTAATGACCGATAGCTACTTCTGGGAACAAGTCAGCGAAGTAAATGATAAATATGGAAATTCAATTCATTGTATTCAATACAAAGACGGAACTTTTAAGATTGGATGTTTCCAAAATTGTTTATTTCGAAGGAGATGGCAATTATACACAGATTGTTACTATTAACAAGCTGAAGGCTGTTGTTTGTTTGAATTTGTCTCAAATGGAGAAGTATTTGGCAGAGCATCTTGTAGATTGCAAGAGTATTTTTATGCGGGTGGGTAAACGTTTTATCATCAACACTGGCTACATCTATCAGGTCAATACGCAAAAGCAACAATTGATATTATCCGATTATGAGCATTTTGCTTTTGCTTTAGGAATTTCTAAGGAAGCCTTAAAGCAAATGAAGGATTTACTCATAACTAAAAAATAAACTAATCAAGCAAAGAATTTTATGGAATTAATCATCGGACGTGATGCTAGTACATCTCAATTGAGAATAACGATGGGACAACAATCCAAGACTTTTGGGGTTGCTGGAAGTGTTCCTATGACTGTGAGCCGTCAACATTGTAGTTTGACCATTAATCCAGATGGTTCTTATAGAATTACGAATCTAAAACCTCAGAATGTTACTTTTGTCAATGGAGTGGAAATAATGGCAAAGACTATCATGGAAAAGGATAAAATAGAACTTGGTCCAAGCAAATTTTTGGTTAGTTGGGATTGGATAAAGAGTTTTGTTCCTCAAATGGTAGATTTTCGTCCATTGCAGCGTGTTTGGGAAGAATATGATGAACATAAACTTGATCAGCAAATTGCTGATCTCAAGTTTAATTCTCTTCGTGGCATTACTGGTTTGATTACCATGGGAGCCATCGCTTTGAGCATCATTTTTCCTGAATTTAGAGAGACTCCTCTTTATATAGGCTTGTATATCTTAGGTATTTTGATTTCTGTAGGCTTTACAGTAAAAGCATATAAGGATTCTTCTAAGGGACCGTTAAGGCAGAAGAAGTTGACCGAGGAGTTTCAGCAGCATTATGTTTGCCCTCATTGCCATCACTTCCTGGGCTTTCAGTCTTATGAAGTTTTAATGCAGAATGAGGCTTGTCCTTATTGCAAGGCTAAAATCAAAAAGTGATTTTGTACAATAGAAGATAGGTTTTGTGTAATGAGCACAAAATAAGTATCTATCTATTTATTATTTCACTATATTTGCACCAGTTATAATTTTAAAACGTATGATTATGGTACAGAATGAAGAAACATTGTATTTCAATAATACACATCCTGAAGTAAGACAGGAAAGTAAAGATAAAACTCAGAACGCTGCTGATAAGGCAGCTTGGAAGAAAGTAGCGGTAAGTGGAGCTGCTGGTATCTTGTTAGGTGCAAGTGCTATGTATGTCACAGATGCCTTTGCTGCAAATACAGAAGAAACTCCCGATACAAAACCGGAAGGGGAGAATCCATCGCAAGATGCTGCTGCAGCTAATGATAATGCCTCTATCAAGGTGGCTAAGAGTCATGATGAGCAGAGCTTTAAGGAGGCTTTTGATGCCGCTAGAGCCGAAGTTGGTCCTGGTGGTGCTTTCCATTGGCATGGTAATATCTATAGTACTTATACCGAGGAAGAGTGGAACAACATGACAGATGCAGAAAAGAACGACTATGCTTGGGCTGTAAAACCAGAAGTACGTGCAGAAGAAATGAATGCTGCACCTCATCAAACTGAAGATGTTGCTGTGGTATCTCATTCTTTTCATGCAGACCAGGATGTATCTGTTGCTCACAATGATGCAAATTTGCATCAGGCAAGTGATGTGCAGGTGGCTGATGACCAAAATGCAGATGTTCATTTGGTTAATGCGGGTGAAGTTCAGCTTGCTGATGGCTCCATGGCTACAGTGGGTGTTTTCGACGTGGATGGTCAGGAAGTGAGTGTGGTAGATTTTGATCAAGATGGAAATCCTGATGTTGCGATTTGTGATGCCAATGGCAATGGAAGTATTGACGTTGGTGAAGCTGTTGATTTGCATACAGGACAAGTGATTACTCCAAGTGGTAGTGATTTCGCTGATGCCGGAGTTGATGATTCTGCTGATCCAAATCTCCAAACTGCATCCTTGGAGAATCCTGATGTTGCTCCTGATATGCCAGACTATATGTCTGATGCTGATATTCAGATGGCATAAACATTGATTAAAATAGATGGTGGCAATGGAAACTAAAAGAATCAAATGTCCGAGTTGCGGTGTATTGCTTGACGTGAGAAATTCTCAAAACGAAGCGGTTAAGATGATTACTTGTCCTCAATGTAAAACTCAGCTGAGAGTGATGTTCTCACAGCAACATGCTGCAACTCCGCAATCTTTTGGGGAAACAGAATATGTTAGTAACAGCAATGGTGAGACTCAGTATGTGAATCGAGATAATGGAGAAACTCGTTACGTGGGGCATTCCTCTTCTCCTTCTCAATCTGATGAAACAATCCTTGCAGGCAAGAAAGAAGAGGTTACTCCTGGTTATTTGCTCTATGGTGGTCAGAAGTATCCGTTAGGGTTCGGCAATAATGTGATAGGTCGCAAGGCTACTACTTCGCAGGCAACTGTACAGATAGTTACTGATGATAGATATATGAGCCGTCAGCATCTTGCCATCCAGGTAATTAAGGCTTCTACGGACAAGGTTAGGGTGGTGGTGTCTAACTACCATAATAAAAATGCCAGTTATGTGAATGGACAATTATTGAACGAGGGTGACCAGCTCGTCTTGACAGAAGGAAGTATCATCAAGATGGGTAACACAACCGTTGTTTATCATCAAAAATAAAGCTAACAATGAGAATCAAGATATATCAGCCTTTAGCTATCCATGAGTTGGGTAAAAGGGCGAACCAGGAAGATAGCATCTATCCAATAGAGGGCAAAGCAACGGAGGATGACCGTTTGTTTTTGCTCTGTGATGGTATGGGTGGACATGAGCATGGCGAGGTGGCAAGCCAAAGTATTTGCAAAAGTCTTTCTTCGTTTTTGTTGCAGCATGCAGTTGCTTCCGAAGGTTTGGAAGATAAGTTGCTATCTGATGCTTTAGCGTATGCCAACGAAAAACTGGATAAACTGGCTATTGTGGGAGATTCCCGTCAGATGGGAACAACTTTAACTTTGCTGTATTTTCACAGTAATGGATGTACGGCAGCCCATATTGGAGATAGTAGAATATACCATCTCCGTCCATCTTCGCATACCATATTATATAAGAGTCGTGACCATTCCCTGGTGTATGATCTTTATCAGACTGGTGAGTTGACCTATGAGGAGATGAAGACATTTCCGCAGAAAAATGTCATCACCCGTGCGATGATAGCTGGAGACAGAAATCATCCAAAACCTGATGTTATCCATATTTCAGATATTCAGCCAGGTGATTACTTCTATATTTGTTCTGACGGCATGTTGGAACAGATGGAGGATGAGAAACTGTTGGATGTCTTCTCTGCGAATGTTCGTGATGAAGAGAAGCGACAGATGCTGATTTCTGAAACTTCAGATAATAAAGATAATCATTCAGCTTATATAGTACACATCAAAGAGGTGAGTCATGACGAGGCTGATGTGAGTCTTGTAAATGAAGAGCCTACGGCGAAATGCAATGCTTTGAATATCAAGCCTGTTGTGGAAGAGGTGAGCACTTCTCTTGATGTTGAAATCGTTAAGCCTGCTGGTACACCGCCGCCTGTTCCTGATAGTATGATAGTTGAAATGGTGAATAAGCAGAAAAGAAAGAAATCTCTCTTCATTGCCTTCATTGTCTTAGTGGTATTGGCTGCTGTTAGTATGGCTGGTTATGGCTACTATAGCAAGCATAAAACAGAGGCTGCTTTGCTGGATTCTCTTCTTGAGGATTCTATGGTGACAGTGAAAGAGCAAAAGTTAAAGCCTGATACAACGATACAAGATTCTATAAACCAAGATACAACCCAAAATGAAGGAAATAAATAATAAAAATATGCTCCAAGTAGGAACCATCCTACACGGAACTTACAAGATAGAAAGCTACTTAGCATCAGGTGGCTTCGGCAATACCTATTTAGCAAAGAATATCGAGTTTGATGAGACTTATGCCATCAAAGAGTTCTTTGTAAAGGGCGTGTGCCAGCGTGATGGTAATAGCACTACCATTAGTGTAAGTAATCCTGAAAATACCAATAGCTTTGAGCAGCAGCGAGAGAAGTTCAAGAAAGAAGCTCGCCGTCTCCGTAGTCTCAGTAATCCTCATATTGTCAAGGTCTATGACCTTTTTGAGGAGAATGGTACTGCGTATTATGTGATGGATTATGTAGATGGAGAAAATCTATCTGCACGTTTGAAGCGTACCAATGCACCTTTGGCAGAGTCTGAGGTTCGCAATTACTTGAATCAGATATTGGATGGTCTTGAGGCGATTCATAACAAAGGTATGTTCCATCTTGACATCAAGCCAGCGAACATCATGGTGGATGGTCATGATGTAGTCAAGTTGATAGACTTTGGTGCAAGTAAGCAGCAGAGTACGGTAGGTGGTGCCACAATGAGCACTAGCATCAGTTATACGAATGGTTATGCTCCTAGTGAGCAGATGGCGCAGAGCTATGATAAGTTCGGTCCATGGACAGACTTCTATGCCCTTGGTGCCACTATGTATAAGTTACTTACCAATCAAGACCCACCATCAGTTTCTGACCTTTCTGAAGACGAGACAGAGGACAAGCATCTTGCCCTCCCAATGCCTAATATCTCTGAAGAAATGAAGAAATTGGTGGTTTGGATGATGCAGGAGAATAGATTGAAGAGACCTAAGAATGTTGGTGAGATAAGATGTATCTTGCAGCAGCCTTCTGTTGCTACTTCTAACAATGAAGAAACAAAAGCGTTTAGTCCTCATCAATCTTATGCTAATCCTGTTAGTGATGATGAAGAAACTGTGTGGGCTGATAAGGCTGAAAAAGTAGAAACAGAGGTCGATGAACAAGAAAAGTGTAATGAAAAAGAACAAACGAATTCTTCTAATAGTCATATCTATTTAAAACTTATGGCTTGTTTAGTAATAGCGTTGCTTGTTATTTTAGCAATATTATTCTTACCTCAATCTGCTCGTACAGCAGCAAATACCAATGTCGCTAGTACAGATTCAGACTCTGCCTATTTTGTTGGAGAAGCAACTGCTGATTCTGATGGAGTTTATGTGGAGAATAAGGAAGAGGTATTCTTTAATCAAACGGTAAAATATACAGGAACAGTACTAACAAATCCTGATCCCGGTAGATTTTATCCATGTGATGATAATGGTGAACTTACCTTTAGTGATGGGAGAATGTATAAGGGACCTTTTAATCGTGGTAGAATGGAAGGTGATAATGCAACTTTCATTTATCCAAATGGTGATATATATACAGGTTCTTTCTATGATAATCATTTTTCGAAAGGCACATATACTGTAAAGACAACAGGCGAACAGTTTATCGGTACATTTGATAGCAATGGTCAACCAAAGAAAGGTGCTTGGTACGACAAGAATGGTAACTTTTTACAGAATGTTTAAAAATATAGAGATATGGATGAACAAAAATTGATACAAGAGATACGCTCTCTTTACGATGATTTGAAAGCAGAAGAAAAAGGAAGTTATTTGCCTGGTTCTGGTTTTAGATGCATAGAACCACCTTCTGGTGTTAAATATAGATTTAATGCAAAGAAATTATTAGACAAAGCGATTGAATTGTCAAAGATAAATCCAGATAAGTATCGTACGTGTCTGTTGCAGTTGCTGCATACAATGGAAAAAGAAGTTGATTTTGTAGGTGATTATTCTTATGAATACAAGAAAGGAACAAATACCCCAACAAGTAGAAGCTTGGATGAAATGATACGCTTGATGAAAGATGCAACAGAACGTATTTATAGGGATTTTGTAGTATGTATTGATAAAAAGTGAGATTTTATGCGTGGAAAAATATTATTGTATTTATTGTTATTTATGTTTGGTGTAACTGTTGAGGCACAAAATAAAGTTGTAAAAAGACAACATACATCCAAAACAAATGTAACAAAACAGAATGCTGCTGTTAAGCGGAAGTCTGTTCAAAAAACAGGTGTGTATGTAACTGAAGATGAACTAGGACCTGGATATTATCAAATACATAATGTGCCGTTGCTTTCAACAGAATCTCATTGTTGGGGTCTGACTAGTATGATAGTGGCAAAAGATTGTACTATTTTACACAAATGGTGCATTCCTAAGGTGAATGGTACTTTTGTTTGTAGTACGGCAGATGAGTTTATAGAGGATGCCCAAACTCAGAAGCGATATTATATAATGCAGAGTGATATAGGTATAGGGTTGAAAAATAAGCTAATTTTGACTGATACAAAGCAGTTTATGTATACAGAATGGTATCCACCATTGCCATTTTCAGTAAAAGTGATAAACATCTATAATGGTAGTCGGTATATTGTTCGAAATTTGCGTTTAAAATAGTTCTAAAAAATATAATGTAAAACAAAGTAATTATGAGAAAAGTTTTTTTTAGTTTAGTAGTATTGCTGATGAGCATTTCTATGAGTGCTCAGACTCCTGAGAAGAAGGAGAAAATTTTGGGTGAGGTTTCAGTGCCTTTGTCTTCTTTACGATTGGCAAACGATCTTGTTCCTTATGGGTTATTCACAGCAGACAGCTCTGCCTCTTATACAGGCTTTGCAAATAATGTCTGAGACCCCAACGCAGAATTTACGTGGTGATAAGGAAAAAGGATCAGATACCATAGTTAAAGATTCCAAAGAAGAGAAAGTTTCTTTTGACTATGCTAAAATTTTAGCAGATGCCAAAGATTTTGCAGATGGTAATGAGCATCTTCTTGCTTTGATTTATGATAAGACCTGTAAAAAGTAAATAAATGAAGATGTATTTTATATAAGCAAAAATATGACAGTTAAAAATAATATATATATAAAGTGTTTCTTATTGTTGGTGTTGTTGCTGTGTAATATAAACATTTTTGCACAAGGGCAAGTTGTTCGTAGAAAAATTATTTCTGAACCAAAGTTGCTAATGCCAAAGAAAAATGAGGTAGCGAGAAAAAGTAAAGGTAGAGCGTTGCATAGAGCTTATCCCTATGTTCGTCGTTATAATAGAGGCATTTGTTATAAAATGGCTTCGTATTATGGAATGTGGCTTAATTCAGTAGTTTTGTCTTCTGAATACACAATATTAAATAGAACAATTATGCCAACAGAATCAGAGGTATATGCATATAGTGAATCTTCTAAATATTTGTTAGATTTAGATACTAATATTAAATACTATTTAAAGAAAAGTGAGATTGGAGTAGGAAAGACAAATCGTAGGTATTTTTATGAGAGTATGTTTAAGTCTATTCCGTTTAAAGAGTACTATGAGGCTCTACCTATAACAGCAAGGAGAATCCGGCTTTTTGATGGTGAAAAGTTTAGTGAAGAGATTATCTATTTATAAAATTATACAAGTAATTTAATAATGGTATAAAATGAAAATGATTAAAAATATATTTATAGTATTTCTAGCTGTCTTTTGCTTAAATGCGAATGCTCAAAATCGTATTGTGCGTAGAGGACAAAAAAATAATAGAGTTTCTAAGTATGCACAAATAGCTAATAGTAGTAAAAATAGTTCACATAAAAAAAAGGTAAAGAAAGATGAACCCTTTACGACAGAGACCCTATGTCTTACAGCAATAAATGGAGTGCAATATTCTCAGATGCTTTTGAATTATCTTTTCTTTAAATTAGGTCAATCTTTAGATGATGAAACATATAGACAGATATGGCAGTTTTATTCATCAAGACAGGATGATAGTTTTGCTTTGTCTGTATTGTCGTGGTGTTATGCCTTGGGTAAGGGTGTAGAACAGAATGTAGAAAAAGCATTGGTTTATGCTCAAAAATCTTCGAATAACTCAAATCCTTGGGGATGGGCTTCCCTAGGTTTTTGTTATCAGCAAACTATGTCAAGTCAATTAGATGAAAAACGGGTATTTGATTATTATAAAAAAGCCGCAGATGCTGGAGTTGTTATGGCTCAATATGCTATAGGTGGTTTATATCATACAGGAAGGGGGGTTGCTCGAAATGAAAAGGAGTCTATTCGATATTATGAATTAGCTGCGCAACAAGGGCATCCTACAGCAAAGTGTCTTCTTGGATTACATTACGCAGCCTGTTTTAATGATGAAAAAGCTTTCAAACTTTACAAAGAATCTGCTGAAATGTATGATGTGTGGGGGATGTGTTTTTTGGGAAAAGCCTATCTTGAAGGAAAGGGTACTCCTGTAGATTTCACTCAGGCTTTTGCTTGGCTTCAAAAAGCTATTGATAACGGAGATCCTGAGGCTATGTGTGTGATGGGAAACTGTTATTGTAATGGAAATGGAGTCATTAAAAATCTAGAAAAAGCTTTTCTATTATATAAAGTTGCAGCTGAGAATGGTTGGAAAGATGCCTATTATAATTTGGGAGCAATGTATTATTATGGATATGGTACAAATAAAAACAATGATGAAGCTCTTAAATGGCTATTATTGGCAATAAATGACAATCTGGGCAATGGCGAACTGGAGTATACTGTGGCAAAAATCTATCAGGAAAAAGGTGATTTGCAAAATGCAAATATATTTGTGGCTGCTGCAATCTCGAAAGACTATCAACAGGCTTACTTATTACAAGCTAAATTGTTAGTTCTGCAAGGTTCTAAAAAAAGAGCAAAGGAAATATTGAAGACTGCTATAGCTATGGGGGTTTCTGGCGCAGAGGAATTGTTGAAAACAATAAAATAATGAATAAAATTATGGAAAAAGAATGGTTTAATGGTTTTGTAGCCAATGGCTTGCAATTTAGATTGGATGGTTATATGATAAACGATTTTGGCGTTACATATCATATTGGCGTAAAAAATATCTCTGGGCACCTTGTAGAGATAGAGGATCGTGTATTTTTTCGATTTAATTCCAAGAAAGTGCGTAAGAGAAATGAGTTCGGTCAATATTATCTCGAAATGGGAAATGTTATCCCTTATGCAGAAGTATGGGATTATGTACATTTGCTAGATATGCAAACACAGAAACTTGTGTTTGGAAGTAAAGCTCAATTGATGCCGGGCGAGGAGTATCTTGTCAAGATTCATTGGAATGGAGCCAAAGAGTTAAAGCTAGATGAATCGTATTTTACCGAATGTGCTAATGATATATTGTCGGCACATGATTTCAAGTATCTACAGTTGAGAATTAGCAATTTCGTAAATATGACTATCTGCCCTTCTGATGAGGAGAATGATTATTCTTGGTATGTTTCTCAAAAAGAAGTTTGTGAGAATTATGGGGTGTATGTTCCCGTATCTTCTACTTCTAAAACAAATTTATAGTTTGGTAAAAATGAAGAAAATATTATTGATTGTTACTTTCTTTCTGTTTCTTCTGTCAAATAGTTGTATTGGTAAAAAGCTACCAGTACCGCTAACTTATATGGAGAAAATAGATGGGGATAGTGCTGGATTTGCTTGTCCGAACGTGGAAAAACATTTGCTTTATTCTTTCGTTGGAGAAAATGGAAAAAACAGAAAATTCTATGAATTCATATCGGAAGATAGTTTAGGGCAGTTATGGTATGTTGATGATGGCAATGAAGTACCTAAAAGAATCCCAACTAAGTATGATAGGTACAATGAAGGAGAAGATCATTTTGAGGATGGATTTCCTCGAATGAAGTACTTAGTCTCTGCTGATGGAAAAAAACTTTATGTTGCAACAACAGTTTTGGCTAATAGTGATGGCTGGGTTACTGATTATCAATTGTTTTTAATTGATTGTGAAAGCCTAAGTATCTCTTTGATTGCAGAGTGTGCTGCAATTATGGTTACCGACCAAGGATTTAAAATAGCAGAGTGTCGTTTGACCAATGAAAAAGAAGCAGAAACCACGGCGGATGAAATATGGGCCATACATGATGTATATTTAGATTGGCAGGGCAAAATAATTGTTGACGATAAGGAACATGAGTATAGCGATACCAGAATGGTAAAAAAATATTCTGCCAAAAAGAAAAGTGATATGTTATTGGTAAAGGGTTTTTGTGATGTAAAATAACGAGGTTATGAAAAGGTTATTATCTTTCCTAATTGTTTTTTTGTTTGCAATTATTCCTTTACAAGCAAAAACATTTGTCGTTTGTGTTGGCATCGCCGATTATCCCGGTCGTCAGAACGATCTTCGGGTAAGTGCGAATGATGCCAAGACCATATCGGGCATCTTTACCAAGAATGGTAATGCTACGGTTGATTGCTTTGTCAATTCAGACGTTACGATCAAAAAGGTATGTACGGCAATGCGTAACACATTTGCCAAGGTTTCGCCATCAGATGCTATTATCCTATACTTTAGTGGTCATGGTGTGCCTGGTGGATTGGTCTGTTACGATGGAGTTTTGTATTACTCTTCCGTATTGAGCATCATGAGAGAGAGTAAAGCTCAGCAGAAAATGATTTTCGTGGATGCTTGCTTTGCAGGGAAAATGAGAAATACGAATAAGAGGAATACTAACTATTCCAAAGAGAATGTGATGTTCTTCCTTTCTTCTCGTTCAACGGAGAAATCCTTAGAAACTCCAAGACAGACAGGTTTCAAGAACAGTCTGTTTACGGTATTTTTGGAACGAGGCTTGCGAGGTGGTGCTGATACAAACAAGGATAGGATTATCACGGCTAAGGAAATCTATAATTTCGTGCATCAAGGAGTAGTAGAAGCATCAGGGAATCGTCAACATCCCGTAATGTGGGGTAAGTTTGATGGGAATATGCCAGTTATAAAATGGTGAATATCCTTAAATTCGTTCACGGAAATCTAAGAGATACATAAAATATGGTATTACTTTTAATACTTTTAACGCAAAATATTTGCTTGAAAGTATTATTATTCGTACCTTTGTCTGCGTAATCAAAACATTCAATGATATGAAAAAGTACAAAGTCAAAGATGTTTTGCAGATGTTGAAGAAAGATGGTTGGTATTTGGCGAGAACCAAGGGTGACCATAGACAATTCAAGCATCCTTCCAAGCCTGGAACCGTAACGATTAGAGGTAAGGAAAGTGAAGTGCTGAATCAATTTCTTCTTAATAGCATCTGGCACCAGGCAGGTTGGAAGTAAAACTTCCACTGCCTTGGTGCATTCGCTTTTTGAATTAATAATGATTTTAAAGTAGCACATTATGGAAAAGATTATTGTTAATGTTGCGTGGTGTGACAAGAATTTTGGCGGTTCTCTTGGTAGTAATGTACCAGGTGCGGTAGTTTTTACAGCACCAACCTTTGAAGCTTTGCAAAAGGAGGCAAAGGATAGTTTGGAGTTTCATGTTGAAGGTCTTGTTGAAAATGGAGAAGAGGTTCCTGAATGGCTGAAGAATGGCGATTATGAGTTTGTGTATAACTATCAGGATGCAACTACTCTTTTGAAGGCATATTCTCCATACGTTTCTCTAGCGGCAATTAGTCGTGCTTCTGGAATAAACCAAAGTCTTTTGTCACACTATGTAAATGGATTGAAGAAACCACGTGAGCAGCAGCGTAAACGTATTGTAGATGGTCTTCATAAAATAGGATCAGATTTGCAATCAGTTATGTGTGTATGATTTTAGCCAAACGGATGTTTGCAGGATGTTGTCAAGCATTTCCTTAGGTAGCCTAGTCATTTGCAAACGGAACTGCTGTAGAATTAGATAAAACGTTAAAACAAGGATGAATTTTTTGAAATTAAGTTTCACCTTTGTGAAGTCTTTGAGTGCTTTATTCGTTCCCGGTAAATGCCCCAAACGAATTGATAATGAGAAAAATGTCGCTGGTGAAAGCTTGGCGTCCGATTCTACACCTTCGGACATTATCGGATATCTAAAGGCTCAGCAGCCACACTATGATCTCTTGCGCTTCCTGGATGCACAGGAGGTTGCCTATACCCAGGCTTTAAGTGAACTGAAAGGAGGTAGAAAACAAAGCCATTGGATATGGTATATCTTCCCGCAACAGAAGGGACTCGGACATAGTTACAATTCAAGATACTATGGCTTGGATGGCGAGGGTGAAGCCAGAGCCTATGTAGAACATGAAATTCTGGGCGATAGACTCCGTGAATGCTGCAAGGCGCTCTTGCTCCACAAGGATAAGGACATCAAATATATCATGGGAAGCGGAATTGACGTGCTGAAGCTCAAAACTTCTATGCGTCTCTTCAATAAAGTGAGTCCTAATGATGTGTTTGAGGAAGTATTGGATGTTTTCTTTTAAAAACGTTCAGAAAAGTCTTTGTCAGGGAACAATAATGTAAAGTAATATATGCAACTATATTTTCCCCATTGATGATAAGGATTATGGTGGTGGTGAAATGGTAGAAGATAAAAATATAGCGAGCAAAAGGAAGTAATCCTTCAGCTCGCTAAGTTTTTATAGTTTCCTTTTGAATTGTCTCAATAATGTTTGTAGAGAACGTTTGGTGTACCAAATGTCAACAATGACGATTTCGTCACGCTCTTTGTCGTAGCGATAAATGAGCTTGAAGTTGTCCATAAGCAGTGCGCTACGATAATCTCGATGAAAATCTTTCAGAATAGGCTCTGGAGAATATGACAAAGGGAACATAATGAGACGAGCGTATATGGCCTCAAGTTCCTTTTTCCATCTCAAAACGCATTTCCTTCCAAACTCATCCCTAGCATATTCGATACAATAGCGTATGTCTTCTTGGGTTGGTGGTAATACACGTATCTTTACCATTCGAATTCGTTTTTGAAATCGGCCATCATTTCTAGAAAGTCAACGGCGTTGCCTGTTCTAGCATATTCTTCTTCACGAGCTAAGACATGATTCGCCAACTCGTCATTATTGCATGATGTCATAAAAGGATATTCTTCGGATTCGTTATGAGCCTCTGTTGCATAATCGTGACGATAGGCAACTGTTGGTTCTTGAACGGTACAGCTATCCTCGAAAAAGCGTTGGGCTTTATCGTTTAATCGTTCTTTTGAGTTTGACATTATTTTAGTCATATTGTAATCCTCCTTAATTTTGGTTACTCTAATATGTTGCAAAATTACGATTAATATTTGAAAGTACCAAAGTTTTTTTTTCTCTTTTCTTTTGAATAATCCTAAAAAACTTGAGTTTCGTACTTTCAGCCCCCCATTTCATACAATTATCCCCTTACTTTCTATGCTGTTTCGGATAAATTCACTATCTTTGTCCCCCTGAAAACAACTAAAAGATAAAATGTAATGAAGAAAAGATTAAAATATACTTTGGTTTCCTTAGGCAGCCTGGTCGTATTGGCTGGTGTTGGCCTGGGAATCATGTATGTGGTTTCACCATATAAGGTGAAGCGATGGTTGGGCATCGCTTCATCTTATTCTGATGTGTTCGTTGATAGATTGAAAGGGCAACCTTATACGTATGGCGGATATGACGGCATTGATGTATCGAAACACAATGGAGTTATCAAGTGGAAGAAAATAGCGAAGAACAAGCGAATCAAGTTCGTTTATATCAGAGCTACACATGGTAAGGGATATGTGGATCGACATTATCGCCGAAATATCAGACTGGCTCGTAAATATGGGTTGAAGGTGGGTTCTTATCATCTGATGTCTGCCGGCTCTTCAGTAACTGCTCAGTTCCGGGATTTCCAAAAGATGGTGAAGAAGGGCGAGCAGGACTTGATTCCTGTATTGGATGTGGAGGAGAAAGGCATCCAGGGAAGATGGAAGGGACGACAGCTGCAGGATAGCATACAGGTGTTTGCTGACTTGGTGAAGAAACACTATGGCAAGTATCCTGTCATCTATAGCAACGAGAGCTTCTATAATAAGGAGATGGGGGCGAAGTTCAATCGCTATTATCTCTTCATCGCCAATTATAACTCCAGTCAACCTTCTATCGAGGGCAGAGGAAAGTGCAATATCTGGCAGTATTCAGAAACCGGACATTTGCATGGTATTGGAGAAAGGGTAGATTTAAGCAGATTCATGAATGGTACAACCATCAAGGATTTGATGCTATAGGCATTGATGATTTCATACACATAAGCGAGTATTTGATACAATCCACGTATGGATAGCATCATTACTTGCTTATTTTTTTCTACTTTTGCATTATTATGAAGAAGTTATTGATTATATTGGGAATACTGGCTCTGCTTGTCATCGGTGTTCTTTTCGTTCCACCTATTTATAATAGGTTCACAAAACCGTTTTTTAAGAATACGGTGGATGCTAAAGAGTGGTATCATCAGGTGGATTGTGAGAACCTGACGCAAGTAAGAGATTATTGCGACAGACGAGGATACAGTACGGATTACTATATCCTGGTGGATTTCTCCAAACCATCTGGCAAAAAGAGATTCTTTATCTATGACTTGCAGCGTGGCAAAAGAGTAATGAGCAGCTATTGCATGCATGGAAGTGGTAAGGGAAATACAGCAGCCCAACCAAAGTTCAGCAATAACCCTGGAAGTGGATGCACGAGTCTTGGAAGATATGTCATGATAGGAAAGGGGGGAATGAAGTTCAAGAACTGCGTTCGCCTTCGAGGGCTCGACAAGAGCAATTGTCTGGCAGAAGCCCGTGGCATCCTGATCCATTCTGCTGGCAAGGTGACAAGATTCTCCGGTGAGAAGGAGTATATTCCGCTGGGAACAGAGAGCCGTGGCTGCTTTACTGTATCAAGGAGCTGCGTGGAGAAAGTGATGCAGATATACAAGGAATCTTCCAAGAGAAGACCGATATTGATTTATGCAAAATACAAATAAATTCTATCATCCAGCACTCTATCGTGCCTTGAATATAATCCAAGGCACGATTTTTTGATATTTCTTATGAGGATGCTGGGCATCATCGCCTATATTATGCGGTTTGCCATCGGGGGTGCGATAGAAACTGTGGCTCTTGCCTCCAGTGATGTAGATGGCATCAGCGAAACCGTATTCGCGCAGGGCATCGGCGAAATCCCAAAGGGTTTCGGGATGACGGGTCTCTATATAATATAGGTGGTCGTCGGAAGTTCTTGCCAGGGCACGGCGCTCCACCTTGCCGTGAAGTTGGAACTTGGCTGGTAATACTCCATCTGATACCAAAATAAACTGGCGGAAGAAACTGCCGCCCCGTTCCTCTACGTAATCCTTCACCTTGTCGCTTCTCGAAATTCCCAGCACGATGTTGCCATTCGCCATCGCACAATAGCCCAGGCGGGAAACATCCGATGCTAGTTCCTTGCCGTTCATTACTAGACTGCCCAGATATTCGTTGGCGCTGGTGTGGTCGGCACTTCGGCTGTACATCCATACACTCATGTCGGTGGTATCAGGTTCTACCAGGGAAATTTCGGCTTGCAGATTTTCCAGACGATACATGTTGAGCGCTACGCCCAGGATGGAATCGGAAGATAACGTGATGGCAGGCTTGCCGCCTTTGTTATGGGCAGCCAGTTTCTGAATGTTCTCTTCGGGCGTTACCGATACAGGCACACCGATATTATAATAGTAATTATAGAGTCGCCAACCGACGTATGCTGCAAAGCAGAACACCACGGATGCGAGGATGCTGAGGGCTATCCATCTCCATTTATGGGGTTGCGGAGCTCCTTCTGACGTTGAGACTGAAGAATCCTCTGTGTCTGATGCAGGCGCATCTTGCTCGATGATGATATCCGAATCATCATCTACTATAATGAGTCCCTTTTTGTTGTCTTTATCGAAGTCCTGGATGAAAATCTTATCATCGTTCATGAGTTACCTCCTTTCTTTTCTAAAGTTAATTCTTCTTCTGTATCCAATTTTTCTTTCAGATTTTTAAGTGCATCTTTGGATGCCTTGATGAGGATATCTTTTTCCAGTCGGCTATTGGAGAGAATGATTCTCTGAAGTCCTGGGTTTACCTTGAAGATATAGTCGCGATTGATGATGAGGCTTTTGCCTACTCGACAGAACGGACTGTAGTTGAGGGCAGTCAACTTGTCCATCAGGTCGTGCAACTGGCTAATTACATTTTCTTTTTTGCCGTTGGCAAGGAATATGTCGGAGTAGTTTCCATCGCCTTTGATGAAAATAATCTCATCGGTTGGAATCCGGATGATTTCGCTATTGGTTGTTATTTTAAGCCATTCCATATTTTCTTTCTTCTGTTATTTGTAGGCAAAGGTACAAGTTTTCTTTTGAACTACCAAACGTAATAGCAACTATTTTTTCTCCATTTTCTTGCGAATTCTAGCAGAAAAGTAAGCAAAAAAGATAAAATTGCAGCAAAAAGCAATAATTTTTGGGATTTTATGCTTGATATTGTAGAAAAAGTCTTAACTTTGGAGCGGATTTGAGAGGATAAGCGGTTTTTGGCTGACAAAACGGTGAAAGATCATCGGGCTGGAAGATGAGAAATCATCGGGCAGGAAAGGAGCATCCCTTCTTTTCCATAAGATTCACTTATAACAACTTTATAAATTAAAAGATTCGATTATGAAAGTAGCAATTGTTGGTGCAAGTGGCGCAGTAGGACAGGAATTCTTGCGCATCCTTGCTGAGAGAAATTTCCCAATGGATGATTTGGTGTTGTTTGGTTCTGAGCGTTCTGCTGGACGAAAATACAACTTCAAGGGAAAGGACTATGAGGTCAAACTTTTGCAGCATAACGATGACTTTAAAGATGTCGATATTGCTTTCACGTCTGCTGGTGGTGGCACCTCTGAGGAGTTTGCCGAGACAATCACTAAGTATGGTGCGGTGATGATAGATAACTCAAGTGCTTTCCGTATGTGTGACGATGTTCCTTTGGTAGTGCCAGAGGTGAACGCCGAGGATGCCCTCAACCGCCCTCGTGGCATCATCGCCAACCCTAACTGTACCACCATTATGATGGTAGTGGTATTGAAGCCTATCGACGACTTGAGCCATATCAAGAAGATTCACATCTCTTCTTATCAGAGTGCATCTGGTGCCGGTGCAGCAGCCATGGCTGAGCTTCAGCAGCAGTACAAGGAACTTGTGGAGACAGGAGAGGCTAAGACTATCAATAAGTTCCCACATCAGTTGGCTTACAACGTGATTCCTCAGATCGACAAGATGACTCCTAACGACTATACCAAGGAGGAGATGAAGATGTACAACGAGACTCGTAAGATTATGCACTCCGATGTTCGCACCAGTGCTACTTGTGTTCGTGTATCTTCTCTTCGTTCTCATTCAGAGAGCGTATGGTTTGAGACAGAGAAGCCATTGAGTGTAGAGGAAATCCGCAAGGCTTTGGAGGCAGCTCCAGGCGTAACCGTAAAGGACGATCCTCAGAACTACGTTTATCCAATGCCATTGGAGAGTGCTGGCAAGGATGATGTCTATGTAGGCCGTATCCGTAAGGACTTGGCTGATGACAACGGCAACACCTTGTGGCTCACTGGCGACCAGATTCGCAAGGGTGCAGCCCTCAACGCTGTCCAGATAGCAGAATACCTCATCAAGGTAGGTAATGTAAAGTAATCCCTTATATATATATTAATAAGGTATATCAGATAAGAAGCGGATGCTTGGCAAGAGAAAGAGCCGAGCATCCGCTTTTTTCTTAATTGAAATCTTATAAAAAAAAGCAAAAAGATAGATGGGACTTTTGGCTATTTAATATATAATGATTACCTTTGTGACAATTTTAAAGTTGAACTTTAAAATTGTCACAGTAATGGATAAGGAATTGATAAAAAGAACATTAGATGATGTTATTTCTCGAATGTTTAGGTTTTTATCAGTAATCCTACCATTAAGACGAAGACACCGAAACTTTATTTCTATGATGTCGGGTTGGCTGCTTGGTTGATGGGTATCATCGTTACTAGCTATGGTGTGAAGAAGTACATATAAGTATAGATCATTATGATAGAAAGATTCAAGCTCTTGCTTCGGGAGATGAACCGAGGCATCTATGAGAAAGAGACAGAAATATCGCTCTCGCTACTTGCCGCTTTGGCAGGCGAGAGCATTATCCTTTTGGGACCTCCGGGTGTGGCGAAGAGTATGGTGGCTCGCCAGTTGAAGAACGCCTTTCGGGATGCTCACAGTTTTGAGTATCTCATGTCACGCTTTTCCACACCGGATGAGATCTTTGGTCCTGTGAGTATTCAGAAGTTGAAAACTTCGGATACTTACGAACGTGCGGTGGATGGGTATCTGCCTACAGCCGATGTGGTCTTTCTCGATGAGATTTGGAAGGCGGGACCGGCTATCCAAAATACGCTCCTCACCGTCATCAATGAAAAGATATTCCGCAATGGTAATCGGGAGATGCACCTTCCGTTGAAACTCCTCGTGGCGGCAAGTAATGAGTTGCCTGCCAAGGGCGAGGGATTGGAGGCACTATGGGATCGATTCGTGATTCGCATCGAGAGCCGACCGATCAAGATGGAGAAGAACTTCCGGGCGATGCTCTTGGAAGTGAAGAGCAGTTTAGAAGTGAAGAGTGAAGAACGAAGAGTGAAGAATTCAACGGATTTGTTTGAGGATACAATTTCTGATGAGCAAATAGGTGCTGATGTTTCAATTTCACCAGCCGAATATGCGGAATGGAGCCAAGCTATTGACAAAATCGGTGTAAAAGAGGAAGTACTCGATGCCATTTCTCGCATTCGAAAGGCACTCCGGGCGGTGAATGTCGATGAGGCTGCTGAGCGCAGAAACATCTATGTGAGCGACCGCCGATGGAAGAACATCGTTCGTTTGCTCCGTACTTCGGCTTTCATGCAGGATAGGGAAGAGGTGGATATTTGCGACTTGTTGCCTATTTACCACTGTCTGTGGCAGGAACCGGAGGAGCGGGATGCTATTCGCTCCATCGTGATTCGTTCGCTCTTTGCTCCTTTCGCCGACAAGTTGGTGGAAATGAAGAAGGCACTCGCCGAGGACATCCAATACCATCGTGTTCGCAAGAATCCTGACGATGGAAGAGATTATGAGGGAGAGATAGAGTCGTTGTCCGATGGCTTGACTTCGCTTGAACGACAATTGGGCGATAATCTCTTCGTTTCGGCGGATGACAAGGCGGAAATCTCAGCTTATCTCCGAGACTTCTACAAGGAACTTGCCTTCACTAGACAGGACACGATGAAACTCTACGAATAAATGAACTATCAAACCAATAAGGACTTGGCGGAAGCCCAGTATTATCTCAATATGCTGGACGAGTTTTGCAAGACGGGGCAGGTGGTGATTCCTGAACCGTCTGCCTCTGTCATGCCTTGGAATCTGAAGGTCGATCCACTGAAAGACTATCTCGTTCGCCTCTTCACCTTGGAGGTGACGCTTTGCACTGGCGAGAAGGTGAGGAAGTTTGAGAGGCAGGTGGTCAACAGTAAAATCAAGAGCAAGGTGTTCTACGATTGTGTGGGCAAGTTTATCGTGGAGAGCGTGCATCATATCCGCTTCCAACGTCAACGAGCTTGGACGGAGAACCATCGGGCTGATGATGTGCTCGACTGGACCAACTTCAAGCGAATGGATGAGAAAGTGTGGCATCCATTGCTCAACCAGTTGGCGATGGAATATGAGGACGATGGCTTCGACAAACCATTCTTCATCCGCTTGTTTCAAGGCGATGGCGCTACCAAAAATGAGAATTGGGAGCGATTGGTAAGTGATTGGAAGGCTTGCATCGAGCGACAGACCTTGCAGAAACTCAAGGATTATATCTCCATTCGTCAGAACAACTTCGAGACGGGATTAATCCGTATGATGGACCAGGTGACTCGCAACATCAAGATGAAAGGTGTCTCGGAGCAGAGAGCCGTACAGGCTTGGGAGTTGATGACAAACGGTTGGACAGAGACCGAGTTTGAACGCCGACTGAATCAGATGAAGGTGCAAGACCGCTATCCCGAAATCAAGGAGATTGTGGCGAAGATGGGACGTGTGGCGGATGCCAATGGCAAGGATCGTCTCACGATAGCTTCGGGTGTGGATATGAAGATGGAGCATTCCGCTGGTAGTGACATCGAGGGTATCACCGTGGGCGATGACCTCAACTCCTTGCTTCCTCTCGAACTTGCCCAGTATAGTGACGAGGATATGGAGGGACTCTTTATATATAAGTATCGTACGCGAAGGCTCCAGACTTTCCGTTATAAGAGTGAGATGGCGAAGCCTTCTCGCAAGCTTGGTTTTACCCATGCCTCTCGCAAGGGTCCGATGATAGTCTGTCTCGATACTTCGGCTAGTATGTATGGCACGCCAGAACGCATCTCCTCTACCTTGATAGCTCTGCTCGAAGAGACGGCGGAGGAATTGGAGCGTGATTGCTTCCTCATCGACTTCTCGGTGAGTACGAGGGCTATCGACTTGATGGAGAAGAGGAAGGCGCAGCGATTGAGAAAGTTGGGACTGAATGTCTCGGCTGAAGATTTTTCTCTTGCGAATTCCGCAGATAGCACGGATTCTTCTGCATCTACAGCTTCGGGCAATTCTTCTTTTTCTGATAGTGGTTCTCATTCTGGCTTTGCTTCCACTGGGCGATCTGTTCGGCGTCAGCCATCCACGACTCATTTGCCATTTATCGGTGGCGGAACTTCGGCGAAGAAGATGATGAAGCAGATGTTTGAGTTGCTGGATAATGACGGCTTGCACTATGTGAATGCCGATGTGTTGTGGATAACCGATTTCTTGATTCCCGACCCTCCGCAATCGATGCTCGCTCGCTTCAAGGAGTATCGAGATACTGGCACTCGCTTCTATGGTATCCGCATTGTTCGGGATGATGACAAGGAGCCGAATACTTGGAAGAATTACTTCAACCAAATATATACCATTAAGTATCGACCTTTGAGGAGATACTAAAAACTGCTACAAGCTGTCGCAGTATTAACCCTATGCGCCCAATTCTCGCCTTCTAAGAAGTCATTCCATAAGATATGATATAAAAATATTGGCGGTTAGCCTCACATCCTTTTTCGGGATGATGGGCTAACCGTCATTATTTTCTGGCTTGTCATTGACAAGTGCCTTATTCTTACTTGATAACGATTTCCTTGACGAATGGCTTGTCGAAGCCTTCGACAAAGACCTTGACACGAGCGATGCCTGGCTTGGTGGTGGATTGCAATCTCACCAATCCTTCACCGAAATAGGTCTTCAGTTCGGTGGTGCGCCATGACTCCATTCTTCTCATATCACCAGTCTCTACACCGAGCAAGCGAATAGGACCTTCCACCTCCACACGGAACTTCTTGGGCTGCATCTGTTGGATGAGGCCATCCTTGTCCACTAACGTGAGGCGGATATGGGAAACTGTGCTGGTAGGCAATAGACCATTCTTATTTTTGATGCCAGCATTCTTCTGCATGGCATTGCTCATCTCTGGAATAATCGTGTAATCGCTCTTCGATACCGCCAATGTAGTATAGTCTGCATCGAGACGGACATCTGCCACACGACCATGATTGATGAGCGAGTCTCTCAACACTTCCTTGCCATCCTTGTACCCCACGGCTAGCACCTTACCTTGACGGGCTGGCAACTGTATGGTGATGCAATGGTCGGGATAGTCCTTGGTGACACGTGGCTTCAGCGGCAACTGAGGATTGCTCCACATCGGGAAGTAGAACTGCACCGAGTCGCAAGTGGTGTAGCATCTCACTTCCACACAGCGAGAGTCGGTATAAGGCAAGTCCCAAGTATCAGCCATCGGTGGATATTGCCAGTGGTCGGTGCCCATGGCTTGGTCGAAACAGTTGTCACGAACCACCAACTTCAGGTATTCCTTCTCTGGATTCCAAGCCGGATGATAGAAGGCTGCCTGAGGACGTTCCTTCAATGTCATGTCGAAAGGACAGGAGCACCAACCCTTGGCAGGCCATGGGGAAGACTCGCCGAGATAATCGACACCAGCCCAAACGTATGAACCAGCGATGAAAGGATTCTCCTCTACGAAATGCCAAGGATTATGCTCCACGAAGTCACGCACCAAGTTCTCTCGAAGTCCAGAGTAATAGACGAAGGCTTCACTGACAAACATCTTTCTGTTAGGGAATCGCTTGTGGTCGTTGATCATGCGAGGCTCCAGGTAGTTGTAGCCCACGAGGTCGGTCACATTGCCAATCTTGTTTTCGAATCCCTGTTGACAAGCTATCATCGTAGGACGAGTAGGGTCGATACTCTTCACGATGGCGTTCAGTTCCTTGGCTCTCTCCACACCAACATTGTCTTTGTCCCAAGCTTCCTGCACCTCGTTGCCGATGCTCCAGATGATGACGGAAGGGTGGTTGCGGTCTCTCAGCACCATGTCGGCGATGTCTTGGTGGGCGTTCTCGTCATAGAATGGCTCATAGTAGCCCGATTTCCATTTGTCGAAAGCCTCGTCGAGTACCAACAAACCGAGGGAGTCGCAGATGTTCAAGAACTCTGGTGATGGGGGATTGTGGGAACAGCGGATGGAGTTGCAGCCGATTTCTTTCATGGCTTTCAGACGGCGCAACCAAACCTCCTCTGGCACTGCCACACCCAAACTGCCGGCATCTTGGTGCAAGCACATGCCCTTCAATTTCATGTTCTTGCCGTTCAAGTAGAAACCGGTATTGGCATCGAAGCGAATCTCACGGAATCCGAAAGGTGTCTCTACTTCATCCGCCAGTTTGCCTTTGCTATCATATACCTTCGTAAGGAGAGTGTAGAGCGTAGGCGATTCCGTGCTCCAAAGCTGTGGATTCTTCACTTGCAGGGTGGTGGCTGCCGCCCCGATGTCGTTGCTTTTCAAGAGCGCAATGCCATTGTCAGATTTCGTTGTAGCTGTTGCGACCTTCTTGCCCAGTCTATCTAAGATGGTGTAGGAAATCTTGCAGTTGCTGTCGCCGATGATTTCCGTCTGCACTTTCACCGTACCGTCGTTCTGGGTGGAAACGAAGATGCCGTGCTCCTTGACATGCACCTTGTTGGTGGCTTGCAACCAGATATGGCGATAGATGCCAGAGCCGGTGTACCAGCGAGATTGTTCCTCTCTATCGACATGCACTACCAATCGGTTCTTGCCTCCTATTATTATATAAGGTGTCAAGTCGAAGGCAAAACCGGTGTAACCATACATGTGGTAGCCGAGGCGATGCCCATTGAGCCAAACGGTGGCACGATGATATACGCCATCAAAGTTGATGGTGATCTTCTCGCCTTGTCTCATTCGCTTTTGCCATTCCGCAGGGAGCGAGAAATCCTTGCTGTAGATGCCTTGACCGCCGGGGAGATAACCAGCCGAACCTCCCACCTTTGGATCGAAGGGCAGTTCGATGCTCCAGTCATGGGGGATGGTGACTGGACGGAAATTCTTGTCGCTAGATGCTTGCGAGGCTTTCGATGTGGTGACTTCGCTAGCCGTCACTTGTGCCTGCTCAGGTTCCGTGTCATCGGTTACCTTCGTCTTCTTGGCGGTTGGCTGGTTGAGGCTCAGTCCAGGATTCGCCACGCCGAGCTGTCGGATTACTTCGGTGGCATCAGCATGACTTTTGCAGAGACGGAAAGTCCAACCTTGGTCGAAGGAGGCACGTATGCGATTCTTGTCTGCTGCATGGGACGTTCCGCAGCAAATGAGAAAAGCCAAAGAGAGAATCATCACTTTCTTCTTCATTGTTTTCTTTATTTATTAATTGGTTTTTATCATTAAGTTTGTTGTCATCTTTCGTTTGCAAAGTTAGCAAAAGTTTCCGTATCAGCTCTTATAAGATATGCCCTTTTCGTTTTTATTTGTTTCAAAAGGGGCTTGGAAGTCCTTTTCCGCTGAATTATTTGCCAGCCAGGCTTCAGACGATATGTTTATGGCTTGGCGAAATTCTTGTTCAAGCAGAAGTAATTTAAAACCCTTCTTTCAGAAATTTTCGGAGGTGGAGATGTGTGATGCCGTTGTCATCGTTGCGAGTGAGCAGTGGGGTCATGGAGATGACGTACTTTGGGTAGTTGTCATTGATGGCTCTGAGATTGCCAAACTCCCTTTCTCTTGTAGCCATGTCGGCTATGATGTAGGAGGCTTGCACATAGATACGCTGTCCATCGGGCTTGGTGCATACGAAGTCGATTTCACCAGCTTGCAGTTGACCTACATACACTTGATACCCCAAGCGGATAAGATGCTGATAGATGATGTTCTCAATCACTTTTTCTATGTCACCCTCTCTAGTTCCACCAGCCAAAGCGTTGCGGATGCCATTGTCTTCGAAGTAAAACTTATCGTTGGTCTCGAAGATTCGTTTGCCATGAATGTCAAATCTGTTCACCTTGTGCAGAATGTATGCCTCGCAAAGGAAAGAGATGTAATTGATGATGACAGTAGAGGTGATGGATTCACCTTGCGATTTCATATACTTGGCGATGCTGTTGGCGGAGATGAGTTTGCCCGTATTATCGGCAAGGAAACGAACGAGATTTTCCAAGAATGGCACATTTCTTATCCGGTTTCGCATGATGACATCCTTCAGCAGTACCGTGTGGAATATGTCCATCTGATATTCACGGGCATCGTCTTCTTCCAATCCGATTTTTGCCAAGCCAGGCAGACCGCCATACTGTATGTATTTGGCGAGAGAATCATCGTTGTCTGGTAGCTGATGGAAGACGAGGAACTCTTCATAGCTGAGCGACTGGATGTATATCTCCTTGTATCTGCCGCCGATGAGGGTGCTCAGTTCGTTGCTCAGCATCTTGGCATTGCTACCAGTGATGATGATGTCGGTGTTTGGTTCGGTACGGAAACTTCGGATGCTTCGCTCAAACTCCGTGATGTCTTGTATCTCGTCGATGAGAATATAGTTGTGTTTGCTAGCAACGAAGTGCTCATCTATGTACTGGTTGAGGTCTTGATAGTTTCTGATACTGTCAAATTCTCTTTTCTCCTTATCAATATAGATGATGTTGTTGTCAGGGTTGCTAGCCTTTTGGTCACGAACGGTCTTCATCATGTAGCTTTTGCCAACACGACGTTGTCCCACTAGTACGATGATAGTTTCCTTTCCAAGATATTTCTCTATCTTGTCAATGTATGCTTGACGGATGATTGTAGCCATAATTCTATCTTTTATAATGGATATTTTTGGCAAAGATACGAATTTTATCTTTTATAATGGATAAATTTTGCGATTTTTATCTTTTATAGTGGATGAAAGTGTGGAGATTTGTGTTTTTATCTTCTATAATGGATAAATGTGGATGTTTTTAAATGAAGTGGTGGTTTTTGCCTATATATTATTTCCCCAAAGTGGAGGGACCTTCAAAGCGTTTGTGGAAAATGTAAAGGCAGATGGCACCGCCTAAGGTCAAGGGCACACCGATGAGGGCAGGGTAGTTGTAGCCCATACCCAAGGAGATAGGGATGCCACCGAGCAAGGCTCCGAGCGCATTGCCCGAATTGAAGGCTGCCTGAATGCAACAGCCGCCCAGCATTTCGCCACCCTCAGAGTGCTTCACGATGAGGTACTGCTCTGGCGAACCGACACCGAAGAGACAGACACAAGTGAAGAACATCAGCACCGCTACTGCCCAAGCGTAAGCACTGAAGAAGAAGGTGAGCAAAAGACTTGTGGCTGCAAGCACAAGATAGCAACTGGTGATGCGACCCGGCTTGAACCTGTCGGACAGCGGACCGCTCGTCAGATTGCCCACCACCATACCGCCACCTGCGAGAATCATCAGCAAGGAGATGCTGCTGGCACTGAATCCACCTTCCATCTGGAGCAATGGCGAGATATAGCTGAACCAGCTCAGCATGCCGGCACTGCCCAGGAAGGTGGCTGCGATGATGAGCCATGGCACTAGGTTGCGCAAGAATCGGAACTGCGCCTTCATGCCATTGTTAGGCAATGCCTCCACATTGGGCACCCATCGGTAAATCATATAGAGGGTGATGAGACCCAGCAAGATGGACATGAGGAAAGGTGCTCGCCACGAGAGGTTGTGGCTCAGGAATGTACCGAGCGGCACACCCATCAAGTTGGCGAATGGCATACCGGCACACATCATCGCCACGGCACTCGTTCCCTTGCCTTCCTTGGCAATCTTCACTGCCACGATGGTGCCTGTTCCGAAGTAAGCTCCATGGGGAAGACCCTGGATGAATCGGGCGCATAGAAGCAACCAAAAGCTTGGGGCGATGGCAGCGATGGCGGCACTGAGGGTGATGAGCGATGCAAGAAACAGAAGTATGTGTTTGGGGCGATACTTGTGCATCAGTATCAGGGAAAAAGCACCGGCACAAACGCCCAGTGCATAGATGGAGATGAGATGCCCCACTTGTGGAATCGAAACGTTCATATCGTGGGCTACATCCGTGATGATTCCCTCGATGATAAATTCTGCCATGCCGAGAGTGAATGTTCCCAAGGCGAGAGCGAAAAGTCCTTTTTTCATTGTCTTATATTATTCTAAAAACTTCTTTGTTATCTGATATGTTTTTGCGTTTGAGGGTGCAAAGTTACAACATTTCTTCCATTAATCGGCGCTAGGATGATCGAAAAATGATGGAGAGGTGCGGTTCTTTCCGATTTTTTCTATCTTTGCGCTGGATAAGTATGGTCTCTGTCACATTTTGGCAGAGTATCTCCTTACCTTTGCATCCGTTAATGGTCATAAAACAGAAGAAAATGGACAATCGAGTGAAATTCTATAGTTGGCTCATCTCCCTCCTGGAGCGTCGTCGCCTGACGTTCGAGGAGATAGCCAATGAGTGGCGAGATGCTAACGCCAATCCCGAAGGTGAGGAACTGCAACTGCGCACGTTCCATCGCTATCGCAAAGCCATTGAGTCACATCCGTGCCTTCTATCCTGAGTACAACTACATTGAGGAAGTGCCATAGCATGAGAGTCAGGAGAGGGTGAGGGAATCGCCAGACGGCATGTATCGTGAATATGACTTGACCGTTCGCCCTAGCTACGACTTCTTGCAAGAGATGCTTTGGCATGGCAGGAATCTCATCGTGTTGCGACCTGAGAGCCTTCGCCAGGAAATGATAGCGATGCTGAAGGATATGACGCAGAGCTATGAGACTGGGGAATGCCTCAATGGGGAGGAGTGATGAAGATTGGTATGGAAAGTCATAAACTCCTTGTGAAGTTAGGCTTTTTAAAAATGAAATGATAATGCAAGCTCCCTTCATTTTTCTGTAATAATGCTTGATTGTCAGAAAGTTACAGTGAAGGGACATTTCTTTATGCTCGGTTTTGTAAGGATACGACATACAACATCTTTTTTTTACGATAGCTACGGCATATGAAGTCGTAGTGGTTGGAGTAGGGAGGAAATAATAGGGGCGCATCGGGTCGGAGTGGGAGTCAGAGGGTGAAAAACTCCTTCTCGGCGACCTTTCCTTTACGCCCAAACTTATGTTCCACTACGCCCGGACATATGTCTCGCTACCGACAAACATATGTTTCACTATAGTGGGACGATCGCTAGAGTGAAGTTTTCGCCCCTTCGTGTCTTTAACTGAAAGTAGTGTACACCTTTCTTGTTCTACTTACTGGTTTACT
>ERZ1023641.84-NODE-84-length-38404-cov-15.670500_pt1 | contig 38404 bp, 32 predicted proteins | sample MGYA00380335_ERZ1023641 | MGnify/ENA primary metagenome ERZ1023641 (study PRJEB33179, sample SAMN07448970) | human gut metagenome | biome: Human-gut; feature: Human associated habitat; material: Faeces | host: Homo sapiens | place: India: Bhopal | collected... | reverse complement strand
CTATCGTCAGATTGCATAAACGGAAAGTATTTGTGGGCTTTGCCCACACCCACGAACTTTGAAAAGGTCGACCAAACTTTTATAATTGTTTGGTAAATCATTTCGCTAAACAATAATTTATCTAAATGAATATTATTTTCAAAACTGAAAATAATAATATCGGTGATGAAAAATGTATAAAGATATGCCGTTAGGCTTTGTAAATGCACTTGCAAAAAATGAAAGTGCAATGCTAAAATTTGCTCACATGGAAAAAGACGAAAAAGAAATCGTGCTTGAAAAAGCGCACATTGTTTCATCCAAACAGGAAATGCAAAACCTCATCAACAGCATAGGCTCATAACTAAAGACGGTCTTTCGACCGCCTTTTTTCTTTAAAATAATTTACAAATTTGAACTGTTATCAAAGCGTTTTCGTAAAAGTTTTAAAGCCTTGGTTTCAATTCTGCTTACATACGAACGGGAAATATTCAGTTTCTGTGCAATCTTTTTCTGCGTAAGCGGCTCGCTCCCGTCAAGTCCGTAGCGCATAACAATTATCATTTTTTCCCTTGGTGAAAGTTCTTCGTTAATAAACTGACTGAGCTTTTTACTGTTGAGTTGAAAATCAATCTGCTCAAGTATATTGTCATCAACCGCCATTATATCAAGCAAAGTCAGCGGATTTCCGTCCTTATCGCTGTCAATCGCTTCGTTGAGCGAAATATCCTGCGCCGTCTTTTTAGCATTACGGAAATGCATTAATATTTCATTCTCAATGCATCGTGACGCATAACTTGAAAGCTTAATTTTTTTGCTTATGTCATAGGTATTTATCGCTTTTATAAGTCCGATAGTGCCGATTGACACAAGATCATCTTGTTCACTTTGATTGCCGTAATATTTTTTTATAATGTGTGCCACAAGCCTTAAATTATGTTCAACAAGAATATTTCTCGCCTCTATATCCCCTTTTGCACTCCGCACAAGATACTCGTGCTCCTCTTTTTCGGAAAGAGGTTTTGGAAAAGAGCCGTTTCCGCAGATATGAAGAATAAAAAAGCAAAGGTACTGCCCCAGAAAATTAATTAATTCAATCAAAAAATCACCCCTGACAATGCTTATAATCGGATTTATACCTAATTATAAGTATTCAGTCAGGAGTGAGATTTTGCTTGTACCCACCTAAATATCGTAAGAAATAATTTTTTTATTCTTAATTACAATTTCTTTGTTGCAAATTTCTTTTGCCGCCATTTTATGAGAAATCAAAATACAAGTTTTATCTTTGAGTGTTTTAAGATTTTTAAGCAGTTGAACTTCTGTTTCGGCGTCAAGTGCCGAGGTTGCCTCATCAAAAATAATAATCGGAGAATTACAGTAAACCGCTCTCGCAATCGCAATTCTTTGTATCTGACCCTCCGACAAGCCCTTTCCGTTCTCGCCCACGACAGTATCAAGCCCATTTGGCAATCTGTTTATAAAATCATAAGCGCAGGCAATTTTCGCAGACTCAATAATTCTTTCGTCATCGGGATTATTCGACACAAATGCAATGTTATCTCTGATTGTACCCGAAAGCAGAAAATTACCTTGCGGTACATACGAAAACATACATCTTATATTTTTATCGACAAACACATTTTCTCCGTTTGAAAGTGAAAGATAAATCTCGCCTTTATCGGGTGAAATTACATTAAGCAAAAGCTTTGTAAGCGTACTTTTGCCTATTCCAGAAATTCCCGCAAGCAATGCAAAATCACCTTTTTTTAGCACAAGACTTGTATTTTCAAGCACATTTTCCCTGCCGTAGCTGAAAGTAATATTATCAAAAACTATTTTTTCTGTCTTATCATACAGCTTTTCGGTATCAATTGCAGAATTATTTACCACATCTTCATTATCGAGATTTTCAATATCCATAAGTCGCTCCGCACTTGCAAGAGCAGAATAATATGACGGCAAAATGCTGCTGATACCACGAACTGGACCTTGAATTTGCGACACAAGCGCAAGCATGGAAGTCAATACACCATATGTAATGTTATGGTCGCTGATTGCAAAAGCACCCCAAATTAAAGCATACATATATCCGAGAGCAAATATAAAAGAAAATCCGGTTGTGGCAACTATAGAGATATAATTTCTTTTTCGTTTTATTTTAAAATTATTCTGTTGCAAATTCATAGCATTTTCAGACACCTTATTTTCAGCGCCAAAAACTTTTACCACAAGCAGACTTGAAAAAATCTCCTGAAAAAACGACCTTGTCTTACCGTCAGATTCCTGTACCGCCTTATGCAATGTTTTCATTTTTGACTTAAAAAGCAGCACAACAACAAACATCAACGCACCGCCGAAAACAAAAACAAGGCTGAAAGTTTTATCAATAGCAAACAGTACAACAAAAACACCAACCAATTTTACGATAAAATATACCATATTCGGCACTATAGAAATAATCGAACTGACTAAAACCGACACATCGCTTGTTATTCTGTTAAGGAGTTCGCCGGTGTGTATGCTTGAAATCTCATTATATTTTTTTCTGATAATATTATCGAAAATATCTTGTTTTATAGAAATTTCAAGTTTTGACGATACATTGAAAGTCAGCACCTTACTTATAATTCTTATGACAAGCTGTGCGATCGTAAGTGAAATAAGTATAATTGCGAAATACACAATTCCGCCGACATCAGAGTTAACCGCCGAATCCACAATACCTCTCGACAAAGTAGCGACCGCAACACCGAGATATGCCATTCCGCCGAAAATAACAGACATAATTATAATACCGAAAACCTGTGGTTTGGCTTTTTTTACTATCCACTTATTGGTTTCGGAATCAAGTATTTTTTTCAGCTTTTCCATAGCTATCTCCTGTCAGTAAAAATTTTTCGCAAATTTCCGCCGATTCAATATTCATATTGCATTTTAGCAAATAGAAATAATTTTCCTTAATCAACTTATCAGCCGTATTTAACATATATCCCGCATATTCATCGTCAAGAGAAAATTTAATCGTATTTTTATATATTCTTGAAAAAATACTGTTTTTGTCAAGGACTTCAATACTGTTCTCCTCTGCCCTTTCAAGAAAAATAATGCCGCCGAGTTTTGCACGGATATTTTTATTTATGCCCGTTCCACCGTCAAAAGGCGAACCGTACACATACCAATCATTGTCAATAAATCTGATAATCGGCTTATCATCATTGATTATCTGTACATTTTCAGCGCCGAATTTTTTTATCCACAGTTTTGTGTGCGTTGACTTGCCTACTCCCGAATCGGCAGAAAAAAGATACGCTTTGCCTTTATAAAGGATTGCAGACGAATGGAGAAATATTGCATTATATTTCAGAATTTTTTTATTAAAAACATCTGCCATAAAAATACATTCCATTTCACCGATAGAAAAGAGCATATGCTCGTTGTATTTTTCACGCAGAAAATCCTCTTTGACTGCAAGTTTAATTTGAGCAGGTTCGTTGCCCGAATACTCATAATTCTTTGCTTTTTTTTTAAATGTCGGAAATTTAGGTCTTATATCGCTTATAATATCAGCGATTTTATACATTGACATATTATCACCAAAATATATTATATTACAAAAAAGGAAAATAAGCAAGAAAAAGCACAGGTGTTGCCACCTGTGCTTAAGTTTAATAATTTAGTTTTGACCGTGAGCGATAAATGTCTGAATTGTTGTAGCATCAATTACATCAATAATTCTGTCCTTGTTAAAGTCGGCAGCCTTAACAGCGTCATCCGTTAATACAGACTCACCTGCAATGTAACGCTGAAGAAGTGTTACATCATTAACATCTATCTTGCCGTCAAGATTAACATCACCGTACAAAGTTTTTTCGTCAAGTGCAACAAAGTTAATTCCGTTTTCTTCTGCATAAGTTTGAGCATAAGAATTTGTATAACCGAAAATTGTAAGTTTATCACAATTCAAAAATGCTTTGGCAGAAATATTTTTAACTGTTTTCGGAATAACGACTTTTTCAAGAGAGGTGCAACCTGCAAATGAAAAATCCGAAATTGTACCGACAGAATTAGGAACGGTAAACTCTGTTAAAGAAGTGCAGTTCTGAAAAACCTGTCCGTTAATTACAGAAATATTAGAGCTGATGTTAATGTCAGTCAAAGAAGTACAACCCATAAATGAACCGAAACCGATTTTATCAAGTGTACTCGGAATATTGACTGATTTTAAAGATGTACAGCCCGCAAACGAAAACTCGCCTATAGCGTCGATTGCCTTAGCGTTTGCAAATGATACAGATTCAATATCTTTATTATTCGTAAAAGCAGAATCGGCAATTTCCAATACGGTAAAGGAAGAAAGTTTGTTTGGAACTGTTACATTTTTATCAGTGCCTGTATATCCGTAAATTCTGCAATTGAAATCACTTGTCGGCAAATATTTAAAACCGTTTTCTTCAAAATATGTTGCAGCATTTACAGTTAATACAGTTGAAACCAACATAACCAATACAACAGCTAAACTAATAATCTTTTTAAACTTATTAATTTTCATGATACATTACCACTCAACATCAGTACCGCCGCTAGCCATGTTATCAGGATTACTCTGTTTTATGTACTGTGGGTCATCAGTATTACCATCTGTAAGAATATTCTCAAACGAAAATTTTATGACCTCTATTTCAGGAGAAACATATATTTTTTTGTTTGCCATGCAAATACCTCCATAAAGTATTTTCATCGGCAAGGCAGATATACTACTCTGCCTTGCCGAAAATTAAATTAATCAAAGTTCGCCGGCAGGCTGTAAATTAATGTTTGCTAAGTCAGATGTAATGTATGTAAGGTTACCTATATCATACATATTCATATAAACAGGGTCACTTAAGTAAATATCGCCTGACTTTGTATCGTAAATGTATGAGTAAACTTTCATAACATTCTGCTGTGATGTTTTACTGTTCTTGAATCTTAAATAGTACTCAATTCTGTTCTTTACAGAAATATCAGAATTATTAATCTCATATCTGTAAACATTTCTGTCAGCACTGTCGTTATCAACTTTATAACTGCCTACTTTGCCGTTAGAAGTTGCATTTTTTAGCAAATCACCGATTGCCGCTGTATTAGAATCTGTTTCATATTTCTCAAGATTTTCAACATCAGCGTATTTTGCAACGACTTCAAAAGCAATACCGACCTTAATGTTAGCATTATTCTTGATGAGTTCCTGATTCTTATCAAAGCTGAGTGCAAAGTCTGTGTAGAGGTAATCAGTCTTTGAACCGCCTTCATTAAGAGTACCGTCACCCTTAACACCATTTTCATTTGTCCACTGGTTTCTGGTGTATTCAAGAAGTCTGATGCTTGCCTGTGACTCCTTGATTTCATTCTGTGCAAATCTGTTTGCATAAACAGGAACTATATAATAATCCTGATAGCTGATGTAGTTATATTCCTTAGAATATGACTTAGCAATAAGCTTATCATAACCGTTAAGAGTTGTAAGAGCAGTTAATCTCTTTGACATATCAGCATCAGGAGTACCTGACATATAAGTTGCTACTGCGTTGCTGTAATTTTGAGCCGCATCTAAGTTATCAAAGATTGCCCAGAAGCTGAATTCGTAATCGGTAGCGCCCGAATAGTTAAATTTAGCTGGGAATTCATCTGTACCTGTCTTGTAGAGATAATCACCGTTCGACTTAGCTAATGTGCCATACTCAACTTCAGTAGGCAATGTCCATGAACCCGCAACTGTCAAAGCAGAAATTTTAGGATTAACAGTTTTTGTGTTAGAAAATACTGTTGCAGTATAATCATGGTCAATAATCGCATGATCCATATCCCACGTAATTTCTTCTCTGTAGTTTGAAACAAATGGAGCTTTCTTTGTGATGAATGCTTTGCTAAGCTGTTCTTTATTAAGACCAGCAGCTTCATTAGCAGCCCACATTTCCTCTAACTCAATACCGGATACTGTATCCTTAATAACATAAATCTGTTGATCGTCAAGTCTTGTAAAATAAACGTAAGTAATCTGATAATTTATCGGATTTGATTTGATATTTGAATAGAACGGAATGTTTGACTTGATAAGTCTGTATGAAGTATTATGATCATCATCTTCATATGGTTCAAACAATGAGCTAATTGCACGCACTACACTGTAAGTTTGCTCACCTGTGCCTGTAATTGTTGCATTATAATGGTTAGGTGTGTCACTGTTGTAACCTTCATAGAAGTCTTCTACTGTATCGTTACCGTAAGGTACGGTTCTAAGTGTAAGACGAATGCTATATGTGCTTGTATAAGTAACATATTTTGAAGGAATTACAAGGTTACCTGATGTTTCGGCAATAGACGCCTTAACATTACCTTTGCTGTCTATGATGTCTGCCTTAATGTAAGTTCTGCCATCTGCAGAGCCAGTAAGCAATGTGTGTGAAAGTGTTAATGTGCCGCTTGGAGTAGTAATGAAACGAGCAACATAAGTTCCGTTGTTTGTCATTGGGAAGTCAGCATCGGACTCATTAGTAATGAATGAATAACCTTCAGAGGTCTTAAGGTACCAGCCAATGAAATAGTAGTTAGCATTGTCATCTGTTTGAGCGTGAACACTGAAGTTACCGTCGCCTATTGTACCTTCACAGGTTGTTTTACCGTTGTAGTCACCATTTGTAAAGTAAGCCTTAGCACCTGTTGTTGTACCGACATTGCTGCCTTCAACAAACTTATCTTCAACAAACGGAGAATTATCGTCTTTTCTGTACTCAATCTGAACATTAGCGGTAATCTTCTGAGCTTTCTTAGAGAAATACCAACGGCCGTCAGCACGAGTACCCTTATCATTACCGCCGAAATTTGACTTTTCATAAGCAATCTTTACAGGTAAATTGGCATACGGCTTAAGTTTGTCATAAGCTGCCTTATAATCAGTGTGAACCAAGCTCTTATTAATAAGGCTAGAACAGTTGATTGTAGTAATGTATTTACCATCATGGTCATATACTGACCACTCGGTAGCATAATTACCAATACCTTCAATTGCCTTATAACCGTTAGATATTACTGTAAGATAATTGCTGTCATAATCAGTAGTCCAATTTTCTGAAAGGATATTTCCAAATATGTCAACGATATTACCATAGTAATCCTTAAGCGGTTCAAGTTCTTTCGGATTATAAGTAGAGTCGCTTAAACCTTTCTGAGACGGAACATTATCTGTTGTAGTTCTGTAACGGAAGTCGAAGATAATATTATCTACATCCTTAGTTTCAGAAAGCTTGTAGAAGTCGTCATAGTCATAAGTCTGAGCGTTATCGTTAAGCTGGCTTGTAAAATTACGACTATGGATATCATCCCAGATATAGTTGTTCAATGTGATACCTTTTACCGTATTTGCTTCAACACCGTTAAGATGCTTAGGAATCTGCATTGAATATTTACCACCCTCGTATACCAAAGGCTGACCCGGATAACCGCCAAGCGCATTCTTTGTTTTAGAATCAAATGCGCCTTTTCCATTTTCTGCTTTATCTTGACCGTTTGTGTACCAAGCCTGAACAGCAATTGTGTTGCCCCACTTAGCCTGTACTTTTTCGTCAAAGTCCTCTACATAGAAAGTTACTGTATCAGTATCATCAATGTAGTAGTAAATAGGTGTGATTTCTATAAACTTATCTGTGCAGTCCTCTGGAACAGTATACTCAAATTCATAAACACCGTTTATTTTATCAGCAGCCGAGCTGTTGATTATACCGTAAGAATAGCCGTTCACACAGAATGCTTTTACATAGTATTTGTCTCTGTAAGACGCATCAATTGTAGTTGTAACTTTAATTGTTGAGCCTAACTTTGCGTAGCCTTCAACATAATACTTCTCAGATTTCAGTTTAGTTACATCATCGCCTGTATAAGTAATTTTAGTATCTGCCATATCAGCATACTTCTGATAATTAGCTCTGATAGTACCGTCCTTAGCATATACTTTAACTCTTGAAGAAACTGCACCTACATCAGGTATAATCTCATAAGTTGTAGCCATTGCAGAGTTAGTTGAACTCTCAACAATTTTTCCATCTTTGTAGTAACCGAGGTTAACCTTTACACCTGAAACAGTATCTGCATAATTTTCAAGTACATTAAACGTAGCGGATTTTACCTTTACATAAGTGCTTTGACCTGCCTTAGGCAAGTTCCATTCGGCACTGCCGCATTTAAGATACTCACTTTTAGATGAAGCCACGGAATTATTGTAATGATCAGACGCATATTCCCATGATGTTGACTTACCTGCTGAATTAGAAATCATAAAATGATATTCTTTAGAGCTGTCAAAGACCGAACTGTCAAAGTAAGCATACACCTGATTATCTGAATCACAGTAAAGGTTGAGATACTTTGTGAATTCACTCGGATTTGCAGTGCTGTCGCTGTAAATAAGGTAAAGATTGGGAATCTCTGCACCTGTAGCTTCAGCAAACTTTGCAAATACATCAGTTTCTTTTGTAAGTTTAAATGTGTATGTTGTTTCTGTTGAAAGGCAATCACTTGTACCGTTGATATCTGAGTACCAACCTTTAAATACATAACCTTCCTTAGCAACAGCATTAAATGTTACCTCTGTACCATACGGATGTGTGCCTTCAACTATAGAAGTGCCATTGCTCGAACAGCTGAAAGTACCCATTGTATCACTACTGCCTGTTGCATAGCCAAAGCCTAAACGGCAATCCGGTTTTGGTGCAAATGTAGCAGAAACAGTTACATTGCTTGCAGGCATTGTGTAAGTGCCGTCAGTGTTAGGCTCAATAACATTACCGTTTGCATCTTTTACAGTAACAGTATCAAGCACATAACCGTCATTCGGTGAGGCTGTTACTGTAAATGTCTTGCCTGCCGCAAGTGAGGTTGCAGAAGTAGTAACTTTACCGTTTTCAGGAGTTTCTGTTGTTATTATGTAAGTTGTTGTAGGAGCAGTATAAGTTTCCCATTGATTTGTTGAGTTATTATACATCTTACCTACATTTAATGTTAAGTCTCCGGTCTGACTATCACAAGTGGCAGCAGTGGCAGAACCTTGAGATCCATATCTGAAAATGATATCGGTATAATTTGATAAATTATTATTCTCATATTTATAAATCTTATTACCGTCACTGTCAGTGCTGACATATGTCATAACAGGAGCACTAGCCCAATCTGTAAGATTACCTTTGTCATTCCAAATATAAGCAAAGAAACTTTCATTCCAGTTAGCAGCATTTTTTAAATATACTACATTGTTAGCTACCGGTTCTGTCGGTTCTGTCGGTTCTGTCGGTTCTGTACTGCCATATGTTGACCAAGTACCGCCAAAAGAATAAGATTGCTGAGTATCATGATGAACTGAATTTTTAGTTAAAGTAAATAAATTATTTTTACCATCATAAGTTTTACCTAAAGTACAACTAACAGCATAAACATCATCATAGCCCCGAATATCATTACTCCAAAAAGATACTTTTCCAATATTTGAAGATGTTGTAACAGTTACTTTATAGATATTAGAATTATCTATTTGTGTCATTTGGTACCAAGTATCCCTCGATGGACTATAATTGCCTTTAGTTATAGCTGACGAATCAATTTCAGATGATTCGTAATTCTCATTGCCTGTACCAACAACAGACATATATATAGTACTTGGATTCGCAAATTTATCAGTAGCATTACTAATATCAAGATAAAAGTCTGTATTAGCAGGGATTTCTACTGCATTCGAAGTAACCATACCGACAAGCATAGTCGAAAGCATCATCATAACAGCAAGCACAATAGAAATCGACTGTTTGCCAATACGCTTGAAATTCGTTTTCATTTTTATTACCTCCATTAAAAAATTGAAACATATGAGCCGAATAAGTCTGTACCGTCCGAGAGGGAAGTTTTGCTTTGACGACGACCGCTTTTACCGACTGACCTTCGGTGAATTTGCTGTATTCAGCAGTCAGACCATATACTAACCCATAATTTTATTCTTTTATATTATAACATTTTTAGGTTTTTATTTCAATATTTTTTTGATGTTTTGTCGATTTTGACATTTCTTTATTAATTACATACAAAACAAATATATAATTATTGTGCAATAATAATATTTTAAATTACTTCAAAGAATTATAATTTTATAAATTTTTTATAACAAAAAATTTTTGCTGTCAATATGCATAATTTGCATTGGCTTTGCAGTTATTTATTATAACCGCACCTTTTTAGCAATATTTTTCACAATAAAGCATTATAACAAAAGAAAAAGCCTTGCCGAATCGACAAGACTTTTTAAAATTATGGCGGAGAGAAGGGGATTCGAACCCCTGGTACGGTGATTACCGTACACATGATTTCCAATCATGCTCCTTCGGCCAGCTCGGACATCTCTCCAAAGACAATGCCTATTATATCAAATACGCAAAGGAAAATCAAGACTTTTTTTAAAATTAATAATACTTATTATTCGCTTTCCCTTAATACCTTGTTAATATAGTTAAGCACACGCTTTTTGTCTGCGCTCCACAAGGGGGCTACAAGTATTTTTTTATCTCCGTCACCTGTAAGACGATGTATTACTGTTGTTTTTGGAATAGCTTGCAGGCATTTTACAAGAATTTCGGTATATTTTTCAAGCGAAAGTACAGAAACATTGCCCTTATAATATTCATCGCACAAGTCGGTACCCTTTAATATGTGCAACAGCTGTAACTTAATGCCGTCAGAACATTCGCCTGCATACCTTGCGCTTTCAATTATCATATCATCGGTTTCGTTTGGCAAACCTATAATAATGTGGGTTATTACGCTTATCCCCTCTTTGTGCAATCGCATTACGGCATCGTCATACACACTCAGCGGATAACCTCTGCGGATGTAGTCCGCCGTACTTTGGTGAACAGTCTGCAATCCAAGCTCTACCCATACGGGTTTAATTTTATTGAGCCTTGACAGCAAACCGATAACTTCGTCGGGCAGGCAGTCGGGACGAGTGGCAACAGAAAGCGCCACAATTTCATCGGGTGCAATAGCCTCGGTGAAGATTTTTTCAAGGTACTCAACGGGCGCATATGTATTTGTAAACGGCTGAAAGTAAGCAATAAATTTTTTACAATCGGTTTTTCTGCCGATTCTCTCTTTAGCCTCCCGAATTTGCTCGGTTATGCTGTGGTTTCTGTCGGCGGAAAATTCTCCCGAACCTCCCCTACTGCAAAAAATACACCCCCGTGTGTCTATTTTGCCGTCACGGTTAGGGCAAGTCATACCGCCGTCAAGAGAAATTTTATATACCTTTTCGCCAAAGGTGTTTTTTAAATATTCGTTTAGAGAATAATAATACATAACTGCTCCGTTTTCGGTAAAATGCAAAATGACCGACTATGTCGGTCATTGCTTTGGTTAGAAAATTTAGAAGAGGAAAATCTATGAAAACTTCTTGTTAACTTTATTGTGCTTATATAATAACCTGCTTTTGTGACGATTATATGAATAGAAGTACAAAAAAATGTGAAACTTTGTGTGATTTTTTAAAAATCTTAATTACAGCTTAGAATACAGCTTGATATACTCAAGAAATTTTGCTGAAATTTCGTCTTCAAGTTTTTCAAATTCTTTGTCAATGCCGCCGTTAAAAAATTGCTTAGTATGAATTTGCAATGCGAATTGTAAATGTAAACATAGTTTATCTAAATAATTCCATATCAGAATTATATAAATCCTCTCTCGTAATATCGGCGTAAAATTCTTCACCCGTAGCATTTTCCAAAGCCTTGATAATAAGGTTCGGATTTGCGTTGTCGGTACTGCCTGCGGAAAGTACAATTTCAAGCTCGGCAAAATCAAATTTTTCCGATAAAGAATAATTTTTAATACTTTTCTTTAAATCAACAGTCTTGTAACCCGACTTTGACTTCTTTTCAAGCATAATTTCTTCGCTTTCCAAAAGTTCTTTCAGTGCGGTATATACTTTATCAGAGTTAAGATTATCACTGCTGATTTTCATATTAAACCTTGCATACGCAATTTTTCCGGCTTTCATAATCGGCTCTGTAACCGCAAAAACTCTTATGCCCTGCGGCAGGCAGGCATTAAGATTGTTGATTAATTCTTCATCGGAAATATCTTCAATCAATTTTATATCCATACACTCGTTAATTCCTCTGAATCCGAGTGAAAGCGGCAGAGGAAAAGTTGCGAACGGGTGCGGATTAAATCCCTCGGTATGCCATATCGGAGCTTTGCTCTTGTGCAATGCTCTTAACATACAGCGGTTAAGGTCAAGGTGCGATATATAACGGCACTCGTTATCTTTCTTAAACCAAACTCTTGCGTTTTTCAAAGCACACACCCTCCCCGTATTTTGCCGCACCGCAGTTGTTGCACTTCAAACGGCAATGCGGTGTTGTTGTATTTTCATATGCTTTTTTACATTCTTTAATAAGATAATCCTTAGTTACGCCGTAGTCAAGGTGATCCCACGGAAACACCTCGTCAAACGAACGCTGACGGTTTGCGTAGAATGTCGGGTCAATGCCGCACTCTTCAAAAATATCAAGCCATTTCTGCAAGTCAAAGCAGTCGCCCCAACCGTCAAAATGAAAACCTTTTTCGCAGGCAATTTCCATTGCTTTACACAGCTTTCTGTCACCACGAGCAAATACCGCCTCAAGGTAACTTGTGTCGGCATCGTGGTAATTAAACTGAATCTTGCGGGTTGTAATGCTTTCTTTGATATGCTGTTGTTTAGCGTGCAAAGTAGGGATTGTGTCCTGTCCGTGCCACTGGAACGGCGTAAACGGTTTTGGCACAAATGATGACGCAGAAACTGTTACTCTTACACCCTTTCCCTTTGGCTTATTCGGGCAATTATAATAAGTATCGACTACAGCCTGTCCGAGGTCGGCAATTGCCTTTACATCGTCCATTGTTTCTGTAGGCAAACCAATCATAAAGTACAGTTTTACAGTAGTCCAACCGCCTGCAAAAGCTGTTGCGCAGGTCTGCATAAGCTCATCATGCTGAACATTTTTATTGATAACATCACGCATACGCTGACTTCCCGCCTCGGGCGCAAATGTAAGTCCGCTTTTACGCACTGTTTTGATTTTATTCATAATATCGTCGGTAAAACCGTCAACTCGCAATGACGGCAGAGAAATACTGACTTTTTCGTCCTTACTCCATTCATTGAGTTTTGTAAGCAACGGCACAATCTGTGTGTAGTCGCTTGAACTCAGCGAAGAAAGCGACACTTCGTCATAACCCGTATTCTCACACAATGCTCTGCACTGCTTATTGATAACTTCGGGAGATTTTTCTCTTACGGGGCGATAAATAAATCCTGCCTGACAAAAACGACAGCCACGAATACAGCCACGGAAAATCTCCTGCACCGCTCTGTCATGCACAATTTCCACAAGCGGAACTACAAAATTATCGGGATAATAGCTTTCGTCCATTTTCTTCATAAGGCGCTTGTGAACAACAGACGGAGCGTTATGTTTAGGAATATACCGCTTAATTGTGCCATCCTCGTTGTACTCAACATCATAAAGCGACGGCACATACACGCCCTCTATCTGTGCACATTCAATGAGAAACTGTTCTCTTGACTTACCCTCTGCTCTGCACTTTCTGTAAAGCTCCATAACCTCAAGGTCAACCTCTTCGCCCTCACCTATGAAGAAAAGGTCGATAAAATCCGCAATCGGCTCGGGGTTGCAGGTGCAAGGACCGCCTGCCACAACAATCTGCTTTAAACCCGTACGCTCACAGGATTTAATCGGCACACCCGAAAGCTTAAGCATATTGAGCACATTTGTAAAACTAAGCTCATACTGCAATGTAAAACCGATAAAATCAAAATCCGACACAGGGTCGCCGCTCTCAAGTGCATAAAGCGGAATATTATTTTTAATCATTTCTTCTTCCATATCAATCCACGGCGCAAAAACTCTTTCACACCATATATACGGAATTGAATTAAACAAACTGTATAGAATTTTCATTCCGAGATGCGACATTCCCACTTCGTAGGTATCAGGAAAGCAGAAAGCAAACCTCACATCAACATCTTTTTTATTTTTTACAACTGCGTTAAGCTCTCCGCCAACATATCTGCCCGGCTTTTGAACCTTTAGCAAAAGTTTTTCTACTTCCTTGCTGACCATTGTATTACCTCCGTCAGAAATACCTGTTATTTTTAAAAACTAATGAAAGTATAATATAACCGCATACAAACAACAGCGAAAAATTATAATCCGAATTAAAAAGTATTATAAATCCCAGCACCGCTATTGGGAATAATGCGATGAAAGTTATGATATTTACTGCCTTTTCCGCCGTATGACCTGTAAATCTGCGGCTAAGCAAAATATACAATAGCTGCCCGCCGTCAAACGACATTACAGGCAGTAAATTTAAAAGACAGAGCGACAGATTTACATAAGCAAATTTTAATAAATCTGTTCCACTAAATAAGTATATCAGAAAAATAATAATAAAACAAATAAAATTAGCAAACGGCCCGAAAAAAACTATAAGAAAATTCTGTAAATCACCTCTTTGCTGTCGGCTTTCGTCATTTATTGCAATTTCAAACAAAGAAATGCTTATTTCCTTCGGTTTGCTGCCGAAAATCAGCATCATTAAAAGATGCCCCGATTCGTGAATGACCACAGCAAAACTGCACATTACAAATCCGCCGAATATATCAAGTATAATACAAACGGCAATCAGGCAGAGCAATGTGTATGAAACACTGAATTTAATATTGAACAGTTCAAACTTCATCGTCTGTCGCAGTACCGAAAATTTCGGATAAATTGTAATCGTCGGGAGTATTTTCGGCTATAATTGATTTGTTAAGTTCGCCGTAATACCATTGACGGGCAGCAGTGTAAAAATCGCCGCCGACAGTTTTTATAACAAACGCAGCCAAAGCAAGCAATAAACATATTATAAGCTGCATCGTAACAAGGACTTGCGTATTGTGAGATTTTTTACGCTTTTGCGGCGGTAATTCTGTATTTTGAGGGCTTTCCTCTTCCGTTTCCGCATGCGCAGGAGTTGAATATTCGGGGCAAGAGGCACTCTGCCAACCGTCATCGTATGTAATTTCATTTGTAAAATTTTCTTCTGTCAAAACAACCACCTCAATGCAATATATGCACTGAGGTGGACAAAATTAACCTAACTTTTTAAAATCGCCTTTAACAAGATTTATAAAGAAACAAATTGCAATAGTAAGCGAGAAAATCTCGGCAATCGGAAATGCATACCAAACTGCTCCGATTCCCCAAATTCTTGAGAAAATAAATGCAATCGGTAAAATAAGCACAAGCTGACGGGCAAAAGACATAATAAGACTTCTGATTCCCTTGCCGACTGCCTGGAACAAGGTGGTAAAGATAATACCCGCTGCGGCAGGAATAAAGCAAAGACTTATAATTCGGAACGCAGGCACGCCGATCTTCATAAGTTCCTCTGTGCCGCCGAACATTGAAATAAGCTGTTCCGGGATTATCCACATTGCCAATGTGCCTAAAGTCATAATAATTACGCCAATTATAATACCACGCTTGAGTGCGGAATATACACGCTTGCGGTTTCTTGCGCCGTAGTTGTAACCGATAATCGGCATAACGCCCTGGTTAAGTCCAAAGCAAGGCATAAATACAAAGCTCTGCAATTTATAATAAACACCGAGAACCGTTACCGAAGCCTCGGAAGCGGCAAGAATACCGTTAAGTCCGACAATCATAATCGAACCTATCGACTGCATAATAATAGACGGGAAACCAACGGCATATATATTTTTTACAGTCTGCATACTGAATTTAAATTTTCTGAATGTAATTTTAATTAAATGAGATTTCAAGAAAATTATCAGAAGTGCAAAAATCATACTGCAAAACTGACCGAATACCGTTGCAACAGCTGCTCCTGTAACACCGAGTTGAGGGAACGGACCTATACCGAAAATCAAGAGCGGGTCAAAAATAATATTAATTACCGCACCCGTGAGCTGAAACAACATTGGAAAAATCATATTGCCAGTAGCCTGCAAAGTTTTTTCGATTGTAACTTCTATAATCGCAAAGAGCGAAAAGCAGAGAACCACTGTAAGGTACTGCGTACCGTATTCTATGATATTTTTGTTGGTTGTATAAAGCATCATAAAAGGTCTTGAAATCACAATACCGAGGACAAGAAAGATTGCGTAGCTGAAAAAACTTAACAGCAGACCGTGGGTTGCAACCTCGTTTGCCTCTTTAAAATTCTTTTCGCCAAGTCGTCTTGAAACAAGTGAGTTAATACCGACGCCCGTACCGACCGCTACAGCAATCAAAAGCATCTGCAACGGATAAGCAAGTGAAGTGGCATTAAGTCCTTCCTGACTGTACTGTCCGATAAAAATACTGTCAACTACATTATACATTGCCATAATTGTCATTGAAAAAATTGCAGGCAACGACATAGTAAGTATCAGTTTTGTCATGGGCATAATGCCCATTTTGTTTTCTTTTACATTTTCCATTCGTTTCTGTTTCCTTTCCTAATCTTAAATATTCATTTATTTTCACTTTTAGCAATAAAACGCTTTTTGTATATCAAAAAAATAAAAAGCATTATTAATGTGCCGAAAATCACACCCGAAAAGTCGAGCAGTACATCTGTAATCATTCCCGCTCTGCCCTCTACATTAAGTTGTATGGTTTCGTCACAGACCGCAGTCGCAAGTCCGCAAAACATTACATTTATATAGTATTTATATGGTTTCAGTTTGTCAAAAGCAAATGCGCATGACATAAGCATTGCTCCTATTGCCGTATATTCACAGAAATGAGCGGATTTTCTCACTATATGGTCAGTAAGTTCGGGAGTAAAACCTAAAAAGTCTAAAATTTTCTGCAAAAATTCAAGTACATTTCCGCTCTCCTCCTCCGAAATATCGGCAGGCATTGAAGAGTGAACAAAGGCAAATGTCACAAGTGCAAGTGTGATTATTATTAAAATTGCTTTTACTTTTTTACTGCAACTGTAAGTATCCATTTTTAGTCACCTCGTATTATTTTACACAAATCTGCATAATATGTCAATCGACAAATAAAAGAATGGTTATATTTTAAATGTATGTTAAAATTTTGCGTAAAAGCTGTAGTTTTTTAGATAAAAAATAAATTGCAATATATATCGGTATCTGTTATACTATTTTAGTACCTTTATTTTGAAAGGAGTATTGTTTTGTTAAACTATATATTGGTATTTTTGATTGCTATGGTTCCTCTTATTGAGCTGAGAGGTGCCGTTCCGTTCGGTGTAGGAATGCAGCTTGATTTATTCTGGGTGTATGTCCTCGCTATCTTAGGTAATATGTTGCCCGTACCTTTTATATATTTCTTTGCAAGAAAAATTCTTGTATGGGGCAGCGACAAAAAATTTATAGGAAAATTCTTTAAATTCTGCCTTGAAAAAGGCGAAAAGGGTGGTAAAAAATTGCAGGCAAAGGCCGGCAGAGGTTTGTTCTTCGCTTTACTTTTATTCGTAGGTATTCCTCTCCCCGGTACAGGCGCCTGGACAGGTACACTTGCCGCAAGTATGCTCGATATGGACTTTAAGTCAAGCGTAATTGCAGTAATGCTCGGTGTAATTCTTGCAGGTATAATTATGGGACTTGCAAGTATGGGCTTATTCGGCGGATTAAGCGCAATTTTTGCTCCAAAATAAAAACCGACGGGCAGCTTTGGCTGCCCTGTTTTTTAGGATGATAACTTTGAAAAATACAAATTATGATATAATAACGGTCGGTGCGGGTGCTGCGGGACTTGCGGCGGCTATATCGGCAAAACGAAATAACAGAGATTTAAAAATAGCAATTCTTGAGGCTCAAAGCAAAGCAGGCAAAAAAATTCTTGTTACAGGCAACGGCCGCTGTAATCTGACAAATACCAATGTCAGTAAAGAATTTTATCACGGCAGTTTTGATGTTTCTAAAATCTTAAACAGATTTTCCGCAGAAAAACTTATAAATTTCTTTTCAACCTTAGGTCTTGTATGCGACACAGAAACAAACGGACTTGTTTATCCTCATTCAAGACAAGCAAGTGCCGTGCTTGATGTTTTGCTTATGGAAATTAAAAGGCTGAAAATCGAAATCATATGCGACTGCAAAGTTGAACTTATCCGTAAAAAAGGCGAATTTTTCAATATAAAAACCTCGAACGGAGAATACACAGCCAAAAAAGCAGTTATGTCATGCGGCGGAAAGGCCTTTCCTACAGCAGGCGGCACAGGGCTCGGACTTGATGTTATAAAAAATCTCGGTCATAAAATCACACCGTTATTCCCTGCCCTCTGTCCGATTCAGGTCAAAAGTGATTTTATGAAAAGTCTTAAAGGAATCCGTGCTAAAGCGGAAGTTACTCTTTATGACGGCGAAAAAGCAGTAAAAAGCGAAATCGGCGAAGTGCAGTTTACGGATAATGCACTTTCGGGAATTTGTGTGTTCAATCTCACAACTCTTTTACCCAAAACCAAAAATCCGATTATTTCCGTAAATCTTACAAAAGATTATTCGTATATAGAATTATTAAATTTACTTTATGACAGAAAAAAGCTGTTTGCAAATGAAACGCTCGAAGAATTTTTCACGGGACTTTTTCATAAAAAAATAGGAACAGCACTTATTAAAAGCATTACAAACAAAGCATTGACAGAAAGCTGTAAAAAGTTAAGCGACAAAGAACTAAAATCACTTGCGAATTTAATTCAAAATTGGAAATTTGAATGTAAACAATGCAAAGATTTTTCAAAAGCGCAGGTAATGCTCGGCGGCGTAAACGGAAACGAAGTAAACGGCTATACATTTGAAAGCAAAGTTGTAAAAAATCTATACATCTGCGGCGAAGCACTCGATGTTTGCGGAGATTGCGGCGGATTTAACCTGCATTTTGCTTTTGCAAGCGGTATTATAACAGGAGAAAACCTATGATAAGAATAAGCAATATACATTTACCTCTTGACTACACAAGCGAAACCGTCTTAAATAAAGCGGCAAAACTTATTAATGTAGATAAAAAGTTTTTTAAAAGCTGTACGATTTTCAGACGCTCGATTGATGCAAGAAAAAAAGATAATATATTTTTTCTTGCAACCGTTGACGCAGAACTTTTTGTAAACGAAGAAAAGATTTGCAAAAAATTTAAAAATGCCGAAATCGCAGAAAAATATGAATATAATGTTGAAAAATTCAGAGGTACGGTCAGCCCTGTGGTAGTCGGAGCAGGCCCTGCAGGATTATTTGCCGCACTTATACTTGCACAGAGCGGTGCAAATCCGATTTTAATCGAGCGTGGCAGAGATGTAGATACCCGAACGGAAGATGTGCATAACTTTTGGAAAAACGGTATTCTTGACACAACAAGCAATGTACAATTCGGCGAAGGCGGTGCCGGAGCTTTTTCTGACGGCAAACTTACCACAGGAACTAAAGACACCCGTCAGCGCAAGGTACTTATTGAATTTGTAAAACACGGAGCACCTGACGAAATTCTTTACAATGCAAAGCCGCATATCGGAACGGACAAATTAAGACCGACAGTTAAAAGCATAAGAAATGAAATTATCCGCCTCGGCGGAAAAGTTATGTTTGAAACAAAGCTTATCGGATTTTCAGCAAAAAACAATTCTGTTACAGGTGCGGAAATTGAGCATAACGGAACTAAACAAACAATTGATACCAATGCAATTATCCTTGCAATCGGACACAGCGCCAGAGATACTTTTGAAATGTTAAATGAAAAAGCTATACCGATTGAGGCAAAAGCATTTTCTGTCGGCGCAAGAATTGAGCATCACAGAGAAATGATTGATAAATCACAGTACGGCAAATTTGCAGGCAACAAAGCGCTTGGCGCAGCAAGCTATAAGACAAATGTTCACCTTGAAAACGGCAGAGGCGTATATACATTTTGTATGTGCCCGGGCGGAAAAGTTGTAAATGCCTCAAGCGAAGAAACCCGACTTTGCACAAACGGAATGAGTGAATTTGCAAGAAATGAAGAAAATTCAAATGCCGCCTTACTTGTCGGGATTACACCTGCCGACTATCAATCGGAAAATCCGCTTGCAGGAATGTATTTTCAGCGTGAACTTGAGCATAAAGCATTTGTTGCCGGAGGAGAAAACTTTAATGCTCCGGTTCAGCGTGTATGTGACTTTATTGAAAATAAGGCAAGTACAAAAATCGGTGATGTAAAACCGTCTGTAGGTCCCGACTTTACACCGACCGACCTTAATAAATGTCTGCCTGATTTTATAACAAACTCAATGCGACAGGCAATAGTGCAAATGGATAAAAAATTACACGGTTTTTCATACGGTGACGCTGTGCTGACAGGTGTTGAAACCCGCAGTTCATCGCCAATCAGAATTATGAGAAACAACAATTTACAAAGTATTTCGGTAGCAGGACTTTATCCGTGCGGAGAGGGCGCAGGCTACGCAGGCGGAATTATATCTGCCGCAGTCGACGGAATTAAATGTGCGGAGAAAATTATAGAAAATTCCATATCAGAATAAAAGCAAAATTACAGCAAGCAAAAAGTGCAGTTCATACGAGCTGCACTTCTTTTGTTTATAAGGTATATGAATATTTAATTTTGAACTGCAATATACATCTGAAGCTCAGTTACATCTGATACTGTAAGCTTACCGTCACCGTTGAGATCGAGTGCCTCAAGTACCGCCTTGTCGTTTTCATCTATTATAGGCATACCGTCATCATTTTTAGAACCCGCAATATGTAACTGCATAGATGTAACATCGGAAACATTTACAATGCCGTCACCATTTGCATCACCCTTGAGCACTTTTTTGCCATCAATAGCCACAAATTTCAGCTTGTTGCTATCGGTGTAAGAGTTTACATAACTCTGTGCATACGAACCTTCGTAGCCATAAATTGTAATGTCTGAGTTAAGGAGGAAGAATAATCTATCGCCAATTGAGGTTACGCTCTTAGGAATAGTTACACTTTTAAGATTGTAGCACTCTGCAAAGGCATACTCTTCAATAGTTGAAACACCGTCCGGAATTACTACGCTTTCAAGGCTTGTGCAACCCCAAAAAGCACAACCCTTAATGTATGTAAGGGTTTTTGGAAGAGTGATGCTTTTCAAATTTGTTTTATTATAAAACGCACCACGAGCAAGCATAGTTACGGTTTTGCCGTCAATCTGTTCCGGAATAACTACATCGGTATCACTGCCAAGGTATTCCCAAAAAATAATTGACTTGCCATCAATGTTCTCATAGCGGTAGTCGCCGCTTGTTACAACATAATGCGTATCATCTCTGCTCTGCGAAACCTTTGGAACATTTACTTCGGCTGCGTTTGCAGTGAAAGGTATTGCAGAAAATGCGGAAACAAGCATTGCGGTAGCAATTATAGCTGTAATAGCTTTTTTAAATTTTTTCATTTTATAACCCCTAACTAATATATTTATATTTCTATGTTATCACTGCAAAAATGCTTTGTCAATAAAACGAATAAATTTTAACACTAATTTTTTCTGTATTGTAGATAGATATGACATAATTTGTGCAAAAAATTACAATCTGACTATAAAATCAAATGACTTCGGTTATGAAAAAACAGCGGAATTAGTCGAAATTCTTTTCAAACAAAAATTTTCGTTATGATTCTTTAGGGCGATTTTCAGATTAGAAAATTGTTAATACAAACTTCAAATTAAAACATAATTCACCTTAACTTTAATGAAACAAGCTAAAAGACAGACAGTAAAAACTGCCTGCCTTTTTCTTTGTCAGCCGTTACAGCCACACTCAAAATTACATTTTTCTCTTTCTTCAGGTCTTGCATTCGGCGGGAAGAATGATTCGTTAGGGAAATCTACCCTGCTGAATACTTCGCACGGGTCGTCGCTTTCAGGCTTACATTCCTTGCGAGGTATACAAAAATCATATGACGGAATCATAATCTGTACATTTCTCTCAAGCTGTGTAATTGTAAAAATACCAATAGTGGCACTTACGCTCGCATCTCCGGTCACAGCAAAATCGTCACCAAAGTATGTTATTACACATTCAGGTATAGGAGCACAAGGAAGCTGCGGAACACTTCCTTTTATAAGTCGTGCCGAAAGAGCCATAGGTTCGGAAATTTGTACTGTTGCATTTGGTAAAAACTCCGTGCAACCGCATGATGTAACAGGTTGAGAGCAAACTATACAACTGTCGCTTGAAAAACTCTTTGAATTTGATTCACTGCCGTAAAGAACCGACCTTTTACCGTAAATTGCAAGTCCGTTTACCCGTGACGGAATTGTTGAACCGCAGGTATATGCCTCAAGAGAAATATCAAAATAGAATGTAACATCAACCGCATAACAGCCACGATGAAAAGCGATTGATTCAACGCTTACATCGGCGGTTATAACGCTTGCCTTGCAGATTTTTACAGATGATGCGTTATTGATAACAGTTTGACTGCAAGGTGTAAAATAAACCGCAAGATTGCTAAGGCAATCCTTTGAGCCGCAACTGTCATAAATACGGCTTGCGTTTATGCAGACAGCGTCTGTGCATTTGTTTTCGGTAAGCGGTTCGTTGCCCGACTGCCGTGGTACTGTGCCGTATGATACATCTGGCATAAAAATTAACCCCCATAAAATGTATTAACAGGCTTACGCTCTGTAACAATACATTTTATGAAGGTTATACTTAATTGTGAATATTGAGTTGATTTATTTTAAATAAGGCTTTAAAATTTCATCAAGATTTTTGTTTACATCTTTCGGATTTGACTGCGTATAATTTGAAAAAGCGATGAATACTTTGCTCTGGTCCTGCGCAAATACAATTCTTGCATTAAATCTGTAGAATGCTGCGTCACAATAATAATTACCGCAATCGTCAACATACAAACCGTACGCAAAACTTGATTTATAAGGAGTGAACATTTCTTCTTTGGATTTTGCAGACAACAATTCACTTCCCGTAATAGCGTCTGTCCATTTAAGCAAATCACTCAAATTGGAAATAAGACCCGTAGAAGAATACGCAACACCCGGATAAATATTCCACTCATCGTCAAAAATATCCTGATAACCTGTAGCGAGTTGGTCTGTGCTCTCAAAGGTTGTCGAAGTCATTTCGAGCGGCTCAAAAATATTTTCTTTCAAAAATTCCTCATAACTTTTTCCGCTTACCTTTTCGATTATGTCACCGAGAATAAAATAATCGGAATTTGAATAGCTGTAATTTTCTTCATAATTATCAATTTCTTGTGACAATATCCATTTTAAAATAACAGAATGATTATCTTCAGCGGAATTTTTCTCTGAAATATCGTACTGCGGAGCATTTGCACGCACGCTTTCGTCAGATTTGCCGAGATAATCCGGCAAGCCTGTTGTCATTGTAAGCAAATTACGGATAGTTATATCCGAACCGTACTTATAATCGGGATAATACTTGTCAAGCGTATCATCTGTGCTCAGCTTATCCTGCTCCTGTAAAATCATAACAGCCGCAGCGGTAAACTGCTTTGTAAGCGAACCTATGTAGTAATTTGTATTGAGTGAATTATATGTATGCGAACCCTTGTCGGCATAGCCGTTATTGCCTATATATTCAAAATCATTTCCGAGTTTATAATATACAGTTCCTCTGAATTTACTTACAACAAGTGTATTATCGAACTTAGCTGTTATGCTGTCGGTATCCTGTTTTAATTTTGTAAAATTATATGCAGGATTAGTAGGTACTTCATCAGCAGTTGCAGGCGCAGCGGTAAGTCCCTGCGTCGATGCACCTGTAGAATTTGTAGTCTGCGGTGCTGTTGTAGCCGAAGATTCCGAATCATTGTCACAGCCTGTAAATGCAACTGCGGAACACGCCGCCATAGCTACGCACATTAATGATTTTGCTAAAGCCTTCAAAAAATCACCTCATCAGATTTTTTCCATTTTACTGAAATTAGCCATAAGAGTTTTTGTGCCTGCCTTATCAAAAGCAACTTCAAGCATTGTGTCGTTGCCCATTTTTTCGGTTTTCATAATCATACCTTTGCCAAATACCTTATGGAATACACAATCTCCTTTTTTGTAAACAGTACCCGATTTAACGGCAGGTTTAGTAAATGTATTAAAACTTTTGTTAGGTGTGAATTTTGAACCGGCACCGATACTGATATGACTTGAGGATGCGGAAAAACCGTTTGTTGACGCAAAAGTCTTTTTCTCGCCTGTATAATTAAGTAATTCGGGCGGGATTTCATTTACAAAGCGTGATACTTTGTTATAGCTTGTATGACCCATCAACATTCTTGACTTTGCCTTGGTAATGTAGAGCTTTTCTTTTGCTCTTGTAATACCTACATAAGCAAGTCTGCGTTCCTCGTTAAGTTCATCGGGATTCATCATTGTGGCAATTGACGGGAACACACCTTCTTCAAGACCTGCAATGAAAACTACGGGAAATTCAAGTCCTTTTGCGCTGTGCAATGTCATCATTACCGATGAATCCGCTTCTGCATCATAGTTATCAATATCTGTCTGCAATGAAATTTCCTCAAGGAAGTTTGAAAGTGACGCTTCTTCTGCGTAATCCTCTTCAAATTTGATAATATTTGAAGAAAGCTCTTCGATGTTCTCAATTCTTACATCGGGGTTGTCTTTCTCTGTTTTTAAATATTTTTCGTAATCTGTATGTTCGAGAATGAGATTGTATAATTCTGCAAGAGAATAATCTCCGCTTTGTTCAGCCTCCATAAGACCGTCAATCAGCGCAACAAAACTCTTTAACTTTGTTGCGGCTCTTGAAAGCTGTGGATATACATCTGCATCTTTAATTACGGAATATATGCTTTCGCCGAGTCCTGCGGCAATCTCTCCTGCTTTTTCAAGGGTAGTAGCGCCTATTCCTCGTTTTGGCACATTGATAATACGGCTAAGTCTTATATCATCATGCGGATTATTGATAACCTGAAGATACGCAACCATATCTCTGATTTCTTCTCTGTCATAGAATCGTCTGCCGCCGATTACACGGTGCGGAATACCGCTTCTTGACAAAGCCTGCTCAATTGAGTTTGACTGTGCATTCATTCTGTAAAGAATTGCAAAATCAGAGAATTTTCTGCCATCGGCAACACCGTCAAGTATAGTTTTTGCAATAAATTGAGCTTCGTCACGCTCGGAATCGGAAGTATGCACCTCAATTTTATCGCCAACGGCATTTTCAGTCCACAAAGTTTTGCCCTTACGCATTGTGTTGTTAGAAATAACACCATTTGCCGCATTAAGAATATTCTGTGTACTGCGGTAATTCTGCTCAAGTCTTATCATCTTAGCGCCTTTAAAGGTGTTTTCAAAAGAAAGAATATTTTCAATTGTAGCACCTCTGAATTTGTAAATACTCTGGTCGTCATCACCTACAACGCAGATGTTGCCGTATTTTGCGGCGAGCATACTTACAAATTTATACTGCACCTTGTTTGTATCCTGATACTCATCAACCATTATGTATTTAAACTGATTTTGATAGAATTCGAGTATATCGGGACATTTTTGAAAAAGCTCAACAGTCTTGCAGAGCATATCGTCAAAGTCCATTGCATCTGCGGTTTTTAGTCTTGACTGGTAAATTTCATATACTTTTGCCACGGACTGCTTGAGGTTATCGTAACCTGCTCTTTTGAGCATTTCCTGCGGAGTAAGCATTTCATCCTTGGCTTTTGAAATTTCGTTGAGCACTCTTTTTACCGGCAACATTTTTTCGTCATAATTAAGCTGTTTTAAAATATCTTTTACAAGTTTTTTCTGATCGTCAGTACCGTAAACGGTAAAATGACTTGTAAAACCGATTCTGTCGCCGTATCTTCTTAAAATTCTCGCACAGGTAGAGTGAAATGTAGCCGCCCAAATATCCGAACCGCCTTCCGGAACAGCGTTGCAGATTCTTTCTTTAAGCTCCCATGCCGCCTTATTTGTAAAGGTAATTGCAAGTATCTGCCACGGTTTGCAAAGTTCAGACTGCAAAATATACGCAATTCTGTTTACAAGAACGGTTGTTTTGCCCGAGCCTGCACCCGCAAGTATAAGCAAAGGGCCTTCTGTGCAAAATACAGCCTGCTGCTGCATATTATTCATATGTGAAAACTGTTTTTTTAATTCTGATTGTACCATAGCAATATTCCCGTTAAAAGTTTAATAACACAGAAAACGGGCGAACTGCGTCCGCCCGTATAATCTGACGATTTTATTTTATGTAGCCGTAGAATGTTTCAAGAATTTCAGGACCCTGGTCAGCAACAATCATTGTAACATAGTTGCCGTCCTGTGTAACCTTGCAAGCCTCAACCATAGGAAGTTTTTTGGCATTGTAGCCTGAATACTGTGTAACGATTGAAGTGTATGTCTTAGAAAGCGCATCGTTTACTCTTGATGCAGCGTCAGCGTCAACAGCCTCAACAAGTACGATTTCAACTCTTGAATTGCTGTCTGAATTGATCTCTGCCGCAAACTGCTTAACATCTTCTGTGTCTATGCTGTAATATTTTTTAAGATCATTAGAATCTGTAAGCTCTTTTAAGTCCAATGAATACTTAGAGTTGATGTCAGAAAGAACTGTTTTTAAATCAACCTCTTTGCTGCCTGAACAACCTGCAAGCGCAGTAAGACAAAGTACAAATATTGTTACCAAAGAAACTACCTTTTTCATAATTAACCTCCAAAAATGTCTTATAAAAAAATTACGCCGAATCAGTGTGACCCGGCGTATTCAGATGGTCGAGGTGACAAGATTCGAACTTGCGACCCCATCGTCCCGAACGATGTGCGCTACCAAACTGCGCTACACCTCGATAAAAACAGCCCCGATTACTCGGGGCTTTTAATGGCTGAGGAATAGGGATTCGAACCCCAACAAACAGAGTCAGAGTCTGTCGTGCTACCGTTACACCATTCCTCAATGTTTATTGCTCATTGCTGCAAGCCGTGCAATCAACGATATATATTATATATTATGAAGTGCGTTTTGTCAACACTTTTTTGAAATTTTTTAAAACTTTTTAGAAGTTTTAAACTTTCGTTCAGCATTGACTTGTTGCTTACTGTCACGCAATCAACAATAGCTATTATATAGCAGAACGTGTGTTTTGTCAACATCTTTTTTCAATTTTTTCTAAAATTTGAAAAATACAAAAAATACGGAATTTTAACTAAAACTTTTTTTGAGTCTTATATCATCGCCGACAAAATTAAGCCTTACACCCTCTCCGTATATTCTTGAAATAAATCTTGAAGTATAAGTTTTTTCAAGTTCTGTTATTGAAAGATTTGTGTTTATTATCAAAGGCTTTCTCAAAAGCATTCTTGAATTACACAAATTATAAAACTGTGTATTTGAAAAAGTATTTGAAAACTCTGTGCCTAAATCATCAATAATTAATAAATCGCACTTTGTGAGCATTTCAAGATATTCGGAATCGTTAGACTCTTTGGAAAAATGCATATTGCTAAGCGTTGACATAAGCATAGGTGCAGACACATAGATTACACCGAAACCACGCCTTGTAACCTCATTGGCAATAGCGAGCGAAAGGTGGGTTTTGCCAAGACCTGTGCCGCCTCTCATAAGTATACTCTTTGACTCAGGCGTAAAAGTCCTTGCGTACTGTACGCAATAATTATAAATTTTTTGCATCTTATCAAAAGGTGATACTCCGCTCGCCTTATCAACCTCATGACTGTACATATTAAGGTCAAAACTCTCAAAAGTGGAAAGTCTTAAAGGCGCAGTACGGTTAAGCTCCTCGCACGCAGTTGCTACAAGCAGTCTTTTAAAGCAAGGGCAATACACTGTTCTTCCGTCTTTTTCTATATATCCCGTATCTTTGCAGTATTTACAGTTGTAATGCGGTTCAAAGCAATTTTCTTCATAGCCGTTTTCTTTAAGCAGCTTTTTGACTTCATTTTGCATAGAAAGACTTTTTGCACGCAAATCCTGCGTGGCAGACTTTACATCTCCGCCGTTTAAAACCGCACGAACCGCAAGTATTCCGCATGAAGATATTTCTTTTTCAAGCTCCTCTATTCTCGGAACTCTTCTGTAAACCTCTTCACGAACCTGCTCCGCTCTTCTCTCGGCTTTGGTGCGCCTTTCTTCCATTTTTGCTTTTGTCGCTCTGTAAATTTCTTTACTGTATCCCATTTATATCACCACACTAAATACTGTCGATTGTATCTAATCTCTGCAAATCATTTATATTATATGATGTGTTGGCGTCATTCCTGTTTCCGCCTTTATGCTTATACTTATCGGGTCTGCTGTCAAATTTGTTTAAATCGTCAACATTGTAAATTCCGCTTGAATTCCAGCGTTTTAAAATTCCGTTTATGTATCTGAAATCGCAGCTACCCTTACTGTCAACACATCTTTCGTAAGCCTCTCTTAGCATTTCGGGAGAAAATTTCCACTCGTTTACCCACAAATCGGCGTATTCAACCTGCTTTTTAGTAGGAGAACCCGTATTTTTTAAACCGAACGCAGATGCTACTATCGTAAAACTTTGGCTTGCACGATGTGCTTGTTTTATTTTATTTTCGGCTTCCTCAATTGAGAAAACTCCCGCATCCGACCATCTCAAACCTATTGTTTCAATGGCTCTTATGTTAGATTTTCCGATGCTTATACAATACTGAATAAGCATTATAATTACCTCTACAGGCAAACCGCAGGTATTTTTAAGTAACAGTAACGACGAAGCATCGGAGTTTGATAAAGGCTTGCCGAGGGCTGTCTGTGCCTCGTTTACAAGCATTTTAAATTCTTCGTCAACCGCAAGCTGTTGTGCCACATAAACATAATCGGGGCGCTGCGGTCTTACAAACATATGCGGAACTGTAGGCTCTTCCTTTTCAATCGGAGCGGCATTATTATTGCTTTCGACTTGTTTTACCGCAGGCTGTTCAGTCGTTTGCTGTTCTGCCTGTGCAGGCTCAAAAGCACCGTTATTTTGGCAAAAGATACCTTTCATAACCCAGTATTCAACTGCCTCCGGAATATCGGTTTCATTTACACCTGTCGCCTTACTGATGTCGTTTTCGTTAACATCTTCCCCACTGTGTCGCAAAAGATATAACAATACCTTAAGTTTAACGCCGTCCGAAAACTTAAGTCCCTCGTCTACAACAGACGAAGGCACGGCAAATATTGAATTCCAAGCACCAAGATTAATTTTCATAGACATTTCATATACCTCTGACCCAAAATAAATATTATAATCAAACTTTATCGTACACATTATTATATCACACTAAATTTAAAAATCGACACATATTTTTAAATTTTATAGATTTTTTTAAAGAAATATGTTAAAATACAGTTGAAATGTTTTAAGGAGGTAATATTATGAAATATACATACATTCCAAGAGGTGTTTGTTCAAGACAGATTAATCTTGAGATAAATGACGGAATTATAGAATCCTGCGAATTTATCGGCGGTTGCGCAGGCAACACTCAAGGCATTTGCGCTCTTGTAAAAGGTATGGACGCAGAAGAGGCTGTAAAGAGATTAAAAGGCATTGACTGCCGTGGCAGAGGTACATCTTGCCCCGATCAGCTTTCTTACGCTATCGAAGAGGCTCTTGAACTTGAATAAGCTCTGCGGCTAAAACTTTATATTTATCATAACATTAAAGCTCTCTTTATTTGCGTAAAGAGAGCTCTTTGTTTTGGTTTTAAGATTTAGACGGTTTAATGCAGTGTTTTGTCTGGAAATTCCGGTGTATCACAAAAATTATAAAAGTTTGTTCAACCTTTTCAAAGGTTGTGGGTGTGGGCAAAGCCCACAAATACTTTCCGTTTATGTAATCTGACGATAGCCAAACAGCCTGCTGTCTGGTAACTTAAACAAAAGAGTTTTCAAAACCATAACCCTTTAGTTCGTTTTACAGCATATTGGTTACATCAATTTTTGCGTTCACATCATCAAGTTTATTTTCAAGCATAACAGACATAAAAAAATATATTTGATGTCGTTCAACACCTCTAATTCTTCGTCGGACATAAAAATCTCCCGAAATCAGTCAACCTTGAAAGTACCTGCCTCAATCTCATCAATCATAGCAAGACGCTTTAAGTGTCTGTCGCCCTCTTCGGGAGTATTGAGGAAAATTTCTGTAAATTTAACAGCATCTTCTTCGCTTGTAACTCTGCCGCCCATACAAAGAATATTTGCGTGGTTGTGTCTGCGTGTCATTTCAGCGCAAAATTCATTGCTTACAACTGCCGCACGAATACCCTTAACTTTGTTTGCTGCCATTGAAATACCGATACCTGTACCACAGCAAAGAATACCAAGCTCACATTCGCCGCTTGCTACTGCTTTTGCAACTTTATAGCCGTAAACAGGATAATCAACGCTGTCTGTGCTGTAAGTACCAAAATCTTTATATTCAATACCCTTTTCGTCAAGATATTTTTTAATTGCGCAGATAAGGTTATATCCGCCGTGGTCACATCCGAGTGCTAACATTTCTTTTCCTCCATTTTCTTTTTAAGTTCTCTTTCAGCCTGCGGCAGTCTTAAATACATCGGCATAAGTTCCGCAGCCGAAAGCACTTCTCCGTCATTAAATTTTTGTACAGCAATTTCTGCTGTTGATGACGCTCTTTGAAATCTTATACTGATTGGTGCGAGTTCAACATTTGGTAATAATTCTTTCATAGCATTATAGCAAAGCTCCGCACCGTCACCCACAAGTATAATTCTTTCGTCATAACTCTTAAGTTCTTCTGAAAGCTCGGCAACAGACAAAGCTCTGTCTTTGCAAAGTCTTTCGGGCTTTACGCCGTCACATTTGAAAAGCGCATTATAAACCTGCGAACAGCGAGCGTCCATAACAGAACAGATTATCCCATTTGCAGATTGCAAATTATACGCAAGGCTTTCAAGCGTCGATACCTCTATGCAAGGCAAATCATCGGCAAAAGCAAGTCCTTTAGCCGCTGCAACACCGATTCTTACACCCGTAAACGAACCCGGACCGCAGTTTACCGCAACGGCGGTAATATCTGTTGTCGTTAGGTTTGTGTTTGCAAGCAGACTTTCAACCATAGGCATAAGTGTTCTGCTGTGAGTAAGTTTTGTATTTATAAAGAACTCACCTATTATTTTGTTTTCGTCACAAATTGCGGTTGACGCAGCTGTGGCGCTTGTATCTATTGCAAGAATTTTCATTGCGGATCAACACCTTCAATTTCAAAAATTCTGTCATCATCATTTTCGCCCTTACTGATTCTGATTTTAATACAATCGGTAGGCAAAGCCTCTTCAATATTTTCACTCCACTCAATAATGATTATACCGTTATCAATATAATCAAAAAATCCTGTGGAATACAAATCATCCCATGTATTTACACGGTACATATCAAAATGAAAAATATTATATTTACCCGAATATTCATTGACAAGAGCGAATGTAGGGCTTGAAACATTTTCTCCTGCGCCAAGCGCACCGGCAAGTCCTCTTGTAAAGGCAGTCTTGCCCATACCAAGACCGCCAAAAAGAGCGATTACTTCCGTGCCGCACAACTTTTCGGCAATTTTTGCACCGAGTGCCTCTGTTTCACGGGCATTATGAGTATTTACAGTAATCATCAGAATAAACCGTTAATTTTTCCTTCCTCGGTAACATCAATTTTCTCTGCCGACGGAACTTTCGGAAGACCCGGCATTGTCATAATATCACCCGTATATACAACTACAAATCCTGCACCGTTTGAAAGTGTAAGATTCTTTACTGTGATTTCAAAATCCTTTGGAGCACCAAGAAGTGTTGGGTCATCAGAAAGCGAATATTGTGTTTTTGCAATACAAACAGGAAGTTTTTCACCGCCGAGAGCCTGAATCTGCTTCAATGCCTTTTCGGCAGCCTTTGTATAGTTTACTCTTGAAGCGCCGTAAATTGTTTTTGCAATTTTGTCAACCTTTTCTTTGATTGTAAGGTCATCTGAATAAATAGGAGCAAAATCAGACGGCTTTTCGCAAGCCTCTACTACCTTTTTAGCAAGTTCTGTACCGCCTTCTCCGCCCTTTGAGAATACATTTGAGAGAGCAAAGTCTGCGCCTTTAGATTTACAGTAACTCTCGATAAACTCAAGTTCCTCTGCTGTATCTGTACCGAACTGGTTGATAGCAACTACAACGGGAACATTGTACTTTCTCATGTTATCAATATGAACACCAAGGTTTTCAATACCATTTTTAAGAGCCTCAAGATTTTCTGCAGAAACCTCTGCCTTAGGCACACCGCCGTTGTACTTTAACGCACGGCAAGTAGCAACAATAACTACGGCAGACGGCTTAAAGCCTGCATATCTGCACTTGATGTCAAAGAATTTCTCTGCACCGAGATCTGAACCGAAGCCTGCCTCTGTAATACAGTAATCGCCAAGTTTTAACGCAAGCTTTGTAGCACGAATGCTGTTACAGCCGTGAGCAATATTGGCAAAAGGACCGCCGTGCATAATAGCAGGTGTACCCTCGAGTGTCTGAACAAGGTTAGGTTTGATAGCGTCTTTAAGAAGAGCTGTCATAGCACCGTCAGCCTTGATGTCCTTTGCAAAAACAGGCTCGCCTGCATATGTATAAGCAATAAGAATATTACCAAGTCTTTTCTTTAAATCAGAAATATCGTCAGCAAGGCAAAGGATAGCCATAACTTCAGATGCAACAGTAATTATAAAGTGGTCCTCACGAGGAATACCGTTCACTCTGCCGCCAAGACCGACAACAATATTTCTCAAAGCTCTGTCGTTCATATCAAGACATCTCTTAATAAGAATCTGGCGAGGATCAATCCCGAGAACATTACCCTGCTGAATATGATTGTCAAGCATTGCACAGCAAAGATTGTTTGCAGAAGTAATAGCGTGCATATCGCCTGTAAAGTGAAGATTAATATCTTCCATAGGAAGTACCTGAGAATAACCGCCGCCTGCAGCGCCGCCCTTAATACCAAATACAGGGCCGAGTGAAGGCTCTCTTAGAGCGATTACAGCCTTTTTACCAATCTTAGCCATAGCCTGACCAAGACCTGCAGAAGTAGTTGTTTTGCCCTCACCTGCGGGGGTTGGATTGATAGCTGTAACAAGAATAAGTTTTCCGTCCGGCTCATTTTCCAAACGATTGGCAAGTTCGTCTGAAAGTTTAGCCTTATACTTGCCGTAAAACTCCAGCTCATCCTCTTTAATTCCGATCTGTGCGGCAACCTCTTTAATCGGGAGTAAGGTCGCAGCCTGAGCGATTTCAATATCACTTAACATATTGAAAATACCTCCGTTCAAATATATTTCTTTAATTATAACAAAACTTTCCCCCTCTATTATTCCAATAAGAAAATATATTTTACATATAGAATATAAAATACTCGGGTTTAATTGCTGCAGATTAGGTAATGTTACTTTGATGTATTCAGTTACAACGGATACTGTTGCGTTTAAAATCCGGCTTGGATAGATTTATAGTAATAGATTTCAGCATAATAACTACTTCAAACCGCTTATTTAAAATCCAATATGGATAGATTTATTGAGAAAATTTCTCAGAGGTGTTGCCAGCGACCAAAGAATTTAAAATCCAATATGGATAGATTTATAGTAATACCGAGCACGATACAGAGCAGGACGGTTACGCTTTTAAAATCCAATATGGATAGATTTATAGGCATTCAAAACTTTGTCGTTGAAGAGCGAGAACAAAACTTTAAAATCCAATATGGATAGATTTATAGAGTGCAGGAACAATACACATATGACGAAGATTACAAATTTAAAATCCAATATGGATAGATTTATAGAAAATTGCTCATATCCGAACAAAGTCAAAAAATTTAATTTAAAATCCAATATGGATAGATTTATAGTCAATGTAAAGTGCGTGATATTTACCCCTCGATACATTTAAAATCCAATATGGATAGATTTATAGTCAATACAAATATTTTGAGTATATTAAAATATTTTTGATTTAAAATCCAATATGGATAGATTTATAGGAGATACCCACAAACACAGCCATAATACCGATACCCACATTTAAAATCCAATATGGATAGATTTATAGCTTGATTTTTTGTCTAATTGATGACTGTATAAAACATTTAAAATCCAATATGGATAGATTTATAGTCGTCAAGTAATTTCTGCTGACTATTTCTTGTTTCTTTAAAATCCAATATGGATAGATTTATAGTTTCTATTTACAATCTTAATTTATTGTGTTACTATCTTTAAAATCCAATATGGATAGATTTATAGGCAGAGCCGCTCGGCTACAAGGACGAGATTAGAGGTACTTTAAAATCCAATATGGATAGATTTATAGCGTATGTAACTGTTTCGTGATATATATCCGAGATTCTTTAAAATCCAATATGGATAGATTTATAGCTAAACGATAAATCTCGATTCAGATACTATGTGTCTCTTTAAAATCCAATATGGATAGATTTATAGAATCCGCTTGAACAATTAGAATTTTTAAAAATTCTACTTTAAAATCCAATATGGATAGATTTATAGAAGTTTACCCATTCCATACGATCTTTGCGGTCGAACATTTAAAATCCAATATGGATAGATTTATAGGAATCAAAACTGCTGCTAAATGGGGAACTGCTATGGTATTTAAAATCCAATATGGATAGATTTATAGATTTTTCTTCATCTCCTTTGCATATCCGCATGCTGTATTTAAAATCCAATATGGATAGATTTATAGTCCTTTTACACGCTTAAATATCTTATTGAGTGTGCATTTAAAATCCAATATGGATAGATTTATAGAGTAACGTCTTTAGCGTTTTCCGGACTTGATTTTAAGATTTAAAATCCAATATGGATAGATTTATAGTATGAACTCACGAGCACAAAATCTTGTTCCTTTGAAATTTAAAATCCAATATGGATAGATTTATAGTCGTCAAGAAGCTGAAGAACGCAAGGCACTTGAGCATTTAAAATCCAATATGGATAGATTTATAGCTTTTCACTTTGCCGCCAGCTGTGCATTAGCTGGATTTAAAATCCAATATGGATAGATTTATAGGGTCTTGCAATCTTCGGCACAGTTATTGCAGTTAAGAAATTTAAAATCCAATATGGATAGATTTATAGTTATGTAAAATATACAATGAAATAATAATGATTATATTTAAAATCCAATATGGATAGATTTATAGTTGAGTATATTAAAATATTTACAATGAGGTGTTTTAAATTTAAAATCCAATATGGATAGATTTATAGTTTAATTCGTAAATCTAATAAAGTTGATTATAAATATTTAAAATCCAATATGGATAGATTTATAGCACAAATAAGAGTAATTCTCCCTGTAGGCTTTGTAATTTAAAATCCAATATGGATAGATTTATAGACCGTCATTATTTATGAAGAAATACTTTGAATTATCATTTAAAATCCAATATGGATAGATTTATAGGCATTTGGAACAGAAGTGTAGTATAATTATAACTAAAATTTAAAATCCAATATGGATAGATTTATAGCCCTGCTCCTATTTTTGTTTTAGCTTTTAGATTGTGATTTAAAATCCAATATGGATAGATTTATAGGGTAAAGCTTCTTAAAATGTACCTCTCAATCAAATTTATTTAAAATCCAATATGGATAGATTTATAGCAGAATATTCTACTGGGCCTGGCGGTTTTTTGTATTAATTTAAAATCCAATATGGATAGATTTATAGTCAGGCTCTCGGTTCTCAGTCAGTCAGACGATACAACATTTAAAATCCAATATGGATAGATTTATAGATTTACGATTGCACACGAACTCGGTCATATATTTTTATTTAAAATCCAATATGGATAGATTTATAGGATAGTCCTCGCATTTCACACTTGTTGTAAATGTTGATTTAAAATCCAATATGGATAGATTTATAGCGCTTTTTTTGCAATAGGATACAAATCTTTACCGATATTTAAAATCCAATATGGATAGATTTATAGCCTTAGAGCGAGTTCATGCACTCGCTCATCGTCTTGATTTAAAATCCAATATGGATAGATTTATAGTTTGCTTATGTTGCTCAGCTTATTCCTGGTTACATCTTTAAAATCCAATATGGATAGATTTATAGTAAAAGAATTGCCGCAACAGACAGAAATAATAACACTTTAAAATCCAATATGGATAGATTTATAGGGAGGACTATGGAACAGAAAGAAATTTGTACAAACCTTTAAAATCCAATATGGATAGATTTATAGCTATTTGTTTAACAGATATAAAACACTGCCAACATATTTTTAAAATCCAATATGGATAGATTTATAGCTGAAACGGCAAAAGGTATGTTGATATGCTTGTCATCTTTTAAAATCCAATATGGATAGATTTATAGTAGTAGCTTTTAAATCGTCAGCTTTGCAGTTCTTGTTTTAAAATCCAATATGGATAGATTTATAGAAAGACAAGCTATGGAGAGAACAGTTTTTGAATAAGCTTTTAAAATCCAATATGGATAGATTTATAGCGCAAATCACAGAATTGCAGACCTTGAGCAAAAATAGTTTAAAATCCAATATGGATAGATTTATAGACAAGCCGTTTTTAGCTTATTTACTGACTTTTACTTGTTTAAAATCCAATATGGATAGATTTATAGCACGGGTGCGGGTGCTTCTGCAACGCTAACGATAAAGTTTAAAATCCAATATGGATAGATTTATAGAGAACATCGACAAACTTGCACAAGCATTGAAAGTTAGTTTAAAATCCAATATGGATAGATTTATAGCACATACGAGTTTGATAGAGAGTTCTCACCGTTTGGTTTAAAATCCAATATGGATAGATTTATAGGCGCATACCCTATACAACATTGCTCTGAAATTATAGTTTAAAATCCAATATGGATAGATTTATAGCAAGATAATGTTTCAATGTGATAAAGAAGTGAATGAAGTTTAAAATCCAATATGGATAGATTTATAGTCAAATAAAAGCTGTTTTTACTAAAGATACGATTTTCGTTTAAAATCCAATATGGATAGATTTATAGAAACAATTGTACAGCTTAAGCGTAGATGTCAAATTGCTTTAAAATCCAATATGGATAGATTTATAGACCCTTACGCATTTAACGATAAAGTTTATAATAAGCCTTTAAAATCCAATATGGATAGATTTATAGAATGCTTTGAATATTTCTCAGTACCGTATTAAACACCTTTAAAATCCAATATAGATAGATTTATAGTGTCGCAGTGGTTGCGTGATTATTTTCGCAAAAAATCTTTAAAATCCAATATGGATAGATTTATAGCTAAAGGTGAAATTGGTTGTTACATCGTACTGACTGCTTTAAAATCCAATATGGATAGATTTATAGTAAAATCACTCTTGCGAAATCAATGCTACAGCTCGCCTTTAAAATCCAATATGGATAGATTTATAGTTAGTCCGAATGACTATGTACCAAACGCACTTCAAACTTTAAAATCCAATATGGATAGATTTATAGACCACTTGCCGTCAGCGTACACACGATAAGTCAGCGTCTTTAAAATCCAATATGGATAGATTTATAGCCTGATGACATACACATTTATGTTTGTTCAATGTACCTTTAAAATCCAATATGGATAGATTTATAGCTTCGCCTGCATCCAAATAAGCGAGGTACTTGTCGTTCTTTAAAATCCAATATAGATAGATTTATAGTCCTTTCTTAAATATTAAATCTGTTCCATTTCTTTGTATTTAAAATCCAATATGGATAGATTTATAGCGCCACTGCGCGGCGTGCGCTCGCCTGCTGGGAGGCCTTTAAAATCCAATATGGATAGATTTATAGAAATCTAAACAGCAGTTTTTGAATTTCCACACGCAACTTTAAAATCCAATATGGATAGATTTATAGTACCCTCGAGCGAAAAATCGAAATTTGAACTATTCTTTAAAATCCAATATGGATAGATTTATAGTTGCTATACAGATTTTTTCAAAAATTTTTATAATAATTTAAAATCCAATATGGATAGATTTATAGTAAAAAAAGCCTAAAAAAAATACCCTTGTGTGCTCTAATTTAAAATCCAATATGGATAGATTTATAGTGCTATCGACTCTGGTCTTAGTACTCTTGTACCTGTATTTAAAATCCAATATGGATAGATTTATAGAGCGTCTGTTGTCTTGAATTATGTCACCGTTCCTGCATTTAAAATCCAATATGGATAGATTTATAGTCGTCAAGAAGCTGAAAATATTGTGATTCGTGTTTATTTAAAATACAATATGGATAGATTTATATAATTGCAGATATACT